>Ga0247727_10006725_pt1 | contig 22433 bp, 20 predicted proteins | sample WisWelCaveWW1625_FD_202498 | JGI IMG/M metagenome (GOLD analysis project Ga0247727, IMG submission 202498) | Biofilm microbial communities from Wishing Well Cave, Virginia, United States - WW16-25 | ecosystem: Environmental > Aquatic > Deep subsurface > Groundwater > Cave microbial mat | place...
ACCAGCTCGGCGAACGGCCGGCGCTGCAGTTCGTCGGTGCCGAGAGCGAGCCGGTCTGGCAGCTGACCGACGGCGTGCAGACCCTGCGCGTGCCGATCGCCCCGCGGCTGCGTAGCAACAACCATTGGGTGCTGCGCGACGCGGCGCTGGCGGGCCTCGGGATCGCGTTCTGCGCCAGCCTGGTCGCCGAGCCCGAGGTCGCATCCGGCCGGCTGGTGCGGCTGTTCCCTGAGTTCGGCGCGCCGGAGATCCCGGTCCATGCGCTGTTCCCGAGCCAGCGCTTCGTGGCGCCCAAGCTCCGCGCCTGCCTCGACTTCCTGGTGGCGCGGCTCGCCGCCGTCTGAGCGCTCAGCGGATCGCGATCAGCTCGATGTCGAAGGTCAGCTGGCCGCGTGGCGCGTCGGGCCGCGGCGAGTTCGCGTAGGCCAGTTGGCCGGGGATCCAGAAACGGCTGCGCTCGCCGACCACCATCAGCTGCACCGCCTCGGTCCAGCCCGGGATCACCCGGTCGAGCGGGAAGCGGAGCGGCGCGCCGCGCGCCACCGAGCTGTCGAACATCCTGCCGTCGGCGGTCCAACCGGAGTAGTGGACCTCGACCACGCTCCGCGGCCCGGGGTGGACGGCGCCGCTGCCCGGCTGCAGCACCAGGTAGGCCAGCCCCGAGGCGGTGCGGACCGCGGTGGCGGGCGGCGCGGCGACATCGGCCGGGACCGGGATGGTCGCCGGGCGTGGGGCGGGCGCGGCCGGCGGTGGTTCGGCGCTGCAGGCAGCGAGGGCGAGGCACAGCAACAGTACGGCGCGCATCCGGCTTGTCCTCCGAGGGAGCGGACCGCGATGATAGTCCGGTCCTGTCCCGGAGACCGTCCATGCGTCCGCACCCCTTGCTCCTCGCCAGCGCGCTCGCGCTCGCGGCCTGCTCGCCCAGCCCGATCGGCGACCCGCTCGCGCACCGTGCCGAGGTCGAGGCCTGGCACGCCAAGCGCGTCGCGCGCCTCACCAGCGAGAGCGGCTGGCTGACGCTGGTCGGGCTGTACTGGTTGAAGCCCGGCGCCAACGCTTTTGGCCGCGCTCCCGACAACGCGTTGGTGCTCGACCACGCCGCGCTGCCGGCGGTGCTCGGCGAGTTCCTGCTCGCCGACGGCAAGGTGCGCTTCGCCGCGCGGCCCGCCGCCACCGTCACCCACGAGGGCGCGCCGGTCGGCGAGCTCGTGCTCGCCAGCGACGCGGCCGCCGAGGGACCGACGGTGCTGGCCGCCGGCTCGCTGCGCTTCTTCGTGATCGAGCGCGCCGGCAACCTCGGGGTCCGGGTCCGCGACGTCGAGCACCCGCTGCGCACCGGTTTCGCCGGCATCGGACGCTACCCGGTCGACCCGGGTTGGGCGATCGCGGCGCGCTACGAGCGCTACCCCGAGCCGCGCCGGGTCAAGATCGTCAACGTGCTCGGCATGACTGACGAGATGACGGTGCCGGGCGCGCTCCTATTCGAGCGCGACGGCAACGCCTACCGGCTCGACGCGGTACTCGAGGCTCCTGACGCCGACGAGCTGTTCGTGATGTTCGCCGACGCGACCAGCGGCCGCGAGACCTACGGCGCGGGGCGCTTCCTGTACCTGCCGCTGCCCGAGGACGATCGCGCGCTGCTCGACTTCAACCGCGCCTACAACCCGCCCTGCGCGTTCAACGAGTTCGCGACCTGCCCGCTGCCGCCGCCGCAGAACCGGCTGGCGCTGGCCGTGACCGCCGGCGAGAAGGATTACCATCGTGCCCACTGAGCCCCGGCCGGACCGGAGGCGCGGGCCGAGAGGAGAGAGGACCATGAACCACGCAACGATCATCGCGCTCGGCCTCGCGCTGGCGACGGCCAGCGCCGCCAGCCAGGCCGGCGAGGCCGTCACCTACGGCGGCGTCACCGTCGGCAACTCCGCGCTCGACGAGGTCGGGAACTACGGCGCGAGCGGGCTCGGCTTCGGCAGCCCGACGCTCGCCCACGACGTCTGCGGTGGCACCGCCACCATCACCATCGGCGCGGAGCCGACCGTTCAGCGCATCGACGGCTCGGCCACCAGCTACCGCTTCTTCATCGGCCGGCGCTGGGGCGACCTGGCGCTCGAGTTCGGCCGCTACAACGTGTCGCGCATCGAGTCGAGCGCCACGGTGGCCGGCTACTCGGTCGCCCAGCCGAGCTGCACCAGCGGCAGCTTCACTGTCAGCGCCGAGGGCGTGAAGCTCGAGTCCTTGCAGTACCACGGCTGGACGCTGACCCCGGTGTGGATCCGCCCGCTGGCCGCCGATTGGGAGCTCGAGCTGCGCGCCACGGTCGCGACCTGGAACCGCGAGGCGCGCAGCCAGTGGCAGGTGGTGGTCACCGAGTACGACGCCGGCGATTTCGCCGGCAGCGGCGCGATCGCCGCCGACTACGCGCGGCTCGGCGACGAGGACATCGACGTCGGCTTCGGGGTCGGCATCGCGTGGCGCGCCACCGAGACGGTGCGGCTGCGGGCCCTGATCGAGGACCAGGTGTTCGGGCCGCAGCGCATCCGCTCGACCTCGCTCGGGCTGGTCGTCGATTTCTGATCGCGCCCGATGCCTGATCGGCGCGTCGTGCTGCGCCCGTCGGGGCGCGGCTTCGCGTGCCCCGACGACAAGAGCGTGCTCGACGCGGCGCTGGCCGCCGGCGTCGCGCTCAGCTATGGCTGCCGCACCGGCACCTGCGGCGCCTGCCGCGCGCGCTTGCTAGCCGGCCGCGTCGACCCCGGCCCGCTCCCGCCGCTCGGCCTGACCGACGAGGAGCGCGCCACCGACCACGTGCTGCTGTGCCAGGCGCGGCCGCTCGCCGACCTCGAGCTCGAGGTCGGCGAGCTGGAGCCGGGCGCGACGCAGCCGGTCAAGACGCTGCCGGCGCGCGTCGCGCGCCTCGAGCGCTTCGGCCACGACGTGATGGGGCTGTGGCTCAAGCTGCCGCCGGTCGAGCGGCTGCCGTTCCGCGCCGGCCAGTACCTCGACGTGCTGCTGCCCGACGGGCGGCGGCGCAGCTTCTCGCTCGCCAACCCGCCCCACGACGACGCGCTGCTCGAGCTGCACGTGCGGCTGGTGCCGGGCGGCGCGTTCACCGGCCAGGTCTTCGCGCCGCTCGCGTCCAACGCGCTGCTGCGCGTCCAGGGTCCGCTCGGGCGCTTCTGGGTGCGCGACGACGCGCGCCCGATCCTGATGCTGGCCGGCGGCACCGGCTTCGCGCCGCTCCAGGCGATGGTCGAGCACGCGCTCGCCGCCGGCGACCCGCGGCCCATCCACCTCTACTGGGGGGCGCGCGCCAGCCGCGACCTGTACCGGGAGGCGCGTGTCGCCGAGTGGCGACGGCGGCATCCCGCGTTCCGCTACACGCCGGTGCTGTCGGAGCCGGAGCCGGGCTGGAGCGGGCGCCGCGGCTGGGTGCACGAGGCGCTGCTCGAGGACCGGCGCGCCGACCTGGCCGCGCACGCCGTGTACCTGGCCGGCCCGCCGGCGATGTGCGTCGCGGCGCGCGCCGCGTTCCGCGCCGCGGGCCTGCCCGACGACCAGCTCCACTACGATTCGTTCGACTACAGCGCGCGCTAGTTCGAGGAACGGTCGACCACGTCGTCGGCGTCGTCCTCGCTGGCGAGGCGGCGCGGCCGGCGCAGCTTGCGCTTGCGCGGCTTGACCTTGCCCTTCAAGGACAGCTCGAGCGCATCGCGGTAGCAGGCCAGCGCCTCGTCGGACGCGCCGAGCCGGGCGTGGAGGTTGCCGAGCTCCTCGAAGGCGTCGACCCGCGGCGCGAGCGCCAGGCTCGATTCGAGGTAGGCGCGCGCCTTGCCCCACAGCTGATTGGCGACGCATAGCCGGCCGGCCGAGAGCAGCAGCGCGGCGTCGGTCGGCCGTGCGGTGAGCCAGTCCTCGATGTGCGCGAGCTGCTTGAGCGCGTCGCGGCCCTTGACCCGGCCGTAGAGCAGCACCAGCTCCTCGTCCCACACGGTCTTGAGCGCGGTGCGGATCGAGACCTCGGCCGCGGCCTGGGCGCCGCTCACGATCAGGGCGCGCGCGTAGCGCCGCGCCAGGCGTGGGTCGTGGCGCAGCCGACGCGGCGTGGTGCGCCACAGCGCCTTGAGGCCGGCCTCGTCGTGGCTGCGCTCGTGGCGCATCAAGTGGTGCTCGATGGTCTGGACCTCGACCCTGGTCAGCTCCTCGGGACTGACGCTCGGGGCCTTGCGCAGGCGCGGCAGCAGCGCCTCGAGGTTGGGGACGTCGCCGGCCATCTCGTAGGCGCGGGCCAGCAGCTTGAGCCCGTACTGGTGGCCGGGCTTGAGCTCCTGCAGGCGGCGCAGCGTGCCGAGCGCGAGCTCGACCTCGCGCGCGTCGAGCTGGAGCTCGGCCTGGGTTAGCAGTACCGCCAAGGCGTGGCTGGGCGTGGCGTCGGCCGCGGCGCGCAGGTAGGCGTCGCGGCGCTCGCTGGCGTTGCGGCGGTGCGCGGCGCGCGCCGCCAGCAAGTAGTGGACCATCGGGATCTCGCTGTCGCCGGCGTAGCGCACCAGCTGGCGCTCGCCTTCGCCGTAGCGCCCCTCGGCCATGTCGGTCAGGCCGCGCAGCAAGGCCCGGCGCGCCCGGCCCGCGAGCCGCTCGCGCTGCGCCTCGCGCAGCCGGCGCGGCAGCGTCCACAGCCAGACCGTGCTGCGCGCCAGCGCCAGGGCCGCGACCACCGCCACCGCCAGCAGCCCGACCAGCGTGGTGAAGGTCATCTCGGCGGTCCAGCCCTGCCAGGCGATCAAGACGTAGCCGGTGTCCTCGCGCGCCGCGAGCGCGGCGATGATGCCGACCAGCAGGAACAGCAGGACCAGCAGCGCGAACCTCACCGCGGCGCAGCCCCGCTGCGCACCAGCAGCGCCGACGAGCCGCTGATGTCGGGCAGCGCCGGCGCGAGTCGCGCCCGGCGCAGGCCCTCGAGGTCAGCGACCGCCTGGTTGACCGCCGGGTGCCGCGAGTCGAAGTACACCGCCAGCCAGTCGCGCGCACCGCGCACCGCGCCCTGGAACGCGACCTCGTCGCGCTGCAGCGCCGCGAGCCGCGCCGACTCGAGCTTGAGCTCGAGGTTGCGGCGCAGGAAGTACTCCTGCTCCGGCGCGAGCAGCGGCTCGACCGGACCCGAGGCGCGCTTGACCTTGACCAGCAGGTCGCGGAGCGCGACGAGCCGCGCGCCGATGCCGGCCCAGAAGCCTTCGGGGAGCGCAGCGGGCGCCGCCGCGGATCCCGCCGCGGATCCCGCCGCGGATCCCGCCGCGGATCCCGCCTCGGGCGCGCCTCCCAGCCGCACCCGCAGTGGCAGGTGCGCGATCGCGCCGCCGATCCGCTGCAGCGTCAGCGCGATGCCGGGCACGTCAACCCGCGGCAGCGCGGCCAGCGCCGCGCGCTCGCGCGCCAGCTGGGCGCGGACCGCGGCGCTCGGCGCGTCGCCGAGCTCGGCGAGCCGCGCGTCGGCCGCCGCCAGCGCGGCGTCGGCGCGCTGCGGGTCGCGGGTCAGGTGCAGCGATTCGTTGGCGAGCCGCAGCAGGTGCAGCACCTCGGCGCGCGCCAGCGCGGCGCGTCCGCCGCCGCGCAGCGTCGCGAGCTCCTGCTCGAGCGTCGCCTGCGTGGCGCCGAGCTGCTCGATGCTGCGGCGTTGCGCATCGAGCGAGGCGCGCAGCACCGCGCGTTCGGCGGCCGCGCCCTCGAGCTCGCGGCGCTCGCGGGCGTGGTCGGCGTCGCGCAGCGCGTCGAGCTCGTGCCACAAGTAGGCGGCGGTGCCGGTGGTGGTGAGCGCCACCACCAGCAGGGCGACGGCGCCGCGGCGCGCCGTGGCGTCCGGCGCGACGGGGTTCGGGTCAGCGTCCATCGGGGTCCCTCGTCGCGGCGGCAGGGCGGTCCCGCCACCAACGGCTGAGCGCGGCGACCAGCGCCGCATCGGCGGCGCCGTCCGCCACCAGCGGGGGCGTGCGGACGCCGAGCATCCTCGCGGTTTCTACCATACGCCCGTTGACCACGACCAGTTGCGTGGTGGCGAGCGCGGTGCGGCCCGCGACGTCGAGCAGCTGGTGGAGGTTGCGGAGCGTGGCGTTGCTGGTCGCGGTCACCACGTGCAGCGCGCCGGCGCGCCAAGCCGCGAGCAGCGGTGCGGGGTCGGCGCTCGGCAGCCGGCGCGCGTAGACCTCGTGGTAGGCGACGGTCATGCCGCGCGCGCGCAGCGCCTCGGCCAAGCGCTCACGGCCGCCGACACCGCGCACGATCAGCACCCGCGCCCCGGGAGGAGGCGCGAAGGCCGGGACCGCGAGCAGGCCTGCGCTGCCCGCGCCGTCGGGGGCGATGGCATCGGCGCCGCCGAGCGCGGCGGCGGTCGCCGGCCCCAGCGCCGCGGTCCGCGGCGCGCAGGCGCGTGCCGCGCCGCCGTGCGCGACCGCGTTCGGGCTCACGAACACCGTCCAATCCCAAGGGCCAGCCGGCGGCGCGACGGGCCGCGGTTCGATCGCGACGGTCGCGAAGCGCCAGACCCGCGCGCCCTCGGCCTCGAGCGCGGCGACCAGCCCGGCGGCCTGGTGCGCGGGGCGCGTCACCACCACGCCGCAGCCGGCCAGCGCGCCGCTCACGACGCCTCGATGCCGAGCGCGGCGAGCAGCGCGTCCGCGCCGTCGCGCAGCAGGTCCTCGGCGAGCGCGATGCCGAGCGCTTCGGGTCCGGTCGCCGGGCCGCGGCGCTCGCCGCGCACGATGCGCGAGCCGTCGGGGGCGCCGACCAGGCCGCGGATCCGGAGCTCGCTGCCCGACTCGGTCGCGACCAGCTCGGCGTAGCCGGCGATCGGCACCTGGCAACCGCCCTCGAGGCGGGCGTTGAAGGCGCGCTCGGAGCGGGTCCGGAGCGCCGTCGGCGCGTGCTCGAGCGTCGCGAGCTGCGCCCGCGTGGCGGCGTCGTCGGCGCGGCACTCGAGCGCGAGCGTGCCCTGGCCGACCGCCGGCAGCGAATCCTCGGGCGCGAGCTGGGCGCGGATGCGCTTGCCGAGGCCGAGCCGCACCAGGCCGGCGCTGGCCAGGATCAGCGCGTCGTGCTCGCCGGCGTCGAGCTTGGCGAGCCGGGTCTCGACGTTGCCGCGCAGCGGACCGACCACCAGGTCGGGGCGCCGCGCACGCAGCTGGCATTCGCGCCGCAGGCTGGCGGTGCCGATCCGCGCGCCCGGCGGCAGCGCCGCGAACGAGGCGTGGCGGTTGGAGACGAACGCGTCGCGCGGGTCGTCGCGCACCAGGAACGCGGCCAGCACCATGTCCGCGGGCAGCGCGGCCGGCACGTCCTTGCAGGAGTGGACCGCGAGGTCGGCGCGACCCTCGCGGATCGCGACCTCCAGCTCCTTGGTGAACAGCCCCTTGCCGCCGACCTTGGCGAGCGGCGCGTCGAGCATCCGATCGCCGTGGGTGGATATCGGCAGCAGCTCGACCGCGAGCCTGGGGTGAGCGGCGCGCAACAGCGCCGCGACGTGCTCGGCCTGCCACAGCGCGAGCGGGGAGCGGCGGGTCGCGATGCGCAGCCGCTCAGCCACCCTTCATCCTCCCCTTGAGGTCGGCGACCAGCCGGCGGCTGACCTCGAGCGGCTCGTCGCAGCCGCGCAGCCGCAGCCGGGCGTGGCCCTCGGGGTCGCGCTCCAGCGCCTCGACCCGGTCGAGCGCGACCAGCGCGTTGCGGTGGATGCGCACGAAGCGCGCCGCGAACTCGTCCTCGAGCGCCTTGAGGCTCTCCTCGATCAGGACCTCGCCGTGCAGGTGGCGGACCGTCACGTACTTGAGGTCGGCGCGGAAGTAGAGCACCTCCTCGATCGGCACAAGCCGCAGCTCGCCGCGCACCCGGGCGCAGATGTGGCGCCGCGCCTCGCGCCCGCCCACCGCGTCGGCCAGCGCGTCGAGCTCGTCGCGCTTGAGCTGGGCGGCGCGCGCCAGCGCGCTCGCCAGCCGCTCGGCGCGCACCGGCTTCAGCAGGTACCCGATCGCGCGCGCGTCGAAGGCGTCGATCGCGAACTCGTCGTGGGCGGTCGCGAACACCACCGCCGGCGGGTGCTCGAGCGTCGCGATGTGGTAGGCGAGCTCGAGGCCGCTCATGCCCGGCATCCGCACGTCGAGCAACACCAGCTCGGGCTGGAGCGCGCCGACCGCGCGCAGCGCGCTCGCGCCGTCGCCGGCCTCGCCGACCACCTCGTGCCCGCCGAGCTCGGCGATCAGGCGCCGCAGTCGGTCGCGGGCCGGGGCCTCGTCGTCGACCAGCAGGATCCTCATGGCCGCGCCTCGCGCGGCAGGCGCAGCGTGGCGCGGAAGGTCGCGTCGCGCTCCACGACCTCGAGCGCGGCGCGCCCGCCGTAGGCGAGCGCCAGCCGCTCGCGGATGTTCTCGAGCGCCATCCGGTTGCCGTCCGGGAGCTCGCCGCCCGGCACCGGCAGCGGGTTGGTGACCTCGAGCTCGAGCGCCTGGTCGCCGACGCGCAGCGCGATCGCGACCGTGCCGCCCTCGGGTCGCGGCTCGACGCCGTGACGGATCGCGTTCTCGACCAGCGGCTGCAGCACCAGGCGCGGCACCATGGCCTCGGGCAGCGCCTCGGGCAGTCGCCATTCGACGCGCAGCCGCGCGCCGAGCCGCAGGTCCTCGAGCCGCGCGTAGACCCGCGCCAGTTCGAGCTCCTCGGCGAGCAGCACCCGCGTGCGCGCGTCGGCGAGGCTGGCGCGGAACAGGTCGGCGAGGTCCTCGATGGCGCGCTCGGCCGCGACCGGCTGGCTGCGCACCAGCGCCGCGATGGTGTTCATGCTGTTGAACAGGAAATGGGGCCGGATGCGCGCGGTCAGGGCCTGGATCCGCGAGTCGGCCTCGCGCTCGACGTTGCGCCGCCAGTGGTGCTGGACGTAGAGGTAGCGCAGCAGCACCGCGCCGACGATGGCGCTGACCGCGGCGTTGCGGAGCGCGAACGCCACGAGCTCGGCGGCGCCGAGCTCGTGGCCGTAGCCCGCCCAGCGCAGCGCGTACCAGGCGCCGACCGAGAGCGCGGCGGTGGTCGCGACCACGATCGCGAACGCCGCCGCCGACAGCGCCACCGGCGCCAGCCGCGCCAGGCCGCGGCGCGCGCCGCACAGCGCCAGCGCGCACATCAGCCCCAGCCAGTGCAGGAACAGCGAGACCTTGAGCAGCACCATGCCGGTCGGCTCGAGGCTCGGGGCGCGGCTCATCACCATCACCAGCGCCAGCAGCTGGCAGACCACGGCCACGACCGCGACGCTGCGGCCGGCGCAGAAGTCGGGCAGGTAGTAGGAGTCGGGCGCCTCGCGCATGGCGCCAGTGTAAGTGGTCGCGGACCGGGAGCCGCAGGGGCTCCTAGCGGTCCGCGAACAGGCCGCGCTTCAAGCGGAACAGCGCCGAGATGTCCTCGTCGCCGTGGCCCTGCTCGATCAGACGCTGGTAGTGGAGGCGGGTCATCTCGACCACCGGCAACCGGGCGTCGCGGGCCGCGGCCATGGCCTGCACGATCCCGAGGTCCTTCTGGTGCAGCACCACCTTGAAGCCGAGCGGGTAACGGCCCTCGACCATGGTCGGCCCGCGGCGGGCCAGGAACCAGCTGCCGGCGGCGCCGCCGCCGACCACGTCGATGACCTTGGCTAGCGGCAGGCCCTCGGCCTCGGCGAAGGCCAGCGCCTCGGTCACCGCCTGGGCGATCCCCGCGACCGCGATCTGGTTGACCGCCTTGGTCGCCTGGCCGGCGCCGACCGGGCCCATCAGCACGGTGCGCTTGCCGAGCGCGGCGAGGATCGGCTGGGCGCGGGCGAAGTCGGCCTCGCCGCCGCCGCACATGATCGCGAGCGTGGCGTCGCGCGCGCCCTCGGTGCCGCCCGACACCGGGCAGTCGAGGAAGCCGATGGCGCGCGCGGCGAGCCGCGCCGCCGCCTCGCGGGCGGTGGCCGACGAGACCGTCGAGCAGTCGATGACCAGGGCACCCTGCGACAGGCTCGCTGCGAGCGCCTCGACGCAGGCCAGCACCTCGGCATCGGCCGAGACGCACAGCACCACCGCCTCGCAGCGCGCGCCGAGCTCGGCGAGCGTGGCGGGCGTGGCGACCGCGAGCTCCGCACCCAGGGCGCGCGCCTTGTCGGGGCTGCGGTTGTGGACCGCGGCCAGCAGCCCGGCCCGCGCCAGGTTGCGCGCCATCGGCGCGCCCATCGCGCCCAGACCCACGAACCCGACGCGCAGCGTGCCGCTCATGCGCCCGTCATTTCTCGTGATACGTGTACCCCTTGAAGCCCTCTTCGAGCTCCTTGAGGTACTGGGCGCGCTTGGCGTCGTCGAGGCTCGAGCCCTCGATCTTGCGCCGGTAGGCCAGGATCATCGCCGCCGGCTGGTAGTGGACGTAGCGCAGCACCGCGTCGGCGGTGTCGCCCTGCTCGGGGCGCTTGAGCCGGTAGCCGTGCTCCTTGTCGAGCTCGACGTTCACCGAGTCGGTGTCGCCGAACAGGTTGTGCATGTCGCCGAGGATCTCCTGGTAGGCGCCGACCAGGAAGAACCCGAGCAGGTAGTCGGTGCCGTTCTGCACCGGATGGACCAGCAGCGTCGGCTCGACGTCCTCCTCGTCCACGTACCAGTCGATGCGGCCGTCCGAGTCGCAGGTCAGGTCCTGGAGCATCGCGCGCCGCGTGGTCGGCTCCTCGAGGCGGTGGATCGGCATGATCGGGAAGATCTGGTCGATCGCCCAGGCGTCGGGCACCGACTGGAACACCGACATGTTGAGGAAGTACTTGTCGGCGAGCTTCTCGTTGAGCTCGCCCAAGGTCTCGGCATGGGCCCGCGAGTCGGGCTTGAGCAGGGCGCGGACCTTGCGGCAGGCGGCGTGGTAGATGCGCTCGGCGTGCGAGCGCTGCTCGAGCGTCAGCACGCCCGCGACGTAGAGCTGCTGCGCCTCGCCGTTGAAGTAGACCGCGTCCTGGTAGACCTCGAGCGGCGGGTCGTTGTCGGGGTTCTCGAACGCCTCCCACAGGTCGTGCAGCACCACGTTGTCGTCGGGCGCCGGCGCCTCGGGCAGTGCGTCGGGGATCGACTCGACGTCGATGACGTTGGTGATCAGCACCGCATGGTGGGCGGTCATCGCCCGGCCCGACTCGGTGATGATGTCGGGGTGCGGCAGGTCGCACTCGGCGCAGATCTCGTTGAGCGAGCGGACGATGGTGTAGGCGTACTGCGCGACCGTGTAGTTGGTGCTCGAGGCCGAGCGGGTGCGCGAGCCTTCGTAGTCCACGCCCAGGCCGCCGCCGACGTCCATCACCTTGACCTTGACGCCCAGCGCGTGGAGCTCGGCGAGGCAGCGGCCGGCCTCGCGCATCCCGCGCTGGATGTCGCGGAGGTTGCCGATCTGGCTGCCGAGGTGGAAGTGCAGCAGCTCGAGGCAATCGAGCATCTCGGCCTGCTCGAGCTTCTCGACGAGCTCGAGGATCTGCGAAGCGGAGAGGCCGAACTTCGACTTCTCGCCACCGGTGTGCTCCCACTTCGATGTGCCCATGGTCGCGAGCCGGACCCGCACCCCGATGGTCGGGCGGAGGCCCATCTCCTTGGCCTCGCGCAGCAGCGCGTCGACCTCGCTGAGCTTCTCGACCACCACGTAGACGGTGTGGCCGAGCGCCTGGCCGATCAGCGCCAGGCGCAGGTATTCGCGGTCCTTGTAGCCGTTGCAGACGATGCGCGAGCCGGCCGGCGCGAGCGCCACCACCGCCAGCAGCTCGGGCTTGGAGCCGGCCTCGAGGCCGACCCGGGCCTTGCCGTACTTGATGATGTCGCGCACCACGTGGCGCTGCTGGTTGACCTTGATCGGGTAGACCGCGGTGTAGTTGCCGCGGTACTCGTAGTGATCGATCGCGGCCTTGAACGCGTTGCAGAGCGTGTCGACGCGGTCGCGCAGGATGTCGCCGAAGCGCAGCAGCACCGGCAGGTTGAGGTTGTGCTTGGAGAGTGCTGACACGACCTGGAACAGGTCGATGTGCCCGTCCTTGGGGTTGCGCGTCGGATAGACGATGACGTGGCCGTCGCTCGAGATGTCGTAGTAGCCCTCGCTCCACTGCCCGATCGAGTAGATGTCGCGGTGGCGCTGGATGACGTCCTGGCTCATCGTTGGTCCTGGTGCTGCCGGACGCCGGGGCCCCGGCGCGGACCGCGCGTCGCGGTGGCGGCGCGCAGGTTCACCCGCAGCAGCGGGTGCGGGGGCCGGGAAGCATAGGGCAGCGCCGGGGGCGGCGGAAGGGTCGCGTCGGCGCGGCGCTCACCCGCCGCAGGCGGCGCGGACCGCGGCGGCGGCCTGCTCCTTGACCGCGAGCGCGTCGGCGCCGCTGACCCAGGTCTCGTTGCCGGCCTGGTCCTTGGTGGCGAACTTGCGCGAGTGCTCGATCCCGGCGTGGCGCGTGCGCGCCGCCTCGCAGGCCTCGGCCTTGGCGGCGGCGTCCTCGCGGGTCTTCTTGGCGACCGCCGCCTCGACCGCCGACTCCTCCGCGCTCTGGCGGGCCCGCGTCGCCAGCAGCTCCTCGTCGGTGGCGACCGAGCTCGGGTCGGTGGGCGCGCTGCGGATCGCGAGCTTCTCGGCGGATACGTCGGGTGGCGGCGAATCGGCGAAGTGGATCTTGCCCTCGGCGTCGACCCAGCGGTAGACGTCGGTCGCCGGCGCGGCCGCGCTCAACGCCAACGCGGCGAGCAGGGCGAGGCCGCGCACCTCACTGCACCTCGGGGGCGCAGGCGCCTTCGATGTCCTGCTTGACGCGGACCCGCTCGCGGGCCTCCTCCTCGACGCTCAGTTGGCGCGAGGTGCCGTCGGGGTTCTTGGCCTGGAGGTAGGGCGCGTTGGCGTAGCGCGCCTCGACCGCCTTGGCGGCGCTGCAGCGCTGGGCCTTGAGCGCGTCGAGCTCCTTCTGCACGCCGTCGTTGGGCGCGGCCGGCGCGGTGCTGGGCGCCGCGGCCGGCGCGGTGGCGGCGGCCGCGGTGGTCGGGGCCGGCGCGCCCAGCGAGTTCGCGCTCTTGATGTCGAGCTCCTTGACCTCGACGTCGGGCGGCTTCTGGCTCGAGTAGTGGACCTTGCCGTCCTTGTCCACCCAACGGTAGACCTGCGCGCCGACCGGCAGCGCGAGGCACAAGGCGAGGACCAGCAGCGTCGGTTTGCGCATCTCGATCGACCTCCGCGCGCGGTGCGCGCTCACAGTGCTTCCGCGTCGGTCTCGCCGGTGCGGATGCGGATCGCCTGCTCGAGGGGCAGGACGAAGATCTTGCCGTCGCCGATCTTGCCGGTGCGCGCCGCGCGGGCGATCGCCTCGACCGTGCGCTCGAGCAGCTCGTCGGCGACCGCGAGCTCGAGCTTGACCTTTGGCAGGAAGTCGACCACGTACTCCGCGCCGCGGTAGAGCTCGGTATGGCCCTTCTGCCGACCGAAGCCCTTGACCTCGGTCACCGTGATGCCCTGCACGCCCACCTCGGCCAACGCTTCGCGCACGTCGTCGAGCTTGAACGGCTTGATGATGGCGATGACCATCTTCATCGAGGGGCCTCCGGCGGCCGAAAGTCTAGCACCCCGCCCCGCCGGCTTGTCCGCGCCGGCCGGCAGGGTTAGCGTGGTCGCCATGTCCATCGACCCCAAGGTCCTCGACGACCTCGCGCGGCGCCTCGCCGCCGCCGTCCCCGACGGCGTGCGCCAGGTGCAGCGCGACCTCGAGCAGAACTTCCGGAGCGTGCTGAGCGCCGCGCTCGGCAAGCTCGATCTGGTGACGCGCGAGGAGTTCGAGGTCCAGCAGCAGGTGCTGGCGCGGACCCGCGAGCGCCTCGAGCAGCTCGGCGAGCGGCTGGTGGAGCTCGAGGCCGCGCTCAAGCCGAAGCCGAAGGAATAGAGGACAGCCCGCGCGGCAGGACGCTGCGCCGAACGACCAGGGAGGGTCACATGTCCAACGCCACCGTCCTGAGCCGCGCCCAGCGCGGCGTCGATGCGCCGCTGGTGCGCGTCGAGGTCCACTGCGGCCCGGGCCTGCCGAGCCTGTCGATCGTCGGGCTGCCGGAGGCGGCGGTGCGCGAGAGCAAGGACCGGGTCCGCGCCGCGCTCCTCAACGCCGGGTTCGACTTCCCGGCCGGCCGCATCACCGTCAACCTCGCGCCCGCCGACCTCCCGAAGGAGGGCGGACGCTACGACCTGGCGGTCGCGCTCGGCATCCTCGCCGCCTCCGGCCAGCTGCCGCAGGCCGCGCTCGAGCGCCACGAGTTCCTCGGCGAGCTGGCGCTGGGCGGCGCGCTGCGTGCGGTGCGCGGCGCCTTGCCGGCGGCGCTCGCGACCCGCGCCGCGGGCCGGGCGCTGGTGGTCGCCGCGCCCAGCGCCGCCGAGGCCGCCCTCGGCCATCCCGCCACGCTCGGCGCCGATCACCTGCTCGAGGTCTGCGCCCACCTCGCCGGCCGTGCCGCGCTCGCGCCGACCGCGCGACCGGCGCCGGGCGTCGCGCCACCGGCGCCCGACCTCGCCGAGGTCCGCGGCCAGCACGCCGCGCGCCGCGCGCTCGAGGTCGCGGCGGCGGGCGGGCACGCGCTGCTGCTGGTCGGACCGCCCGGCACCGGCAAGAGCATGCTGGCGCAGCGCCTGCCCGGCGTACTGCCGCCGCTCGACGAGGTCGCCGCGCTCGAAGCGGCGGCGGTCCAGTCGTTGGGCGCGAGCGGTTTCGATCCGGCGCGCTGGCGGGTGGTGCCGTTCCGCGCCCCGCACCACACCGCCTCGGCGGTCGCGCTCGTCGGCGGCGGCGGCAGCCCGCGCCCCGGCGAGGTCTCGCTCGCCCACCAGGGCGTGCTGTTCTTGGACGAGCTGCCCGAGTTCGAGCGGCGCGTGCTCGAGGTGCTGCGCGAGCCGCTCGAGAGCGGGCGGATCGTGGTGTCGCGCGCCGCGCGCCAGGCGGAGTTCCCGGCGCGCTTCCAGCTGGTGGCGGCGATGAACCCTTGCTTTTGTTGAGCTACAGACCTAATTGTTCACAACCCTAGTGATTCGAAGGCCGCACGATACTGTTGCGAGTCGATCGTAAGGGGGAGTAGTTTGGATACGCGGCAAGGGATGCCGCTAGGAGGCAAGGGAAATGCTGGTACTAACTCGTCGTCTTGGTGAACGCATCTCGATTGGCGGTGCGGTTCAGGTTGAAATCCTGTTAGTGCGTCGTGGCCAGGTGCGCCTAGGTGTTGTCGCCCCTCGCGACATGCGAATCCTTCGCGAAACTCATTCGGAAGTTCGACGGAAGGTTGCTCGGTAAGCATTGCAGGAGGTACGCAGGCAGCCAATGGGCAGATCGCTGGGCCCAGGGCGACTGATAGCGAGTTGGTACTGGTGCCAACACGCGATGGTGTCCGATCTCGCAGGCAGGCCGCGTGGCTGGCGGTCACTGATGGTGCTTTGCGATGAGTTGGCTGCTCTACCCGAGTCTGGGGAACCTGGTGCGACTAGCGAAGCTTCGCGTTTATAGGCGATTCAGGGGGCCGGTGCGAGATAGCACAAGCCAGCGCGTCAAATGCCCAGCGCAACACACGCGCTACGAATCCGCCCGCCAAGCCATGGGGGCGCAGAATGAGAATGGCTGCGGACGAACCTTGTGGACTCGCGCAGTACGTGCAAGCGCGGTCCACCAGCGCTAACGGCAGTGAGTCGATCAAGCGCGCTAATCACATTTGTGCGAACTGCAGCTACGGCGACATATGCGGCTGCCGCGGCGAATTCCTTGCTGGTCTCATCGAACTCCAAGGCGGTATCAACCATCTGATGGCACCAGCGCACGTTTTCGTCTGAAGGCTGCATGTCGAACCATGACACGCAGTCACAGAGCACGGTATCGAGCTCCTCGTCTGAGAGGGTTTCAAAGATTCGTCGACGCCAGCCTTGGTCGTTCCACCGGTCCAACAGTCGGGCTATTGGCAGAACTCCCAAACGTGCCGCGACGTCTACGTACCGAGCAGTCAGTGCCCGTTGTTGTGGCGACGATTCAGGGAGTTCCGCATAGCTTTTCAGCAGCATGTCCGGCGTGAACTGTGACTCGCGGAATGCGGCGATTGCCGATACCACGTTGCCAAGTTCTTCATCCTCAGTCAGTCGCGCCCATTTCGAAATAATCGCAACAGCCTCATCTGGCTCGTGGTCGTCTGCAAGCTTGGGGACGCACGCGATTGAGATGACGGAGGTTCGCAGGAATCCCGACATGGATCTCGCAAGTTCAGTGGGCGGGCGCTCAACTGTCGGGTCGTCGAGCTGTCGGTCGATGGCCCGAAGCACGGTCATCAGATAAGGTGACGCGCCACACAAGAAACGCACGTACGTTGGAGCGACTGCCTTTGCCGAGCGAGAGTACCTCCAGTGCATCAGATACTGCGTGGCTTCCTCCTGTAGCAGCGGCGCCCAATGCTTAGTGTCGGTCTTGAGCGTCTGGTACGACGCCCATTCGAAGTATGTTGCAAGCAGCCACGCCACCTCGACGACGAGATTCTGGTGCATGCCTGGCAGCGCCACTTCTAAAACGTGGATGTAGTGCGCTGCGAGGCTTTGAGCGAAATTTAACCGTGACCCACAACCACGAGGGTTCATGCTCATGGCCGATGTGGCGTCAGCCAAATCGGACCATGTCGCACCGGGGGTAGCGAAGGACTCCAGTAGTGCGGAAATCGGCGGCTCGGTCACGCCGCCGTTACTGTGCGGTGACCCAAGTCGAGACGGCACACGCCATCCGAGGGCGTCCATAAGCTTTGTCGTTCTCGGCACACCACCTTCTAGGGAGTCGACAATTGTCGCGGCCTCCGGCAGGAGATCGCGCATAGCTCTGGAGAAGCCGAATACCGATCGAATCTCGTCAGGTTCAATCTCAACCTGTGCGTGTGCCGCCTTGTCCACTAAGGTCAAGCAGCATATGCAGAAGGTGTTAGTTAACGTTTCTGTAAGTCGAAGCGCGGCAGCCCGCCACACCGCCGAGTCCGGTGCTTGGAGCAAGTGACAGTCCTTCGAGAGAGCCTGTCTCCACTCGTCCGTTAGTCCAAGCGATTCGCCCAATTCGACTATTTCACGCGCTGTCCCCGCTCGAAAACGCGGGTCCTCTACATGTGTCAGAGACCACAACATGTCAACGACCACACGTGGAGGCTCCGCTTCACGGTAGGCGACTACTGGAGATGGCCGAGGGCCAGCCCGCACCTGCGCATTCAAATCATTAGGCGCGACCAGCGCTTGCAGCTCGATGTCGTCGGCAGGCCTTGTCGCGCTCGGGATTATTCCGTAAAGCGCGAGCGCGTTGCCGAGTGTATGTGTCCACTTGGGTTGATGGCTGAACGCGCGCTGCGCTATTTGGCGCAGGAATCTCGTGGTTAGGTCATCGGACGCGGTCACTGCTCGTCACCGTTCATGGTCGCCGCACGCTCAAGCACTTCCGTGATGGTCGAGACATAGTCGGAGTCCGGGAGTCCCAGGGCGTCCTTCAGGCTCTCAAACGCACGAGTCATCCGCTCCTCGTCGTTGGCACGCCCGTCAAAGGACGCCATGACAAAGTGGAGTAAGAGAACATCCATAGTCGACCAACTGACACGTGCGTTCGCAAGTGGACCCAACCCAAGGGGCACCGACGGTAGGCAATCTGAGACTACCCACGTCGTCAATGCTCGAGCGTAGTCTTCGGGGAACTCGTCCTGCCGCCACACCCGAGCTAGCATTTCAGCAAGGCGACGGACCCAGGTGAGGTAAAGGCGAATCGCAATACTAGTTGGGTTTGTCGTCTGCTCGATTCCGGTGTAGAGACCTGGATCGCGGAAGCACATATGGACGTAGCGCGACACGACACTCAGGCCGGCATTCGGCACAGTGAATGGATAGGCCTTGAGAATGGCCTCGAGCATGTCAGTGCTTGGCACTAGGAACTTGTATCGACGCTGCATCAGCGAAAGGTATTTCGGCGCAATGTCCACTGGCTGGGCGGGCGCAAACGACAGGAGCGCGGTGAGCCAGGCGTCTGTGCCGAAAGCTGTTGACGGTGAAGACTGAGCAAACGTCAGAACCAATTGCTGATAGAACCGATCGTCCACCATTAGCGGAGAGCCTGTGATGCGCGAAACCACGCGACCAGAGTCGAAGAGTCGAGCAACTGAAGGACTGTCATCGTCGTCGTCGCCATCGCCGGCTGAATCGCCCGCATCGGCCGTTCGCTCGTCAGCAGGCACAATTGCCGGGACAGTTTCGACGAACGGCGCATCCATGACCGACTTCCAAAGTGATTCGTGCGCCTTGTATACGCGCTCCTGCTTGTCGAATGCCGCCAGCGTGCTTTGGAGGTCATCCCAGTCCTCCTCCGTTACGTACACCGACCAATGGGACGCCATCGTCGCTAGCATGTTGATGCTGGCCAGAGTGCGCAGCGTGGTGAGATCAACTTGCAGCGGGGTGTTCAACGCCATTCGCGACTCGCGCTGCGGAGGGTGAGCGACGGAAGCTAGCGATACGTCGAGTTCACGGCTCAGCAGGCCTGACGACCTTAGAGCAGCGAGCACATCAACCAATCTGAAAGACGACTCGTCTACCTGGTCCGATAGGCGGGTACATTGGCGTGTGTCGGTCTTCGATCGGACGCGAACTTGCGATGAGCTATGTGCAGTGCGAATCACCTCAAGTGATTCGCGCTGGGAGAGTTGGTGTGGCAGGAGACGATGCCTATCGATGACGGCTCGTTCGAGGTAATTCGCCGGTACGTAGACCTTGGAGAAGTACGTACCGAGCTGTTGAAACAGGCCGAGTTCGTTGATGGTAATTAGCGCCGTAATGTCTACGGTGACTGGGCCACCGGGCGCGGGAGCGCGCACCTTGACGAGATTGGATCCTTGGTCTGTTTTCACTACGGTGAAGCCATTCGTGCTGTAGATCGAAAGCGCAGACACGTTCAACGGGCGTTCGCCGTGCCATAGCAGCGGCTGCGTGCGAACGAACCACGCCCAATAGGGTGGAGAGTTCTCGACCTCCGCGATTGCAATCCAGGGCATGCGTCCCTTCAGAGCATCAGCGCTTGCTGCGTCCACCCGGGCGCGATGCTTTTCGAAATGGGCGACAAGCTCCTCCATCGGCGCTGGTCGCAGTACGTCGTCCGGGATAGTGCCGGCGTCGCGAAGTTCCAACATGCGCGTAAGCGCACGGTGCCCCTCTGCGTCCTGATTGGCGCGGTGAGCTGCTCCGAGGTAGGCGCCCAGGAAAGTAGGGTCCTTCGAGTGAGTTTCAAATTCAGGCCGCAACAAATCAAAAGCCTCGACAGGGCGGTTCTGCGCCTGCAGCAGAGACGACAGGTACAACTTTGGCGTGATGGCGCGCGGCGACAACCTGATATGTTCGCGAAGCACGCCAATCGCCAAGTCGATTTGTCCGATATCTGCATGGCACTTGGCCAGCGTGAGCGCGAAAGTGGTGTCGGCAGGCAGGCGCTCGTGGACCGCTTCCAAATGAGGAAGCGCATTCTTGTGGTCGGCGAGGTTGACGTAGGCAAGGCCTAGATTGAACCGCGACCCGACGTCGTCAGGTGCGCCCGCCACGACCTTCTGGAGCGCATCACGCGCGGTCGCGAAGTCGCGCGCGCGAAATGCAATATCCGCGAGTTGGTGCAGAACTCCGCGATGGGCATTGCGCTCGACGTACGACTTCAGTATGCGAATGCTTTCTTGAGGGCGCCCTCGGGCTCTTTCGAGGTGACCCATGAGTTGAACCCACATAGGGTCGGTATCGTTGCGCCACTCATCAAGCAGGCGTGTCGCAGTATCTAGATCGTTCTTTTTCAACGCGAGCTCGGCTTGGAAATAGGCCCTGAGGTCCGGTGCGCCGACCAGAAGGCTCTCGGCCGCCCTCGTAGTCACTTCCACCTCATCCGGTCCAAGGCCGTTAGAGATTTCGTGCAACGCACTGAACACCTGCCGCCGGTGATAGTCATCCGTTGCCTTTGGGGCCAGCGCGATGACCTCGGCAAAAGCAGTCTTAGCGTTATCGAAGTGATGTGCGTCGAGAACCTGGGCCATGATCAGCGCGTCGAGCGAGTCAGCGTGGTCCAGACGGAGCCTGGCAAGCCATTCAGGTCGCGGCGTGATTTGACGGGCTAGCGCGAGATTTGCGAGTTCTATCGGGAACGGTCTAGCTCGCTCGAGTAGTGAGATCAACTGAGTTTCAGCTCGAAGCGATCCAGAGAGCGCTCGCAGGGACAGTTGTGACAGACAAACCACGCGGTCGAGGGTCGTTGCGATGGACCCCCTTGTGTGAATTGAGCTGACCAGCAGTGAGAGGCAGGATTCGAGGGCCTTGGCGAACTGAGCTACACCGGAAGGGGCACGAGAGATCGTAATTTCATCGAGTTGGCCGTAGCTGCGCTCCATGTACTCCTGAAGCTCGTGGAAGCCGATGACGGCGGAGCGGGCCCCTCGTGGCCATTGCTCGGCCGCGCACTCGGCCGTCACGAGGTCCGACGCGAGATCGAAATTTCCGGCACGAATCGTGGCACGCAGAAACTGCTCAATCCACCTGTGATCTCGGGGCAGCGGTGCTAGCAGCTCAACTGCCTGCTCCGGGCGCTCGAGGTCCATCAGCAATTTGGCCCGTCTCCGGAGGGAATCAGCGTCGGTTTTCCCTTGGAGTCGGTTCAACGCGGCCTCCGGACCGTCGCGCAGAGAGAGCACGAACTCATTTAGAGCTTCGTAGTCGCTCTCAGGTACCACCGAGATGTCAGTTGCGACGGCCACGGCTCAGAATCTCGAGAACTTTGTCGTAGATCGGCGTCTTGCCGGTAGTCCCTGCTGTGACGTCGGCTCGGAGAATCGTAGCTGTCGCCAACTTGTGAAGTGCCGTTCTGAGCTGATCGGGGCTCAGTAGGTGGGGGTAGGTTTTCAGCAGGTCGTCCAGCTCGTCAACCAATACGAAGGCTTGTTTGTAGTCGAAGGCCTTTATGTGATTCTCGATTTCAACAAGCTTCGCGACAGTTACTGCCCAGAGAACGGCGGGATCCGAGGGGGGTTGCGCCAGCTGACTCGTTCCTGTGGACGTGCCGTCTCGTTGTGCACCGCCTGCGTCGAATATTGGTTCCGTAAGTGCTTCGTAGAGAGCTTTAGTGTCGGCGAGCTCCGCTTGTTCCTCTGGCGGCAAAGTTGCGGAATCACGGACGAGATCTCGGAGGACGCTGTTGAGTTTGAGGATCTGCTTAGCTGCCTGATTGGGTAGTTGTTCTAACAGCAGCCTCGTGTACGCCGCCGCAACGTTCGAGGCGTAAGCCTGTCGTTGTGGTTCGTCATCGTGGTTCTTTGAGTTATTGCAGTAGTCCGAAGTCCCGCGGACTACTAGGAATCCAATATCAAACTTTTCTGCTTCATAAGAGAACCCGTGACCCTCCATCTCGAACGCGCGTACCTTCGCGGTGTCGCGCAGATGATCTCTCCACTTCGAGTTGGCCTGGAGGACGTTGGCTGAGCCAATCACTCCGTGACTGATGCGTGGCCGTCCGCGAAGTTGCTTGCGATCTTGATCATCGGGATGAGTGACGTTGTAGGACTCCGACAACAGTCGCAGAGGACTCCAGCTCCGTCGAGGCTCGTTGAGTTCGTCGCGGGAGGGCTTCGACGATTCGGGAATCGATAGGACTAACGCTTCCAGTTGTACATCGAGCGGCCGGCTGGGGTGCGACGGCATGTTTTCACGGCGGAGACGATCCGCTGCCGACACGAGAGGTGAGTCTGCGCCGGGGCTGATTACACGGCCGCGCAACTCAAAGCCGGTTGGCCATTCGTCACCATCTTTGAGCTTGCCGTCCGTGTATGGGAAGACGCCTTCTGTAGCAACCACCACGTCGCCTAATCGAACGTGATATTCCGGCTTGCTTGGATGTGGTGCGGCGCCAGCAATTCCGCAGAAGATTGCGTGTTGGAGCAAGGGACACACCTTGCGAGCTTCTACGACAAGGTGTTGTGCGACGTGATTGCCCCATCCCCTAGGCTCGAAGAGCGCAACGACGTGTGGGGTGGTACCAAAGCCCGGCACTTCGGCAAGCCAATAGACGTGACCCGCGAAGTCTGGATGAACATCGCGTGTAGTTGCGCCGAGTGCCTTTTGAGCGGCTACGAACTCAGCCTGGAGCGCAGTGAAGACCGCGATCTTCGCTTTGGAGAGGTGCAGGCGCGGAACTGGAGGCACCGGGTGGTCCAGCTAGGATCTGCAACCGAGGTGGATAGAGCGTCGCCATACAGCGCCCGGCAGCGATTCAAAGTGCATCAATCTGGGCCCCCTTGCCCCTACAGGATTCAAGGCTTCCTCTAGTCAGCCTGGAGTGCCCCCCGTTTTTCGGACGGCCGTTAGGCTCAGATAATGCCTGACGGAGGGGTCCATGAAGAAGCGGTTTTCGGATGAAC
>Ga0247727_10006726_pt1 | contig 22433 bp, 20 predicted proteins | sample WisWelCaveWW1625_FD_202498 | JGI IMG/M metagenome (GOLD analysis project Ga0247727, IMG submission 202498) | Biofilm microbial communities from Wishing Well Cave, Virginia, United States - WW16-25 | ecosystem: Environmental > Aquatic > Deep subsurface > Groundwater > Cave microbial mat | place...
ATGACGCAAAAGACAATCTGGCCTGGCTTCAGCTCCTTCAGGCCCTCTGTTCTTGAAATAATCTTACAGCGTGGGGGCAAGATGCTCGACACGTGCACGAGATTGTATTTCTCAATGCCCGCGTCACGCAGCGCGATCTCAAACGAGCGCAGCTGCTCTTTGTGCGTGCCCACCCCTTTGGTAAAAAGCATCCGACTGGGAACCCTAGCAAATTCCTCCACCTCAACCTCCTTGTTGAGTTGCACTCCGGGCTACGAGCCCAGGGCAGATAGTGAGAGATTCTATTTCAATCTAGCGAACGCCGTCTATCACCATGAAGTGATGTACTCCAAGTTCAATAACTCTCAGCGGCGTTCATCGTTATGAATGTCAGGTATTTTTCAAAAAATACCCCATCATTTTATAAACCAACTTGGCGCTCAAGAAATCCGGTCCGACGAATCCGGGGATGGGGCAAAGTTCAACGAGATCGCACCCGAGGACGTCGTGCTGTTCGCCTATTTTTTTTAGGATTTGCAGCGTCGTGTACCAATTCAGCCCGCCGGGTTCGGGGGTGCCGACAGCGGGCATTAGTCCTGGCTCGAAGACATCCAGGTCGAGCGTAACGTACACCGGTCCTTTGAGTTGTCTTAGAATATTTTCAATTGTGCTGGAGTCATGGTTCAGCGTGTAATCAAACAATACAGTCACTCGCTCGGCTTGCTCAATAAATTTCGCTTCTTCGGGGCTAATCGCGCGGATGCCGATTTGGACGATCTGTAAGCCAAGTTCGTGCATCCGTCGTGCGACGCAAGCATGATTAAATTTCGTATTTTGGTACGAATCGCGCAAGTCCGAGTGCGCGTCAAGTTGAACTACGGTGAAATTCTTGTGTTTGCGCTGGAGGGCTCGCACCGGGGCTAGCGTGAGCGAATGCTCGCCGCCTAGCATAAAGGGAAATTTTTTAGCTTCGAGAATCAATTCAATCGCTTCTTCGACTCGATCGATGGTTTCTTCAGGACTGGCTGCCGAAGGTTCTAAACTGTCGAGTGTATGAATACCGAGTTTGTAAGTCTCTCGGCGCAGCTCTTCGTCGTAAAGCTCCATATGCGTGGATGCTTCCAAAATCGCGAGCGGGCCTCGGCGAGTGCCGGGGATATACGACGTTGTCAAATCATACGGCACGGGCAACACAACGACTCGCGCTTTGTCAAAACGAGAGAACTCCGATGAGAGTCCACCGAAGTTCAAGGGAATGCCATGATAACGACTTGAGATGTCAGATGATTCGCCAGACGGTGTCATCGTGTATGGATGCGGGAGACCCGATCCCTCCTCTAATTCGCTTTCGCTCTAAAAAATTTCTAAGAATCGCACATCATTTTGGTACAGCGTTTGAACCTCATCGATGCCGTATTTTAGCATAGCAATCGACTCTAAGACAAGCTCTAAAACAAAGCCCGAATAAATATCGGGGTCGTAATCCACTTCTTGCAGAACGGCGGTGTCAACGAGCCCTCCGACGAGAATCGCCAACCAGGGATTTCCTGCCGGGCCGGGGCTTTTGCGCCGTACGCACAACTCAAGCGTGAGCCGTGTATAGGGCTGTTCGGTCCAATGAAATTGCGTTTCAAAACCCTTCCCAAAAAATTCATCGAGTATGAGCTGAACGAGCGCTTTCAAATTGGCAAAGCCTAACCCATGATCGATCCAGAGCACTTCAGCGCGCTGTGTTACAGTAATTTTGTTCTCTTCTTTAGGGGTTGCATGACGATGATAGCATTTGGCAGTACCGAAAACCTTGACTGGGGGCCGCCGCTTTTCCAAGGCCCTTACAATCAGGGAGGCTGGGCTCGAACGCATCATTACATGTTCGTTCAAATAGATAGCGTCTTGGCGTGTTGGATCTTCTTTGGGAAACTGAAGTGCGTCAAATTGATAATGCTGTGTTTCGAGTTCACTGCCGATCATGATATCAAAGCCCATGCGCAAAAAGAGATCTTCTAGCTGTTTTTGCACCTGAGTCAGCACATGCAAGTTGCCCAGTGGCGTTTGGCGACCGGGCAACGTTAAGTCTGAAAAACTTAGTTTATTTGATTCGCTCACGTTTTTGCTTCCCTCAATTTTTGTTCGAGGCGAATTATAGGGCAGTGAAGGGCCTCACACAAGCGTGGCGCTCTCTTGAGTATAGACACTTTCAGGGTTGCAACGGGACTCCCATCGCTACCCACTTTAGTACAGAGAGCACAGGGCTTGACTTAGTTTACGATTTCAGAGCCAATGTCACTGCATCGGCGAGTGAAAGATTTTTGCCAAGTGTCTGTGCTTGAGTAAATTCGGTTAATCCCAATTTTTCACGAGCAGAACCGAGATTGTTTTCTACTTCGGCTATATCGGCTTCTGTGAGCGCACGGTCTAAGGATTCACGCAATACAGGGGTGGCGCTCAATAGCATGACCGCACGCTCATATTGGCCGATGAGAACGGCGTTCGCGCCCAATCGTCTTAATGTAGTGGTCATACCCCGCTTGTCGCCCAACTCTCGATAAAGTAAGAGGCTTTCTCGTAAGAAATTTTCCGCCGTCGTGTAATCGTGCCGATGGTACGAGGCCTCTCCCAGATAATGCAATGAGGTCGCGACGGCCCAGGTGTCACCCCATTGGCGAAAGAGCGTTAAACTTTCGGTACAAAGCGCCATCACTCGCTCATAGTCGCCCTGATCTCGCGCGACAACACCAAGATTATGAAGTGACCAGGCAATGCTCCACGCATCTTGCTTCAAGCGAGCCAGCTTAAGACTCTCTTGGTGCAAGGTGGTCGCACGCAAGAAATAGCCTTCGTGCTGAGCCACAGCGCCCAAGTTGCGCAACGAAAAAGCAGTACCCCAAGCATCACCCAGATTTTGATAGAGTTCTAGGCTCCGGGTATTCGTGTCCAATACTTTCTGATAATCACCGAGATGGCGAGCGATCGTGCCGAGCCAGAGGAGCGCTTTCGCTTTGATGGAATCGGGCGCGGTGGGTGCTTTGGGTAGAGCGGCTTCAAGCCGGTGGCTTCCTTCGTCAAGATGGCTACGAGCAAGCCAGAAAGGCCCCAAAGCGCCCACAAGCCGCAAGCCCAAGATCGCCTCGTCTTCGTCTCGTTCCAGAGACCAGCGCAGCGCCGCCCGAAAATTGTCATAGTCTTCGTCGAGCCGTTTTAACCAGAGCGTTTGGTCGGCGTCAAGCAATTGTGTTTCAGCTTGCTCTGCGAGAGCGACAAACCAATTCAAATGGCGTTTGAGAAAAGCGTCGTATTCTCCTGATTCTGTAAGCCGTTCTCGTGCGTATTGGTGAATCGTGTTCAACATGCGGTAGCGTGTCACACCTTGCTGTTCTTCAGTAAAAAGCAGGGATTTATCTATCAATTGAGTCAGCGTTTCAAGAATTTCGGCTTGAAGTAGGGGTTCGCGTGCGCACACCGACTCGACGGCGGCGAGCGTGCTTCCCCCGTTATAGACAGACAAGCGATGAAAGAGCACCGCTTGTGCGGGAGTGAGCAGTTGATAGCTCCAATCCATGGCCGCGCGCAGCGTCTGTTCTTTGGGGAGAGCCGTGCGTGTGGGCGCGGTGAGCAATTGAAAACCGTGCTCTAGACGCTCTGCGATTTGCTCGACTGATAAAACTTTCACTTTGGCCGCCGCAAGCTCCAGCGCCAGGGGAATACCGTCTAAACGAAAACAAATGTGAGCAATGACCGAAGCATTGCGCTCGGTCAACGCAAAAGAGGGCTGCAGCGCTTTGGCTCGCTCTAAGAAGAGCCGAACCGACTCGTATTGACTTAACACGTCAAGGTCAATCCCACCGCGTGCCAGCCTTTCCAAATCGGGCAGAGCAAAAGAAGTTACCAAATAGCTGATTTCACCAGGCACACCGAGCGGCTCACGGCTGGTGGTCAAGATGCGAAGAGTGGGGGCATTCTCTAACAGCATTTCCACGAGTTTCGCACACGCTGTGATGAGATGTTCGCAATTGTCCAGAATAAGCACGAGCTGCTTATGACTCAGAAAATCGATGAGCGATTTGATCAATGAGCGTCCGGCTTCTTCGCGTACGTGGAGCGCCGACGCGACGGCTTGCGGCACTAAGTTTGGATCACTCAGCTCAGCCAGCTTGACCCAGCCGATGCCATCGGGCATAGACTCGATCAATTCTGTTGCGATTTTTTGAGCGAGTCGTGTCTTGCCCACGCCACCAAAGCCTGTGAGGGTGAGCAATCTTGTTTGAGTGAGTGTAAGCAGATTTTTTATCTCAAGCAATTCTCGATCGCGCCCGACAAAACTTGTCAAAGGCGTAGGGACATTGGTGCGAATTTTTTGAGAAGGGGTCTTAGTCTGTTGCTGCACTATTTTTTCGTAGAGTGCTTTGGTCTCACTCGACGGAGCGACGTGCAGTTCTTCTTTCAGGGCATTCAAGCAACGCTCGTAGGTGTGAAGCGCCATCGTAGGCTGATTGAGCTCCGAGTGATAGCGTATTTTTTGTTGATAAGCGCTTTCGTATGTCGACTTTTTCAGGATGAGCGCCTGGCACACATCAATCGCTTGCTGAAAGTGCCCCATGTGTGCATAACATTGAGATTGACGCAAAAACGCCTCGAAATAGAGTTGTTGCAAGCGCGCACGGTGGGGCTGCGTCCAATCTTCATACAGATCTTCGCTCAAGAAATCGCCCTCATAAAAATTCAGCATATCTTGATACGCTGCAATGGCATTCTGAAAATCTTTGCTGTGTTCAAATTTTTTGGCGTGTTCAAATGATGCCTGAAACGCTTCAATATCGACCCAACAATGAATTTTTTCATTGCAGCAATAGCCTTGCTGACCGACATTCAAGATATACCGAGATTGGCTTCCCTTCTTGAGTCGCGGTTCCAAGACGCGACGCACTTCGCTGACGCGTCGATAGAGATTCTCTAGTGCTTTGTCCATAGGGCTCTCAAAAAATAGCAATTCAATGAGCTGATCTTGTGTGAAGACGCGTCCCCGCTCGCTCACCAAAATCTTGAAAAGAGTTAAAGTCTTGCTGCGGGGCCAGATACTGTGTGAGAGGCGCACGCCTTGCCGTTCGAGCTCAAAACGCCCTAGCAGCTTGACGCGAAGATGCACCTTCTCCGTTTTGTCTTTCATAGCTTCTTCATCTAAGCGTCTTGTGAATCAAATTGCAACAAAATCCGAATATCGCCTTTGTAGAAAGAATAAATCGTGGGAGGTTTGTGGGAGAGGCTAGGGAGTTCTACGTAGTAAGCTTCTCTTACCAAACAGATCAAAGGAGACGTGATGAAAAGTGAATCTTTCAAAATCAAAAACGAGTGTTGTGTCTGTCATCATAACACTCGTTTTAGGGATTATGCTCATAGCCGGGTTGAGCTCATCTATGTTGCGAGCGTCCGATCACGATGACGGTGAAGTGGATACCAAAGGGCGAAACGTTAATTTGACCGATCTCTATGCTTTTCGCGAGATTGATCAAAATCCGAACGCGCACCCCGATGATTTGATCTTCATCATGAATACGAATCCGCGCTCGCTCTACCAACAGTATTTTTTCAGCACGAACGCGCGCTATGAGTTCAAGATCACACGAGTCGCCAACAATGACGAGACACCCACGGGCAAGACCGACGTTACGCTTCGTTTTGAATTTACTGCGCCGGACAGTTTGGGGCGCCAAAATATGACCGTGACCGCACTGGCCGATCGTACGACGCGTTTTGTGCGGGCGACAACTGCGGGCGCCCAGATCCGCACGACAGCGATCAATAATCAGCCCACGCTGAATGATATTTCTCTGATGGGGCACAAGCTGACGGTCTTCGCCGGTCTGCGCGAAGATCCTTTCTTTTTCGACGTAGAGCAATTTTTCAGGGTGCGGGCGGGGCTCCTTGGTTACGGCCCCTCGGTTAGTTTTCGTAAGCCGGGCTTAGATTTTGCCGCGGGCTATGGAGTCAACTCGATTGTCGTACGTGTGCCTCGCGCATTCTTGCAAGGGCCCACAACCGCCACAACTTTTGACGTGTGGGAAACGATTTCGGTCAAGCAAGGCGGCAATTTTAAGCAATTCGAGAGATTGGCTCGCCCCGGCGTCAACGAAGGCTTGCTCTTCAGTCAAGACCTCTTGGCTCTCTTTAATCGACTGAGCCCCGACCAAGATCTAAAACCCATCGCTGCGCCTATTTTGACAGAAGCAGCCAAAACACTCAAAGCCTTGGGCAATAGCCCAGAGCGCATCAACGCACTGGTCGGTGCCCTCTTGCCTGACGTCATGCGCATCGACATGACGATTAAAAGTGGGTTTGCTGCTGCGCTCAATAGCAAAGGCACACCCATCGGCGGTCGCATGATTTTGGACGACACTGTAGACATTGTGTTACAAATTTTGACCAACAGTCCAGCCGCCAGCGACAATGTTTCTTATGCTGGGCCCAATTTAGGTGGGACAGGCCATAAGTCCTTATTGGGTACCTTCCCGTATCTAACCGATCTGAATCCGTTGGGTGCAGCGGCGGCTCCTGCCCCTGTCGAAAACTCGGAATCTGAAGACGGCTTTCGCTTGCAAGACATTTCAGCAACTGTGACGTCGAGCGCAGTGCTCTTCCAAACGCAAGGCGCTCAAGTCGCGGGTCTTCAAGTGCAAATTTTCAACTTAAATGGAAAACCCATCTTCGATTCGGACATCGTTCCGGGCAATAAAATTACATGGAGTTTTACGGACACTCAAGGCCAGGCACTGCCCGCCAATGGCATGTATTTTTACGTGCTTTCAGCCAAGGGCGCAGACGGGAAACTAAAGCGAACCGAGTTGCGCAAACTCGTGGTCATACGTTAGCCCCTTCAAACCCCCGCGAGGCGGGTCGTAGCTCACGGCGGCCCGCCTTCGCTTGCATGATCGAAAGAAGAAAGGAGTGGGATATGAAACCTTCTGACGATTGGTGGCATCTTACAGTCTCAACGGGCGTCACGATTTTAACGAAGACCGATAAATCCAGTATTATACAAGGAGAAAGAAAAATATGAATTTAAGGAAGTTTGGTTTGATTGCACTCGCTATAAGTATGATCGCTGTTTCTCTCGTTATCCCTGGGCTCTTACGTGCCTCCGATCACGATGACGGTGAATCCGACACGAAAGGGCGTAACGTGAGCCTGACCGATCTCTATGTCTTTCGCGAGATCGATCAGAATCCCAATGCCAAATCCGATGACCTCGTCTTTGTGATGAACACGAATCCGCGTTCGGTAGCCCGCCAGCAGTATTTTTTCAGCACGCAGGCGCGCTATGAGTTCAAAGTCTCGCGCGTAGCCGATAAGAACGCTACACCGACGGGCCAAGCCGATCTGACGTTACGCTTCGAGTTCGGTGCTCCCGACGCCAACAACCAACAGAAAATCACGCTAACGGCGTTAGGCAATGGCGAGACGTTCAGCGCTGCACAGACTCTCGAGGGTAAAGCGCTCGTGACGACCCCGATCGCTGCGACGACTCCGGCCGTCAATGCTGTCAAGCTCGGCAATGCCGAGTTCGCCGTTTTTGCTGGCCTTCGCGAAGACCCCTTCTTTTTCGATGTCGAGCAGTATTTCAGAGTCCGTGCGGGTGCCCTAGGCAAGGGCCCGTCCGTCGGGTTTCGTACACCGGGGCTTGATTTTGCTTATGGCTATAACGTCAACGCGATCGTCGTGCGCGTGCTGCGTTCCTTCTTGCAGCGCTCGAACAACGGTACTGTGTTTGATGTCTTCGCTACCATTTCCGTGGCGGATGGCAAAGGCGGCTTCACCCAAGTCGAACGCCTGGCCCGCCCGGCCATCAACGAGGGCCTGATTGTCACGAATGACTTCCTGAATGCGCTCAACAGCGTCGGGCCGGATTTTGAGGCTGCTGCTTTGGCAGGCAAGAAGCCTGAAGCAGATATCGCTAGCCCCATAGTCGCTGAAGCGGTCAAAACTTTGAAGGCGGTCGGCAACGACGATGCCCGCGCGCTCGCGCTGATCAATGCCTTCTTGCCCGATGTGATGCGCATCGACACAACTCAGTCGAGCGGCTATGGCAATGAGCTGAATGCCAAGGGCAGTCCGATTCGCGGACGCCTCTTGACTGACGATGTTATTGACATCACGCTCTCGGTCGTCACGAATGGCGCGATCACGACGGACAATGTGAGCTACAATGGCCCCAACTTCGGCGGTGCAGGACACAAGCCGCTCGTTGCCGTATTCCCTTACTTGGCGGAACCCAACTAAACCGAGCAGACCTAGCGAGCAGCGCTCTTAGAAAGTAGGATAGGAGCGCTGCCCGCGCCGCTTTTTCTCGATTGCCTAATTCTGACCAGGAGTCCAACGTGAACGAGCCAACCAACGTAAAAACAGTACAGCACCTCTATCAGGCATTCGGACATGAAGACATTCCCAGCTTGTTAAGTTTGCTCTCTGACAATGTGGAATGGTTTGTTGCAGGACCAAGAGAAATTATTCCCTTTGCAGGAAAGCGTCAAGGACGTGCCGAGGTCGCGCAGTTTTATTCGATTGTTGCCGAATCGGTCGATGTACTGACGTTTGAGCCACATGAGCTGATTGCGCAAGGAGACAAAGTGATCGCTCTCGGTCATGAACGCGCGCGCGCTAAAGCCACCCAGGGCATTTACGAGACAGACTGGGCACACATCTGGACCATACGGTCGGGCAAGATCGAACGATTGTACGAGTTTTTCGATACGGCAGCGATCGCCTCGGCATTTGGTCGTCCGCCAGAGGCGCACTAGGTCTTTTTATGTTCACTCGCGTAGCATTGCTTTTAGCAAAATTAAGCCAACACAAGCGACGCCCTGTCTTAATTTTTTTTGCTCTGGCGACAATTATGGCTCTATTAATAATGGGGGGATTGGGGCTTTATAAGGGAGTTTTTGCGAAAAATGCAAGATTAGCACCAGCTTATCAGTATAGGTTTGAACGCCTCCAGGCTGGCAAAGTGATACAAGCGCTCCAACAAGAGATGGCTTTTTATCAAACACGCATACAACGCGATCCTATAGGCGGGTTGGACTTGGCGGCATTGGCGCGTGCGTACTTGCAAATGGCGCGCGCTTCTGGAGAAATCCACTGGTATCTTCTGGCAGAAGAGTCTGCGCGCCGGTCTCTTGCGAACTTAGCCTACAGTAATGACGGAGCGGTGCTTGTGTTGGCACGCATTGCCGAGGCGCGGCACGATTTCTCGGAAGCGCTCCGCCTTGCGAATTCAATCTCTCATAATGCCGATGCGCTGGCGATCAAAGTGACCTCGTATCTAGCTATAGGAAAACTTTCAATGGCCGAAAGCGCTGTGAAAGAGTTACTCGAGAAGAGCCCCTCGCTGATGGGGCATGTGCTCTATGCTTTGGTGAAAAATGCCCAAGGAAATGACGAAGATACGGAGCGACACTTTGAAAACGCTTTCTCCCTAGAAGAACCGGGCGAGACGGCCAGCTCGGTGTGGGCTCGCACGCTCTTGGCCCGCTGGCACGCGCGGCGCGGGCATCTAGCAGAAGCGCGAGCGCTCTATGGGGAAGTCTTGCGCGTCTTGCCCCAATATCAATTTGCGATCGTGAATTTGGCTGAGCTTGAATTGCGTGAGAAAGACTTCGCTGCGGCCTGGGGTCACTTTGGGCAGATATTTGTGATTGCCAAGGGCAATCCCACTGTTTTCGATCACATTGCGCTCCGGGGTATGGCGAGGGTTAAACTCTTGCAGGGAGATAATCAAAAAGCGCAAGGACTCTATGCAGAGGCCGAGTCCGTCATGCGCCGCGATATTCAAAATTTCGGACACCGCCGCGAGCTGGCTCGACTCTTGCTCGAGCGTGGACGGTCGATAGACGTACCTGAAGCACGTGCGTTACTGGAGGCTGAGCTTGAAGTACGCCGCGATGCCGAGACGCTGGATATTTATGCCTGGGCCCTCATGCAATCTGAAAAAACTCAACAAGCCAAAGCAATCATCGAAGAAGCGCTCGCTTCAGGCGCGCGCGAAGCGCCGTATTTTTACAGGGCGGCTGTGATTGAAAAAAAATTAGAAAATCAAGCTCAAGCCGAACATTATATGCAATTCGCTCTCAAAACGGACCCCGCTTTTGATGAGACAACGCATCAGGCTTTAGGACTGGGGCTCGAAACCAAGTAATATGGAGCATTTCAAAATAAGGAGCTGTTTAAATGTCTCGTGAGTACCTAATCGTCGCGGCGGTTGTTTTGTTGGGTCTTGTGGCTTTGCTCTTCTTGAAGCCAGGCAAGACGGCAAGATCAGAGCAACATCAAGCTCAAATGCAAGAAAGTGGGGTCGTGAAGCTCATCGCAAAGGATTACGGGTTTGAGGGGCCAGCAATACTAAAAGAAGGCCTGATTACGTTTCAGATGGAGAATCATGGCCAAGAACTCCATCATGCGACTATCCTCAAGATTGGTGAGGGCCACAGCACACAAGAATTCATGGAACTGCTCAAGAAACCAAGCGAAGGACCTATGCCTGCATGGTTGACCGAATTTGGAGGCCCCAATGGAGTTGTAGGAGGCGACACGGCGAATGCCGCCGTGAGACTAGACCCTGGGCAGTATGTGTGGATTTGCTTCATTCCCAGCGCAGATGGGGTGCCACACTTTGCCAAGGGCATGGTCAAGCCCTTTTTGGTTGAGGCGTCAAAGAGCGGAACGGCACAACAACCGACAGCCGATCTGAAGATGAGTTTACATGACTTCAGCTTCGAATTCCCTGCTGAAATTTCTGCAGGAAAACATACGATCATGGTCGAAAACAAGGGGCCGCAGCACCACGAATTCGAAATTGTGAAATTATCGAAAGAAGCAACGCTACAAGGCATGATCGACTGGGCGCAGACAGAGCAAGGTCCACCGCCACCCGTAAAATGGATCGGCGGACTTTCAGGAACGGCAATGAGAAACACGGCTTTTGTCAATGTTAGACTTGAGCCCGGTGACTACGCCCTCTTGTGTTTTTTGCCGGATTTAGCGGATGGGAAAAATCATATCACTCATGGAATGGTACAGGCATTCACGGTCAAGTGAAGTGAAAATTATCGGTGCGGGGGCTCAGTTTATGGGGCCTCCACACTGAAAAATACCCGTTATAATTTTTCAAGAAAACAAACTTATGCACAGAAACGAATGCTTCATAAAACATAGCTTGATCGCTCTAGGAATTGCTGTGATTCTGTTTTGGGTCACAGTGCCTAGCTATGCGCACTGGGCAGATCTGGCTGTGGCTGACATCAATGTAGGGCAAAAAAAAGTGACACTCATTCTGACCTTTCCTACGGGATTAATGGGGTTTGCTGACACCAATCGAGATGGACAAATTTCACCAAACGAGATTACTGAACATTATCCAGAATTGATAAAGTTTATTAGCGAAAAAATACGACTGGAAGACAATCGGTCACAGGGCATTCTTCAAGTTGCTCCGGTAAATCAGATCTTGCCTCAAGGCGTCAACATTTCTGAAAAATCTCATAGCTCGCTCAAACTGAGTTATTCTTTTGCAGAACCGATGCATTCGCTGACGATGCGCTACGATCTCTTTCTGCCGGAAATATCGAGCGCGAGCTTGTTAGCCACTATTTATTACAATGGGCAAACACAGAGCGTTGTCTTCACGCCCGAAAAACGATCTTTCCCTTTGATAACCCAATCTTTTGTTGAACAGGCTTTCAGTTTCACTCTTCTTGGAATTGAGCATATACTATCAGGTTATGACCATATTCTTTTCTTAATCGGCTTATTAATGTTCAGTGGGGTAACTTTAAGTTACTTAGCCAAGGTGGTCACAGCCTTCACAGTGGCCCACTCGGTGACGCTGACTTTGGCTGTATTAAATATAGTCTCTTTGCCCAGCCAATGGGTTGAAAGCGCGATTGCGCTGACCATTGTCTATGTGGCTGCCGAGAATTTTTGGAAAAAAGAGCCCGGAAAGCGCTGGTTGCTTACGTTTGGATTTGGCTTAATTCATGGGCTTGGATTTGCTTCGGTCTTAAAAGAAATTGGCTTGCCGCATTCCAATGTGGCCATCTCGCTGGCCAGCTTTAATATTGGCGTCGAGATTGGTCAATTGGCGATCGTCTCGCTCGTGTTTGCTGCATTGCAGGTTTGCAAGCGATTCCCGCAAGAAGCAAAGCTGCGCTGGGCCGTTTCGGCTGGCGCCGTGATCATCGGGCTGGCTTGGTTTGTGGATCGCGCGTTTCGTATCGGCTTTATGCCTTTCTAAGATCAGACTTGACACCAAGAAACGCATCGCTATATTCTTTACAAGTGATGCTAATGAAAATGTCCAAGCAACTTAATCAACCCAGTTGGGCGGTCATTATAGCAATCGCCATTGTCGCAGGCTTGGCAATCTTGCTCTTATTGCCTCGACGAGTTCAGACTGACAGATTTTCTACACCAGCGGCTTCCAATTTGTCAACGCTGTATGATAAGCTCGGCGGCAGAGATGCAATTGTTGCATTAGTAGACGAGTTTGTGAGCACACTGAGTGCCGATCGACGAATCAGTCCATTTTTTGCGAAGATCGATCTTGTTCGCTTCAAGCAACTCTTTGTAGAACAGCTCTGCGAAACCCTGGGAGGCCCTTGCAAATACTCCGGGCGCAGTATGAAAGAAACTCATGCCGGGCTTGGTATTAAACATAGCGACTTTGCTAATTTTATTGAAGATTTCGTGATGGCCATGGACAAACTCAAATTGCCCGAAGATCAAAAAAATGCGCTCATTAGCTTGCTGGACCGCATGAAGCCAGACATTGTAGAGAAAAAAGAGTCTCCGTAGCCTCACCTCGATTAGAATGATTCATAGTTCTGTCCAGAGCGCTGGAAAAATTTTCGGTCAGTATTTCATTTGCTTTAGCGCGTCAATAAATTTAGACTAGGCGGATATTGCTTTAAAGGGGGCACGCGATGTTCGGCCTAGAGATAATCATTCTGATCGGGCTCTTGTTCGTTGCCTGGATGATTTACGGCCAGATGCGTGAACAGCGCATGAAGCTCTCGCGCATGTGGATCGTGCCGGCCTTCATGGTGCTCCTCAGCTATCCCAGCCTGACCAAGCTGCCCTTACACAATTTTTTCAATATCTTTGTGCTCTTGATTGCAGGCGGCGTCGGCGCTGCTCTTGGCGTTGTCCGCGAAGTTTTTAAGAAAATCAGCGTCAACAAAGTTGCTGGAGAAATTCTGGTTAAGGGGACTCCCATTGGGCTCTTTCTCTGGTTTGGCGCCATTATTTTCGAGCGCTACATAAAAGACCTTTTGCAAAAATCCAAGGGCATAATCACGCCGGAGATACTAGCCCCGGCGCTTATGGTTTTCTCACTGAGTGCCGTTATCGCGCGCCGTGTCTACTTATATCGAAAATACCTGAAAACCGAATCTTAACAATTACAGTTTTAGCAAGGAGAATACGATGGCCACTGCAAAACAATTGATCGCCGGGTTGCCCTTCGAGCTTGCGGCAAACGAACAAGTCTTGGTCGATACAAGACCATCGATTCTGGCTTATGCGCAGTTTTATTTGCCCAATTTCTATTTATTGGTGCTTTCCATCGTTTTAATCGTACTTCGCTCCAACTTGTTCACAGATAATATTATTATGTTTTACGGTGTATTGATTCTTTTGGTGCTCGGAGCAGCGGCACTTTACTCTTTTATTAAGCTCAATCTTCGCTATGTCATAAACGGGGTTATTGGGTTGGGCATCGCTCTTGGTGCAAAACATTATTTGCTGCACGTGCCATGGAGTTATCACACCCAGCCTTGGCTGGAAAACCATATTGAGCTGTTAATTTTGGCTGCGCTCGCTGTACTCGGATTAATTTCGGCCGAAGTGTACCGGCGGAGCCATCGCTACATTGTTACCAACGCACGAATTTTTACACATGCGGGTATTTTTGCACCCGATGAGCGCACCGTGCCCTTGACCAAGGTGAACGACATAGAGCTGGATCGCCATTTTATTGGGCGTATTTTCAAGTTTGGGACGGTGATACCCTTGACGGGGTCGGGCATCGGGATGGGCACCAACTTTGGCGCCATCTCAGGCACAGCGGGCAAACAGCTAAAGCTGTTTGGTCAACCTTCCATAGGCGTGACGGTCACGGGCGGGCATAGCATCCAAGTGCCGAAAACGCGAACGCACGAAGTGCTCTTTGGGATTCACGAGCCTGCAAAGGTGCGCGATATTATCATGAAAACGCTCGCCGAGCGCGATTTGCGTACGAGCTCCTCTGGAGCCACATTCAAAAATTAAGATAACGTTGAGTTAGAGAAAAGCTTTCCAATAAACGCAATTCCATCAGGATGAATACCCGCATCGAAGCGATTGATTTCTTTGAGTTTGGCTACATCGATAACAGAAATGTCATTGGTCTTGTTGTTGGCAACGTAGGCAAACTTACCTATGGTGTCAAAGACGACGCCTCCCGGCCAGCGCCCGACGGGAATTCGCTTAACCTCCCAATGACGCGCACAATCGATAATAGAAAGATCATGCGATAAGCGATTTGGAACAAACGCATAGGTGCCATTGGGGCTGAAAACCATGCGCACAGGACACGTACCCAAGGGATGGCGTGCGAGAATCCCGTGGTGCTCGGTGCTCAACACATAAAGATTGTTATCGTCTTGGTTCGCCACGTATAAGAATTTTCCGTCGGGATGCACGGCAACGCCTTCGGGTCCCTTCCCGACGGCAATGTGTTTGGTCACAATATCTTTCTTTGTATCCAGCACGGAAAGGCTGTTGCTCTGGATATTGGCGACATAGATAAATTTCCAATCCGGCGTTGGGGCGAGCATATGCGAGAGTCGTTGCCCCGTAGAGATAATTTTCAGCAATTTGCGCGAAGGTCGCTCGTACACAAAAACTTTATGGGCATAGGTCACCGCTACGTACATCTTTTTGCCATCGGGTGTGATGCGAATGTCGTGTGGGAACTGGAAATCAGGATGCTCCAAGCGTTGGACTTCTTTTTTCTTAGCGGCATCGATCACGGAGATCGAATTTCCACCGGCATTGGAGACATAGATCGTCTTTTGATCTGGACTCACACCCACTTCGTGCGGGTTCCTGCCCACCGAAAGTTTCGATATCGTTTTTCCCGTCGCTGTTGAGATAAACGAGACAGAATCTTCATCTTTGTTCAAGACGACCAACATCGCACTGGCTTTGGACATGGGCCTCCCCATCTTCTAAATCAAATTTGAGATACTAAGAGCTCATCGGTCTTACTTGACGACGATATTCACGAGCTTGCCGGGCACCACAATCACTTTGTAAATCGTTTGCCCGTCCAGCCGATTTCGGATTTGGACCGTGGCTCGTTTTTCTAATTCTCCTCGATTTTCTGCAATTTCGGGCGAGACTATCATGCGCTCTCGCACTTTCCCGTTCACTTGAATCACTATCTCTCGGTCCACCGATTCGATGGCGCGTGCATCAAATGCAGGCCACTTTTGTTCGAGCACGGCATCTTCATGTCCCAAGCGGCGCCAGAGTTCTTCGGCAATAAAGGGCGTAAAGGGCGAGACTATCAAGACCAAATCCGAGAACGCGCGTTTCAATAAAGCAACGTGTGCATTCTTGCCTTGCGCGTCACAATACTCGGTCAACGCGTTGACCAGCTCCATAATAGAAGAGACGGCTGTATTGAAATGAAAATCTTCAATATCTTCGCCGATGGCTTTGATCGTTACATGAAGCTTGTGCCACACTTTCTTCTCGGCCTCATTGAACTGGGCCGGGTTGAGCTCACTCTTGGCTTCTGAAGTCTTTTTTGCGTACTTTACGATGAGATTCCACAAGCGATTCAAGAACCGAGACGAACCGCGTACGCCCTCGGTGCTCCACTCGATATCGCGTTCGGGTGGCCCCATGAAGAGCGTGTAAATGCGCTCAGTGTCCGTGCCGTACGCATCAAATACTTCTTGAGGCGAGACGACGTTCAGCTTGGATTTGGACATCTTGTTCATCTCGACCTTCAAAGCTCTATCACAGTGCGGGCAGCGATCCGTCTTTTTAACGTCGATGGGCCGAATCCAGTTGTGTTCGGAGCATCGATACGACTGGAGTTCGATCATGCCCTGAGTAAAGAGACGTGCGAAGGGCTCATCGAATTTCAGATAGCCCATATCGCGGAGGGCCTTGGTGACAAAGCGCGCGTAGAGCAAGTGTTTCGTTGCGTGTTCGATGCCCCCGACATACTGATCCACAGGGAGCCACTTGTTGACCGCGTCTGAGTCAAAGGCTTTCTCTTTATCTTTCGGCGACATAAAGCGCAAAAAATACCAACTCGAATCGACAAACGTATCCATAGTATCGGTGTCGCGCTTGGCTTGCCCTTCGCACTTCGGACACTTTGTAGTATAGAATTCGGGTATCTCAGCCAAACCCTTCTTTCCAATAAAGGGCACATTGGGCAAGAGCACGGGCAAGTTTTTCTCATCGACGGGGACAATCCCGCAACGATTACAATATACTATCGGGATAGGCGTGCCCCAGTAGCGTTGACGCGAAACGAGCCAGTCGCGCATACGGTAATTGACCGAAAATCGCCCTAAGCCTCGCGCCTGCAAGGCTTCGCCGATTTTGCGAAAAGCTATGTCTGTCTTGACGCCATTGAATTCTCCCGAATTGACCAGCCAGCCTTCTGCAATAAATGCGTTTTTGAGATCGCCTTTGTTGTCTTCGTTCTCGATCACCCGACAGATTTCTAGCTTGTATTTTTTTGCGAACTCAAAATCGCGTTCGTCATGCCCTGGCACGCCCATGATTGCGCCGGTGCCGTAGTCCATTAAAATATAATTTGCGATATAGATCGGAATTTTTTCTTGAGTTAATGGATTGAGTGCAAAGCATCCCGTGAAAAAACCTTCTTTTTCGACTTCGGCAGCGCCACGAACGATCTCGCCCTGCTGTAAGACTTTCTGAACAAAGGAGCGCATCTCGGCGGCGCGCGTTGGGGTTGTCTCGTTAGCGATAAACTTCTCAACCAAGGGATGCTCTGGAGCCAATGCCATAAATGTGACGCCGAAAATCGTGTCCGGCCGAGTCGTAAAAATTTCTAACTTTTCACTCCACCCGTCAATCGCAAATGCGGTTTCAACGCCCTCGCTCTTGCCGATCCACTTGCGCTGCATATTGCGCACTCGCTCCGGCCAGTGCGTCAGTTTTTCGATGTCAGCCAAGAGTTGATCGGCGTATTGAGTGATCTTGAAGAACCATTGAGTGAGTTTTCGCTTTTCGACAATGGAGTCGCAACGCTCGCATTGGCCTTCGATCACTTGTTCATTTGCCAGAACGGTCTGGCAGCCGGTGCACCAATTGGCAATGGACTCGGAGCGATTGGCCAGGCCATTTTTGTAGAGCTGTAAAAAGAGCCATTGATTCCAGCGATAAAAGTCTGATTCACACGTTCGGATCTCGCGATCCCAATCATAGACAATGCCCCACTCATAAAACTGTTTCTTCATTTCTTCGATGTTGGCAATCGTCCATTGTCGGGGGTGGGTCTTATTTTCGATCGCGGCGTTCTCGGCGGGCAATCCGAAGGCATCAAAGCCCATCGGATTTAAGACACCATAACCGCGCATCATCATGTAGCGAGAAAAAGCATCGCCAATGATATAATTGCGCCCGTGACCGACATGGAGCGTTCCCGATGGATAGGGAAACATATTCAAATAATAAAATTTTTTCTCGGTAGAATGTTGATCAATCTTAAAAAAGCCTTCTTTTTGCCAAAAGGCTTTCCAGCGTTTTTCGATCTTTTTAAAGTCATATTTTGCAATTCTTGGCATAGTCAATTCCCCCCGTCTGATTTAAGCAAAGCCATAGTTCTGAATTCACTGCGAAGATTTTTCCATATATCGAATGCAAAAGAGTGAAGGTTCCGTGCGCTAGGCACGAAGCAACAAGAAGAGAGCTGCATTAAAACGTATGTGAAAATGTTTTGCAATCATAGCGTTCACAAAAGCATTATGGCAGAAGATAAATCGGCTGTCAAGGGCAAGGGTTACATAGCTCGAAAACAATACTCATTTGCTTGGAATCACGAAGGAGTTCGACAAAAAGTGTAGTGGGTTAAATTTTTGGGAATACACAGGCATTCTTGCTTAGACCCATAATTCCATTTCACCCTTGGCGAAGCGCTCGGCTTCGTCCAGAATTATTTTGACTTTCTCCGGCATGTCCATCTCGCAATAGAGTCGCAGTAAAGGTTCGGTGCCGCTCGCCCGCATCAAGAGCCAGCCATGCGGGAACCGCAGTTTGACTCCGTCGAGCAATTCGATCTTCTGGACAGCGAAACCCGTAATTTGTTTTGGCGACTTGCGCTTCACCCGTTCGATGATTTCTAAACGTGACTCGAGGTGCAAATCTCGCCGATCGTAGTAGTGATAGCCGATATCTTGCATCATTTCTTCGACAATGTAGCTGGGAGCTTTGCCCGCTTTCGCCACAATTTCTAACAGTAACAAAGCCATCAATATGCCATCTCGTTCTGGGATATGATTTTTGATGCCAAACCCGCCACTCTCTTCGCCACCCATTAAGACATCTTCGCGAATCATCTTCTCACAGGTGAACTTGAAACCGACGGGGACTTCGTCTATTTCAATCTTGTGCTTCACGCAGATCTTATCGACCATGTCCGAGAGCGTGAAGGACTTGACGACTTTTCCTGTCCAGCCCTTAGATAAAAGATGTTTCAAAATCAGAGCAAAGCATCGATGTGAGTCGATCACTTGGCCGCGCTCATCCATCGCTCCCAAGCGATCGGCGTCGCCGTCGATGACAACGCCGATGACAAGATCGCGTGATTTTTTTCTAATTTTTTCACTTGCGATAACGGCTCGCAAAGGGCCAAGATTTTTGGCTATCGGTTCGGGATTCTTGCCGCCAAACCGTGGATTGTCACCCCCACGCACGAGCGAATGACGAATGCCTAGCTCTTCTAGAATTTCTGGAAGAGTGGCCCGTCCCGCGCCGTACATCGTGTCTGCAAAGACGAAGAGCGGCGCACTTCTTAGCAGCTTTACATCGACCAGCTCTCTGATGCGCTCCAGATAGGCTTTCTGAAAATCGACAAAATTCAGCTCTTTCTCGCTTGAATGGGGCTCGTCTGCGCTTTCAGGCAAGAATTTTTCGATGAGTTGAGTTGCTTGAGGTGTCGCGGGGCCACCGTAGTCCATTTTCATTTTTACGCCATTGTACTCCGGCGGGTTATGACTCGCTGTGATCATCACACCGGCTGCAGCTTTGTGTTGGATGATTGCATAAGAGAGCGCGGGCGTGGGCAAGGTCTCATTGGAAATTAAGACGGGTATGTGATGATCTTGCAGTACACGCCCAATGTGAATTGCGAATTCGCGAGAGAGAAAGCGCGTATCATACCCAATGACGACACCGCGCTCTGGGCCATGATACTCCATGCCCCAGCGATGATAAACGTCCATCGCTTTGCGTTCTTTGCTCATTAAAAATTGAGCAAGGCCCACTCCCACTCGGGCGACGTTTGCAAACGTAAACTCGCGGGCGATGACGCCGCGCCAACCGTCGGTGCCGAATTTGATGGGCGTGGGAGCGTTCACGTGGCTTGCGCCTCCGGCGGGGCGAGCTTGCGCTCGGCCAGAACTTTCCCACGTCCGACTACTTTTTCAACGTTGGCGGGCAGCTCGATTTCTTGTGACCCGAAAATATCAATAATCAAATCTTTGGGCAGGGCACACTCGAGCCAGATGGAGTCGAGATCGATCACGCCATTGATGACCGGCAGGCTCTGCAAGGTGACTTCAATCGCTTTTTGATATTTCGCGTCTGCTTCTGTTAAATAAATGAAACTCGGATCGAGTGGTTGCGTATCGATGTCTTTAGCGTCAGCCATTAGTAAGTGTACTCCACAGTGTATTTGATTTTTGCTTCGCCGTCTTTCGGCACTAAGACCTTAAACTGTACCCGATTTGCATCCAGTTTTTCAAAATCCAGATTATTCTCGACAATTTTTGAAATGCCGGGCAAGTGTTCGATTACTTCAACTTGAGACGCTTGGTCTTTGCGGTTACGCAGCGTGATCTCAAAAGTATCGCGATAGGTCTCACTGCCGTTGTTCGGGTCACGCTTTACTATTTGGTGGTCTGTGACTCGTCGCTCGGCCTTGATGTCAAAAGCAACGCCGACAGTCAACGTGGTTTTTTCGTCCTTGGCCCAATGCTCAATATGATCTTCTCCTACAAGCTGGACGCCATTTGCAGTACGCTTGTAGACGCGTATCAGGCCAGCGGGCAAGGCGATACCGAGATTACTTGACTCAGAGTTGACGAGATCAAACATGACCCACACTTGAACATCTCGACCGCTATCGAGCACATAGCGCTTCGCCGCTGGAACAGCACTGGTCCTGTAAAAACTGAGTTGGGTTTGTTGCCCATCTTTCAGATTGGCTGATCGTTTGAGCGCGTATTGATGATATTCAAAGGCATTTTGCGGTGCTTCGAATTGCTCGGGTGCCTTGGCTACGGCTTGTAGTACGCCTCTAGCAAGGGGTGCGTTCCCATCTTTTTCTCCCAGTTCTCTTTGCAATTGACCGGCGATCAAGTTAATGCGTGCATTGTTAAAAGCGACTCCGGTTTGATTCATGATGTTCACCCAACTACTCAAATCCAGCTTGGTTTCGTTCTCGTCTAAAATGGCATTATATGAAGCACTCCAATTGAGACCTCGTGCTAAATAGCTTAGCTCGCCACGGATTTCTCCAGTGAAATCGGATTGAACGAGCCAGCGCAAGGTCGGCTCTGTTTTCATGGCCGGCAGCGTCGGCAAGCTGATTTCATAGCCGTAGGGTATCACTTGTACTTTGCCCGAAGCGTCGCGCAGGATGATGCTCTCTTCGGCATTTAATAAGACGCCTTTATAAGTCTTATTGCCGAACGTGCGTGGTACAACGACTTCTATTTCTTTGCCGATAAACATGGTAAGCAACGCCGCACGACTCACTGGCTCGTACAAATACTCTTGTTGCAAGATGCCGACGGATGGATTTTCCGGCTTAAAGTAAATCGAATCGGGCAAAATGCCGCGCGGGAAGCCTTGAATTTCGACGGTCTCTTCAGTCTGGGCGATATTGAACGCACGCGATTCTTCGATCAGCGCCGAGTCCGAGTTATAGATAGTGAGAATGGCGCCCGAGGTGCCTTGCAGGGGGCGGCTGATGCCGGCGCTGCCCATCACAAAGGCCACGCCGAGCAGGGCCGCGAGTAATACTTTTTTCATGATTCCTCCATTGAGAGAGAGTTGCATCTGTTATAACAGTGAAAAAGACGCTTTCGATAATTTTCAGTTAAGCTTACCGATGCGTTGCCCTGAGATCAAGAAGTGAAACAAAAAAACGAGCTTAGTGACCTTGGCGTCTTGGCGGATTGAGTTAGCGAAAGTGGTTGACGGGTTTTGAGCGCTTAGATATAATGAGCAGCTTTGGCGGCGTAGCCAAGTGGTAAGGCGAAGGTCTGCAAAACCTTTACACACCGGTTCGATTCCGGTCGCCGCCTCCAGGAGCGCAGCCAAAAATAGAGAAGCAAGAAACTTGTTAATATGGGTGGTTAGCTCAGCGGAAGAGCGTCTGCTTGACGTGCAGAAGGTCATAGGTTCAAATCCTATACCACCCACCAACACGTAAATAAAATTCATCCTGTAAGCGTTATTCCTCAAACTAGCTCCTGCAGAATCATGTCAGATAGTGCAAAAAGCATCGGTGAGCAGACGTCCTTGGCTTACGCGTTTACTGCTTTTCTGCAGGACGCCGCGATTCGCGGATTTAGCAAAAAGACGATCGGACTCTATAAGTGGGTTTATCAGCACGCGCCGGATGACCTGAAAACCTTGCCAATCACTCATTTGCAAGGTTTGCACCTTCGACCTCTTTTTTTGCAATTGATCGCGACTGGCTGGAAACCAACGAGTATCAGTATCATCTACCGCTCGTTTCATGCGTTGTTTGTTTGGTCGATCAAAGAAGGCTTGTCTGAACAGAATCCATTGAGAAATATTCCGATTCCTAAAGTCCCAAAAATCTTTCCTTATGCACTGGAAGACATTGAGGTCGAGTCATTGTTGCAGGTTGCCGCGTCGCATGATTCGAAAGCGGGAATTCGCAATCAAGCCATGCTTGTTTTGTTTCTAGATTGCTGGTTACGATTGAATGAGCTTATCAGTCTAACGTTCTCCGATGTCTCAATCACTCAGCGCTGAGTGATTAGAGCGAATTAGAAGCTAATGTACTGCGCCCCTGAAATTGGACACAAAAACCGGCCGACTTAGGGGGTGATCCCCGCTAGAGTATGCCGGCTCAACCAGCGGCGTTCAAACTCCACCGGCGTCAAGTAGCCCAAGGCCGAATGAAT
>Ga0247727_10006727_pt1 | contig 22429 bp, 13 predicted proteins | sample WisWelCaveWW1625_FD_202498 | JGI IMG/M metagenome (GOLD analysis project Ga0247727, IMG submission 202498) | Biofilm microbial communities from Wishing Well Cave, Virginia, United States - WW16-25 | ecosystem: Environmental > Aquatic > Deep subsurface > Groundwater > Cave microbial mat | place...
TCAATTACAACGGACGATCCTGAGCGACTTGGGCTGCCCCCGTAATTTGTATCAGCGTTGGCTACCCAAATCTTGGAAACCGCTCAGAATTTAAGCGAACAACCCGCCCAAACTTTACATTTGATTGAACTGAAAGTGCTTATAAAAGATTTCGTAGGTCCCGCCCAACTCGAACAATACATGAAAACAGAAGAGCGGCCCCGAGGTTATTTAGTCGTATTCGATGCACGTGCACCGACCGAGAAAATCAAACTCCCAGCACGTATCCCAACATCAACGGGTCTTATAACTGTAATTTGTATTGATATAAACCCTCTCCCCCCAAGTAAACTCAATAATATAAACCGACTAGTTTGAGCAAGAGGTTGGGATCAATTGTTTCGAACTTCGATTGCCCTTTGCTTAATTGTTCCCGTTACTTTTGTGATTTTGAAGAGGTACTATGCAATCCTACGCTCAAGCCGTCATCATCGGCGGCGGGGTCGGCGGCTGCAGCATCGCCTACCACCTCACCCGTATGGGCTGGCAGGACGTCGTCGTCGTCGAGCGGCACGAAGTGACCAGCGGCTCGACCTTCCACTCGGCCGGCCTCGTCGGGCAACTCCGCACCTCCTCCAGCCTGACCAAGCTGATGCGCTACAGCACCGACCTCTATCGCCGCCTCAAGGACGAAACCGGAGTCGATCCCGGCTGGCGCGAAGTGGGCAGTCTCCGCATCGCCTCCTCTGCCGAGCGCATGGAAGAACTCAAGCGCATCGTCGGCTACTCTAAAGCCTTTGGCATGCCGCTGGAGATGCTGACGCCGAAGGAGTGCCACGACCTCTTTCCCCTCATGTCGTTGGACGGCGTGCAGGGCGGCGTCTATCTGCCCACCGACGGCTACATTGATCCGACCGGCCTCACCAACGCGCTGATGGCCGGGGCCAAGAGTCGCGGCGCGACGTTTTACACCGACACCCGCGTCACCGGCATCACAATAACCAATAACCAAATAACCGAAGTCGTTACTGATAAAGGCGCCGTCAAAACAGATGTGGTCGTAAACGCCGCCGGACTGTGGGGGGACGACATCGCCCACATGGTTGGCCTGATCCTGCCCATCATCCCGATGGCCCACCTCTACCTGATCACCAAACCCATCGCCGGGCAACCGCGCACTATGCCGACGATGCGTGACCCGGACAACCTCGTATACTTTCGTGAAGAAGTGGGCGGGCTGATCGCCGGCGGCTACGAGCGCGAGCCGAAGCCGTGGGGCCTCGACGGCGCGCCCCAGGATTGGAACTTCAAACTGCTCGAACCCGATTGGGATCGCTTCACGCCGCTGATGGAGAACGCCATCAAGCGCGTGCCTGTCCTCGAAACCGCCGAGATCGTCCAACTCCTCAACGGCCCCGAAGGCTTCACCCCCGACTCCGAATACCTCCTCGGGCCGACTTCAGTGCGCGGCTTTTGGGTCGCCTGCGCTTTTTGCGCGCACGGTCTCGCCGGGGCGGGGGGTATTGGCAAAGTGATGGCCGAATGGATCGTCCACGGCCACCCCGAATGGGACATGTGGCGGCTTGACGTGCGCCGCTACGGGTCGCAATACAACAGCCAGCAATACACATTGGATCGCACCATCGAAACGTATGCCCAGTATTACGACATTCACTATCCGGCCGAGGAGCGGCAGTCGGCCCGCCCCTTGCGCCTCTCGCCCGCCTACCACCACCTCAAAGAATTGGGCGCGGTCTTTGGCGAGAAAGGCGGATGGGAACGCCCGAACTTTTTTGCACCCAACGAACGCGATGCGAAACACGGGCACGAGCCAAGAGGGTGGGGCCGCCACCACTGGTCACCCGCCATTGGCGTCGAACATCTTGCAACGCGCGAACGCGCCGGACTCTTTGACGAAACATCATTCAGCAAGATTGAAGTGCTGGGGCCGGGCGCGTTGGACTTTTTACAGCGGCTATGCGCCAATGACCTCGCCAAGCCAGTGGGGAGCGTGATCTACACCCAAATGCTCAACCCACGTGGCGGCATCGAATGTGATTTCACCGTCTCACGTTTGGCCGAAGATCGCTTCATGATCGTCACCGGCACGGCCTTTGGCACGCATGACATCACCTGGTTGCGGTTGAATGCGCCGCTCGATGGCTCGGCCTACATCAACGACCTCACCTCGAGCCGCACATGCTTCGGCTTGTGGGGGCCGCGCGCCCGCGACATTTTGCAAAAGGTTACAAGAGATGATGTGTCCAACGTCGCCTTCCCCTACATGACGGCCAAGATGATCACCGTTGGCAACATCCCGACGCTGGCTCTGCGCGTCACCTACGTTGGCGAACTGGGCTGGGAGTTTTACGCGCCGACTGAATACGGCCAGCAGTTGTGGGACACGCTGTGGGAAGCGGGGAAAGAATTTGAAATGGTCGCCGCTGGTTACAAAGCCATTGACTCTCTACGACTGGAGAAAGGCTATCGCTACTGGAGCGCCGACATCACTCCCGACTACACGCCGTTCGAGGCCGGTCTCGGTTTCGCCGTTGCCCTCAACAAATCCGCCGACTTCATCGGCAAGGCGGCATTGATTGAGGCGAAGGCCAAAGGCTTGACCCGCAAACTGTGTTGCCTGACTCTGGCCGACCCGGACACGATCACGTTTGGCAGTGAGCCGATCCGGGCCAATGGTGAAGTGGCCGGTTGGGTCACCAGTGGCGGCTATGGTTACAGCGTGGGCAAGAGCATCGCTTACGGCTATCTGCCCATCGAAATTGCCAAGCCGGGAACGATGTTGACAGTAGAATGTTTTGGCGTCGAGATTGAGGCAGTGGTGGAGAGGGGGCCGTTGTATGATCCGAAGGGGGAGAGGGTGAGGGCGTGAGAAGTGAGGGCTGGTCTGGCAAATCTAATCCGCCCCTCACCGTTGCTGTTGGGTTGACCCTGATTCTGCTGGGATGTGTCGCAGCAGAATCAGGGTCAACTTGGAAACAAGGGGGTGAGCGGATTTGATCAAGTTCGTTGAAGAGTTTCAAAAGCGTTCATCGGAGCGTATCTTCGAGAAGTTTCCTGAACTGATGCGGGACATGAAAACAGATCGCTTCTGGACAGATGGCGGTTATCACTACGAGCGGCACGAAGAAGCCTCGCTGGAAACAGTCAGGAATTACATTCGCAATCAGAAGAGGCATCATGGGTTAGAATACATGCTCTCTATTATGTTGGGGTAACCAAAAATCTAATCCGCCTGCCGCCTGCTTTCTAAGATCAAGTTGGTTCTGCCTGGAAGCATCCTGGCAGAACCAAGCTGAACCAAGTACCAAAGTTGACGAGCGGATTAGATTTTCCTCTCCGTAATCCAGCGCTCAAATCACAACAGTCATGCCACCAGACGACTCGCCTCGCCCCAAAACCCAACAAAGTGGCCTCACCCTCGGCGAAGGCGCTCAGATCACCATTGGGCAAGGCGATGTCGTTGCTGGCGACAAGATCGTTTATGCCAGCAAAGAGGATGCTCGCACCCGGCGCGACCACCTCATCCTGCTCAACAAGGTCAAAGAGTTTTGGGTCAAGGGTGTGTTGGAGAAATCGGTTCATAGCGAAGCCGTGATTGAGCTTGGCAAAGAGGTGGCGGCTGAGGCCATTGACCGACCCCGCCCCTGGGACATGACGTTGGAAGTTCCCGATCAGTCCAGCCAACCCATCCCACCGAACAAGAAAATTATTGAACTCTTCGGCGAGATGGAACACGCCCTGCTGATTCTGGGCGCGCCCGGCTCTGGCAAAACCATCACCCTACTCGAACTGGCACGCGACCTCATTGCTCGTGCCGAAGCCGACCCCGCTCAACCCCTCCCCGTCGTCTTCAACCTCTCCGCCTGGGCCGAGCGCCGCCAACCGCTGGCCGAATGGATGACGGACGAACTGAGCCTCAAATATCAAATCCCGCGCAAGATTGGCCGCAAGTGGCTGGCCGAGGATGACATCCTGCCCCTGCTCGACGGGCTGGACGAAGTACGGGCCGAGCATCGCTCGGATTGCGTTGAGGCCATCAATAAGTTTTACAGTGAGCATAGTTTGGCCGGGGTCGCCGTTTGTAGCCGTCACGAAGAATATGGCCTGCTCAAAGCCAAGCTCAAACTCGGCGGCGCGATTTTGATTCAGCCCCTCAACGATGAGCAGGTGACAGATTACCTCGCCAGCTTCGGCACTAAGCTGGCGGGACTCTACAAAGCCCTGCGTCTTGACGTGATGTTGAAGGAACTGTCCGCCTCGCCTTTGATGTTGGGCGTGATGAGTTTGGCTTACACCGATGTGTCGTTGGAAGAAGTGTTGCGCGGCAAGCTGGACTCGATTGAAGCACGGCGCAAACATCTGTTTGATGCTTACGTGGAGCGCATGTTCAAGCGCAAAGGTGTTGACCCGCGCTACTCGCAAGAGCAGACGTTGAAGTGGTTGGCGTGGCTGGCTCGAAGGATGAAGGCGCACGGGCAGTCGGTGTTTTTGATTGAGGGGTTGCAGCCAAGCTGGATAGCAAGCCGTAAAGAGTATCAAATATACCTTTTGGGTTCTCGCATTGCTGGTGGGATGATTGGGGAACTGTTTGGGCTGGCACTCTGGCTGGCTATGTTGCCATTCATAGGATTTGATAGAGGACTTACACTTTCTTTAGTATTATTAGGTTTTTTTAGCCCGCTTGGGATAATGATCGGCGGATTATTGATTGGACGCCTAGCAAACAAACGAAAATTGTCTCACAGCATTCAAACTGTTGAAGCCTTGAACTGGTCGTGGCGCTCTGCTCTAAGAAGAGGAATTATTGTTTGGTTGGGAGTCGGATTGATAGTTGGGTTGCCCCTTGGCCTCCTTTTATGGTTGGTTGAGTTTCTAAATGCTTTAAGCAGTGGTCGAACAATGATGGCCGACGTATCTTTGAGCGGACTGATGCAAGGGCTGACCTGCGGGTGGTTTCTTGGTCTAATCAGCGGGTTGTTTGGCGGATTAAGTAGCAAAGTGGTCGATATCAAAACGAAGCCCAATCAAGGAATTCATTTATCTTTCAGAAATGCTATCTTGGCTGGGTTTGTAAGCGGGCTGAGCCTTGGACTGGTCAGTGGAATGGTAGTTGGATTACGTTTCGGTTTGATGTTTGGATTGACCGTCGGATTGGGTGCTTGGGCGATTCCTGGCTTGACTATTGGACCAATCGTAGGGCTGTTTGTTTTCTTTCAGTATGGTGGCATCACTACCATCCAACACTACACCCTCCGCCTCATCCTCGCCTTCAACAAATACCTCCCCCTCAACCTCACCGGCTTCCTCGACCACTGCGCCGAGCGCATCTTCCTGCAAAAAGTCGGCGGCGGCTACATCTTCATTCACCGGTTGTTGCTAGAGTATTTCGCGGAGAGAGAACAACGGATTTGACGAATTCAACGGATCGCGGTCCGCTAAATTCGGACGATCTGTTGTTCTGTTTTATAATCCCCTCCCTCGTGCCTCCCCCATCTCGTTCTGAAATTTTTTTCCGCCTCCTCGCGGTGGCCTTCGCCATCCTCGCCACACCTTTGCTCATCGGCGGGGAACGGCAGGGGGCGATTTCGCCGTTGACGCCGACACCGACGGTTACCCCGGCAGCGACGCCGATTCCCTTGCCGCCGATCCCGCCTCATCCACCCCTCCCCAAATTTAACACGCCCGAATACGCCATCCAGGCCTTTCTGTGGTGGGATTTCAAAGTGTCGGTGCGCGATCTCGATCTGATTAAAGACATGGGTTTCAAATGGGTGAAACAAATTTTTGCCTGGCGCGACGTTGAGGGGATTGAGAAGGGTAAGTATGATTGGTTCCGGCCCGATACGGTTGTGCAAATGATAGAAGAGCGTGGTCTCAAACTGCTGGCCCGGATCGATCATCAACCGTTCTGGGCGCAGGAGGACGACGGTGCCGTGCCACTGGCCAGCGCGCCGCCGAAGAACTATCAGGACTTCGGCGATTTCTGCCGCGTCTTTGCCGAGCGCTACAAAGGGCGGATCGGGGCCTATCAAATTTGGAACGAGCCGAACCTGTCGCGCGAGTGGGGGAACAAACCGCCAAACCCCGCCGAGTACGTGCAATTGCTGGCCGCCTGCTATGTGGGCATCAAGAGCGCCGACCCCGAGGCGATTGTGATCTCCGCCGGGCTGGCCCCTACCGGCACCGACGACGAGACGGCGATGCCCGACGACAAATTCGTGCGCGGGATGTACGAGGCGGGCGGCGCGCCCTATTTCGATATGTTGGGTGTGCACGCTGCGGGCTACATGAACCCGCCCGAACGCTCACCCGACGAGACTGAAGCCGATCCCAATTTGCAGGCGCGCTGGATCACCTTTCGTCGCGTTGAGGACATTCGGCAGATTATGGTTGAGCACAGTGACGAAGACAAGCAGATGACAATTTTGGAGATGGGCTGGACGACGGACACGGTGAACGTTTCTTACAGTTGGCACGCCGTCAGCGAACAGCAACAGGCTGATTATCTGGTGCGCGCCTACCAGTGGGCAAAGGAAAACTGGAACCCATGGCTGGGCTTGATGACGACGATTTATTTCGCCGACCCCGACTGGAAACCGGAGAACGAGCAATACTGGTTTGCCATCAACCGCCCCGCCTTCCCCGTGCCCGATTTTCGCTTGGCGTATTTTGCGTTGAAGGATATGGAGAAGTGACGAGATGAGTGGGTGACAAGATGAAGCCATGCTTCGCATGCACGTCATCCCTTCATCCTGTCATTCATCACGGTTCTCTGCGTGATAGAATCACTCCCATGCCTGCCGACCTCCTCTCCGGCCTGAACTCCCAACAACAAAAAGCCGTCACTACCTCCGATGGCCCGACGCTGATTCTCGCCGGCCCCGGTTCGGGCAAGACGCGCGTCCTCACCCACCGCATCGCCCACCTGGTTCAAGAGGGGACGCCGCCCTTTCGGATCATGGCCGTCACCTTCACTAACAAAGCCGCTCGCGAGATGCGGGATCGGGTTGAAAAATTGTTGGGCGGATCGTTGGGCGGCCTCACCATCGGCACTTTCCATGCCATCTGCGCCCGCTTCCTGCGGCGCGAGGCCGATCGACTCGATGTAACTCGTGATTTCGTCATCTTCGACGACGCCGATCAAGTGGCGTTGGTCAAGCAGGCGATGGACAAATTCAAACTCGACGACAAACAATATCGCCCGCAAGGTTTGCTGGCCGCCATCTCCAAAGCCAAGAACGAATTGATCTCGCCCGAAGAGTATCAAGCCGAAACATATTTCGCCGAAATCGCCGGGCGTGTCTATGGCGAATACCAAAAGCTGTTGCGGCAAAACAATGCCCTCGACTTTGACGATCTCCTCAGCGGCGTGGTCACCCTTTTCCGCCAGCACCCCGACATCTTGAAGAAGTATCAGGACTTCTATGATCACGTTCTGGTGGATGAGTGGCAGGATACAAACACGGCTCAATACGCGCTGATCAAATCAATCTCAGCGATGAAGCGCAACTTGTACGTCGTGGGTGACCCTGATCAATCGATCTATAAATGGCGCGGCGCTGATTATCGCAACGTCCGCCGCTTTCAAGAGGATCATCCCGACGCTATCACCATCCTGTTGGAGCAAAACTATCGCTCGACCCAACTCATCCTCGACGCGGCCATGGCCGTGATTGATAAAAACGTTGGCCGCACCCACAAGCAATTGTTCACCGAACGAAATGGCGGGGGGAAGATTCAAATACACGAGGCCTACAACGAAGACGAGGAGGGCCGTTACATTGTTGAGACGATTGCGGAGCTTTCACTGCGTAAGCACTTCACCCCCGGCGACGTAGCCGTGATGTATCGCACCAACGCCCAGTCGCGGGCGATTGAAGCGGCCTTCATTCAAGCCGGCCTGCCCTATCGCCTCGTTGGCGGCACGCGCTTCTACAGCCGCCGCGAAGTGAAGGATGTGCTGGCCTTTATGCGCCTCGTCCACAACCCCGCCGACAGTGTGAGCCTGATGCGGGTGATCAACGTCCCGCCGCGCGGACTCGGCGCGAAGACTCTCGAAACCCTCCAGCGGGCCGCCGACTCTGCAGGGGACCCGGCGGGAATGCCGATGACGACCATCCTCCGCGATCTCGGCGCGAACCGGGGCGGGAGTGAGTACGCCAAACTTTTCACCGGCAAGGCCGGGGGCGCGTTGGGTGACGTTGGTGAAATGCTCAATGGCTGGCTGGCGGCCAAAGAGTCGTTGCCTGTCGCCAAATTGATTGACCTGATTCTGCGCGACATCGAGTACCAACGTTATATCAACGATGGATCGGATGAAGGCGAGGAGCGTTGGGAGAACGTGATGGAACTGCGCGGTGTGGCGGCTGAGAACCCCGATGTGTCATTGGCCGCCCTGCTCGAAGAAGTGGCGCTGGTGGCCGACGTGGACAGCCTCGACGAAACAGACAGTGTCGGCCCGACCCTCCTCACTTTGCACTCGGCCAAAGGGCTGGAGTTCCCCGTCGTCTTCATCGCCGGACTCGACGAGGGGTTGTTGCCGCACGAGCGATCCAAAGAGAGCGATGAAGAGATGGCCGAGGAGCGGCGCTTGATGTATGTCGGCCTCACCCGCGCCAAGGATCGGGTGTTCCTAACCCGTGCCTTTCGTCGCGCCATCTATGGTGAGTCCGGCGTCACCCAACCCTCGCGCTTCCTGGCCGACCTTCCGACGAAATTGTTATCGGGCCACATCTCCAGCACCAAATCGGAAACGATGGCGGCCTATCGCCGCGCCACGACGTGGGAGACTCCGCGGGAGATTACCGCGCCGAAAGACTCCGGTCGGGCCGCCTCTGTTTCCCGAACCCGATTGGAACCGACTGGCCGTTACCGCACCGGCCAGCGCGTCAAGCATCCCGCCTTCGGCGAAGGCATCATCGTCGAAAGCCGGGGCGAGGGCGACGACGAAATGGTCACCATCGTATTTGAGTCTACTGGCGTAAAACGGCTGATGGCGAATGTGGCGGAGTTGAAAATCTTGAAAGGATAAAATTTGAGAGCCGTCGAGCAACCCTGCCGCCCCGGCGATGCCCCGCGCCTCGTTGCCTCTTCCGAAAAGATTCGGTGCGAACTCGGCTGGCAACCGCGCCGCCCCGACTTGCGCGACATCATCGCCAGCGCGTGGGAGTGGCACAGGAGTCATCCGAACGGATACGAGAGCAGTGTGATAAACTATTAGCAGGAGATAGCCCTATAATTACTGTATCACCTCGAATTGGCACATTATTGACTCGCGTCGCAGAAACCTCCGACATCGAAACTGCGCTGTGGAAAATATTGTTAGACTACATTGACTTAAAATCGGCAAAATTGCACCAACAGACCGCGGAATTTGAGTCGAAATGGGGTATGTCTTTTACTGAATTCTCTAACAAAATCAAAGAAGGACAACTGCATAAGGATGTCTTTTCTTTCGAAGTGGAAAAGGATTTTTGGGAGTGGGAAAAAGCTGACACCCTGCTAAAGCATTATCATTTTTGATGATAAATTCCTCAGCTTTTATTTCAATGAGCATACCGGTACTTTGGCATTTGCACTGATTGATAAAGAGAAACGGATTTGGGGGATTGACCGAGACAATTTGCGCGGTTGGCATCTTCACCCAACGGACAATCCAGAAGAGCATATCGCTATTGAGCCACTGACAGTCGCTGAGATCATTGCGCAGTTGGTAAAGTCTCTGTCAAGCCAAGACCAATGATTGTTTTTGCTGATGCGCCTCGCCCTCAACGGCTGGTTCTACGATCAACCTCACACCGGCAGTGGTCAATACCTGCGCGAACTACTGGCCCAACTTCCCGTCGCCGCCCCGGACATTGAACCCATCCTCGTCATCCCCGAACACGCCGCCTCAATAACCAATAACCAATTACTAATTACCATTCACAGTCTCCAATCTCCAATCTCTAACCTCAACCTTGCCAAAGTCTGGTTTGAGCAAATCGCCTTCCCCCGCGCTTGCCGCGCCCTCAACGCCGACCTCGCCCACATCCCCTATTGGGCGCCGCCCCTGTCCTCGCCCGTCCCCTTCGTCGTCACCATTCACGACATCATGCCGATCCTTCTGCCAGAATATCGCGACGACTTCCGGGTGCGACTGTACAACGCCCTTGTGTCCGCCCCCACCTCGGGGGCGGCGGCCATCATCGCCGACTCCGAGGCCTCAAAGGCCGATATCGTTCAACATTTGAAAACGCCAATGGACAAGGTGACGGCCATCCATCTTGCCGCCGGCTCCCAATTCAGATCGCCAGTGGACATCCGCGATGGCGCCATCCGCGAAAAGTACAATCTGCCGGAGTCGTATGTTCTGTACCTCGGCGGCTTCCATCCCCGCAAAAACGTCCGCAACATTCTGGCGGCGTGGACGTGGTGCGACGGGCCGCTCGGCGAATACTATCCGCTTGTCATTGCCGGCAAATTACCAGAACCGGGCGACAAGTTTTACGACGACCTCCCTAACTACGCCCAAGAACTTGGCATCGAAGGCTCGGTACGCTTCATTGGCGCGGTCGCAGAGGAAGACAAACCCACCCTCTATCGCGGCGCGGCCTGTTTTGTTTTTCCATCGCGGTATGAGGGATTTGGTTTGCCGCCGCTGGAGGCGATGGCCTGCGGTGCGCCGGTGGTCACCACCGCCTTCTCCTCCATCCCCGAAGTCGTCGGGGAAGCCGCCTACCTCGTGGCCGACCCCGACGACACCCGCGCCCTCGGGGCCGCCATCATCACCGTCGTCGTCGAACCCGAAGTGGCCGACCGCCTCATTACCAAAGGCCGCGAGCAGGCCAAAAAATTCAGTTGGCAGAAAACGGCGCGGGCTACCGTTGAGGTTTATCGCCAAGCAATGCGCGAGTGAAGACTCGCTGCGTTGAGAACAACGGATCGCCCGAATTCAACGGATCGATCCGCTCAATTCGGATGATCCGTTGTTACCAAATCCGTGTACCATTAGCCTACCATGCCTACCCGCAAACCTCGTAAAAAGCAAAATGCAGAGGGCAACGCGAATGTCGCCCCAAGTTCACGTTTGACGTTTGACGTTTCACGTTTCGTCTCCCACTGGGACTCCCTCCTCCTCTTTCTCTCCTCCCTCCTCCTTTACACTCTCACCCTCTCCCCCGACCTCCTCCCCGCTGACTCCGGCGAGTTTCAAGTCGTCGTCCCCCTGTTGGGCGTCGCGCATCCACCCGGCTTCTCACTCTATACCCTGCTCGGCAAACTTTTCATCAGCCTCATCCCGCAAGGCGCGCAGGCCTATCGCCTGAATTTATTCTCTGCTTTCACTTCATCCCTGGCCCTCCTCTTCGTCAACCTTGCCGTCAAAACCCTCATTCGCTCTTCCCTCCTCTCTCCTCCTTCCTCGCCTCTCCTTTTGCGATTGCCGGGTTTGCTCGCCGCCTTCGCCCTCGGCGTCTCCACCACCTTCTGGTCGCAGGCCACCACCGCCAACATTCGCAGTCTGATGGCCCTGCTCACGGCCCTCCTCGTCTACGCCCTCATCGAGTATCGCTTGACTCCGACGGTCAACCGCCTTGCCTTCTTTGCCCTGACTCTCTCCCTCGCCGTCGTCCATCACCTTTCCATGGCCTTCATCGGAGCCGTCTTCGCCTTCTTTGCTCTCCTTATCTCCCTTGCTCCTTTGCTCCCCCTCTCTCGAAAGGACATTCTCAAAATTGGCCTCGCCCTCCTCGCCCCTCTCTCCTCCCTCCTCTACCTCCCTCTGCGCGGCGCAATGAACGCCTTCCTCGCTCCATCTGGCCTCACCACTCCCGGCGGCTTTCTCCAGCACGCCCTCGCCACCGGCTTCGGCGGCGACTTCTTTTACTTCGCCAGCCTCTTGGCCCTGCCCGATCGTTTTTCGATCCTCTTCAACATCTTCCTTTTCCAATTTAACCCGGCTCTGCTCATCCTATTCACCTTCGGTCTCATTCTTTTCTTTCGCGCCGACTGGAAACTCGCAACGGCTCTCACCCTTGCTGTTGCCCTTCACTGCTTCATCGCCATCACCTATCGCGCCCCGCAAACCATTGAGTATCTCCTGCCGGCCTATGTCATCCTCGTCGTCATGGCCGCTGCCGGATTGAGCAATGCTCAATTCACAATGCTCAATTCACAACCACGTTTCATGCGTCACGTATTACGCTTCGCCCCTCACGTTTTACTCTTCATTGCCTCAGCTTACATTGCCCTACGCAACTTCCCGGCCTACCTCGCCCTCTCACTGGATCGCTCAACCCGCGACTATGCCGAGGCCGCCCTCGCCGCCGCGCCGCCGAATGCCGTCATCCTTTCCGCCTGGCACTACGCCACGCCCATGTGGTATCTGCAACAGATCGAGGGCCTGCGCCCCGATGTCACCGTTGAATACGTTTTTCCGCAGGGCACATCGCTGGCGCAGAATTGGGTGGATCGGATCAACGCCAATGTTGCGAGTCGGCCAACCCTGGTCACCAATTTCTATCCCGCCGACTACGCCACACTGCCTTATCGCTTTGCCGCCTCCGCACTTAACTTCCCGACGATCTGGCAGGTGCGGTCTGAGCCGATGGTTGGAACCACAGAAGGCGGCTACACAGTGCATGAAGGTGGCTGGACAGAATATGCTGGCACAACTCCGACCCTGCTCATTGCGACTCCCAGCCAGACTTTTCCCGTTATCCTTGCTTGGCGTGCGCCAGAAACACCCACTGACATTAACTTCTTCGTTCAACTCCTTGGCCCAGATGGATTGTTGTACGGCCAGGCTGATCTCTCGCGATCGGCTAGCATCATTAGCCCTAATGAAGTCATTGAAGGGTTTTATCCTATCACGGTGAATGTGGATGCGCCGCCTGGCCAATACCAACTTGTCACTGGCGCATACCTGCCTGACGGCACGCGCCTCAAACCCGATTGGACGAAGCTCGCCGATGTCACCGTCATTCCTCGTGATACGCCGCCCGCCACCGCCCACCCTCAGCCCGTTGGCCTCATCGCCGGATACGATTACGACCTCTCGCTTGCTTATGCCCCTCGCCTCTACATCCATTGGCGGCTTGACGCGCAACCGCATACCGTACGGGCCGGCCACACCGGGTCGCCCCCACAAACCATCACCCTGCCGCCGTCATCTGGCTACATCACCACCGGCATTGATCTCCCGTCCGATTTCGACTGGCAAATACTCACGCTCACCGAAAACAATTCATCATTCACCATTCATCAGTCATCACTCTCCGCCGCTGACCGCTACGTCTCCTTCGGCCCCATCGTCCTCACCCGCGTCGAGATCATGCGTGAGAGCGACGGCTCCTATCGAGTTGATTTAGACTGGCTCGCCGATCACCCGGTGACGGACGACCTCGTCGTCAAAGTAGACCTCGTCGGCGAAAATTATGCCTGGCGCGCACAATCGGACTCGGTTCCCGCTGGCGGGGCCATTCCAACCCTCAAATGGATTCCCGGCATTACGATTCATGATCGTCACCGTTTGACGCCGCAATCACAGATGCCCGCCGCCCTTCAACTCGCCGTCTACGATCACTTCACCCGGCGCAACCTCTCCGTCCTTGATGCCCACCTCGCCGCCCTCGGCCCCACCGTGCCACTGGGCGCCGTCCAACCATGACCTCACGCAATACGCAATACGGAATACCTGATACTCAATCACGTTTGTCGTTTGTCGCTTCACGTTTCAAGTCTCACGTTTTCCTGCTCTCTCCTTTCTCCTCCCTCCTCGCCGTCACCCTCCTCGCCTCCTGGCCTCTGCTCACCGGCGGCCTGCCCACTGTCGGCGATGGCCTCAATCATTTTCACCGCTTTGCCCAACTCGACTGGCACGTCTGGCATGGCGACTTCTATCCGCGCTGGTTTGTCAACCTGCATTACGGCTTTGGCGCGCCCGTATTCAACTTTTATGCGCCGCTTTCATATTACGTTCCCCTCTTCTTTCGGCTTTTCAATCTGCCACTCCCCACCTGCCTTCTCCTAGGATACATCCTCGCCTTCGGCGTCGCCATCTTCGGAACTTACAACTGGGTCAACCAACTAACGAACCGCGAGCGCCGAACTTCATCGCCGACCACCCGACCACCTAATTACCTCCCCGGGCTGACCGCCTCTGCCGCCTTTGCCCTCACCCCCTACCTCTACCTCAATGTCCTCCATCGTGGCGCGTACCCCGAACTGTGGGGCCTTGCCCTTGCCCCGTGGCTGTTGTGGTCGGCGCATCGTTTGATTGCTGATGGAGCAAGTTGCAGCGTTCGCATGCGAACGACACTTGCTCTACAACTAGCCCTTTTTCACGCCGCCCTCACCCTAACTCACACCCTTTCCGCCCTTCTCTTTACGCCCATCGCCATCATTTACGGCTTTGTCCTTTCGCGCTCTGCGACTCACAAACATTCTCCCTTTCGCATTTTTGGATTTTGGCTCTTGGGATTTGGGATTTCCCTCAGCCTCACCGCCTTCTTCACTCTTCCTGTCTTCTTCGAGGCGGGCGACATCCAACTCTTCCGCACCTTCTTGCCGGGCGACCTGGACTATCGCAATAACTTTCTGACTCTCCCTGGCCTCCTCTCCCCGCCCGTCAACTTCGACCCCAACCTCGTCTTCAATTCCATGCCTGCCAGCCTCCCCTGGCCGCAGGGAGTGTTGGCCCTCATCGCCTTCATCTCGGTAGTAGGCAGAAGGCCGTCAGCAGTCGGCAATCGGCTCAACCTCATCCTGCTTATTGCTTTCTGCTTTCTGCTTTCATTCCTCACCCTCTCCGCCTCTCAACCCCTCTGGGATACCCTGCCCCTCGCCCCCTTCATCCAGTTCCCCTGGCGCCTCGTCGGCCTGGCTTCCCTCTTCCTCGCCGCCCTCGCCGGCTTCGGCGTTGCCTGTATTTCACGTTTCACGTTTTACGTTTCACTCCTGGCCATCGCCTCCTTTTTCTTTTTCTCCCTCTCATGGACTTATCATGCCGACTTCCAACCTCTACCCTCCAACATCACCCCCGCCGACGCCATCGCCTACGAAACCGCCACCGGCCAACTCGGCACCACCGCCACCGGCGAATACCTCCCGCGCTGGGTCGAACAACTGCCCGACCCGCACACCCTCAACTTCGCCGAAACTGCTCTCCCCACTCGCTTCGCCTCACTCCCCTCAGAAGTCACGTTTCACGATTCGCGTTTGACGCTACACAACGAAGAACTCATTTACGATTCGCCGATCCCCTTCACTCTCACCTTCAACCGCTTCTATTTTCCCGGTTGGGCCGCCACCGTGGATGGGGCCGAAGTCAACCTTGCGCCCCCAACACCCAGCGGTCTCATTGCCGTGTCAGCGCCAGCGGGCAAACACACCCTGCGACTCGAACTTCGCCCAACCCTGCCTCAACTCGCTGGCGCGCCGATTTCATTCATTGCCTTTGTTGTCGTGATTCTTTTCTCCCTTCGCCTGCCACGCCCCGCCAGCCCCGCGATACGCGCCGCAATGCGCTACCCGGCCCTTGCCTCATTATTCATAGTTTCATTGCTCATCCTTCGCATCGCTTATTTTGATCGCGCTGAGACTCCGTTCCATTACACTCGCCTCAACTCCCTGCCCCATCCCGTCTCGGTAAACTTCGAAGACGAACTTGAACTCATCGGCTTTGAATACCCGCCAACCCTCACTGCCAATAACCAATTACTAATTACTCTTTACTGGCGCGCGCTTGCGCCACCCACCACTGACTATTCCACCACCGTCCAGCTTGCCGACCGCTTCGGCAACCGTTTCGGCCAGTCGGATAGCCAGCATCCGGGCCGTGTGCCAACGTCGCGCTGGAGGCTTGACCAATATGCCCGCGACTCACACACCCTCCTCTCGCTCACCGGCACGCCGCCCGGCAATTACCATTTGCTGGTTACGGTTTACGCTGATCGGCCCCTCAGCATCCTCCAAGACGGCGCGCCCATCGGCGTCGAATACGATCTCGGAACAGTGACGGTGACTCGCGGCGACCCTCAACCGCCCGGCCCGCTGACCCTCGTCGAGTCCAGGTTGGCCGCCGCCTCGGTCATGGTGGGCGAGCAACTCCCCTTCACCCTTTTATGGCATTCGGGCGAAGAGCCGTTGCCGGCGTTGACGGCTCAACTTTTGTTGGCCGATTCGGCGGGGCGAGAGATTTTTTCCGCTAACCTGCCGCCCGCCGGAGAAGATTACTCGACCGACCAGTGGACGCCGAACGAATTGATCCGCTATCCCTTCAATGTCGGCCTGCCCCCGGAGTTGCCCGGCGGTCCGGCAAGAGTCAGTTTGTCTTTGTTGGATGCGACTGGGGCGATCCGGGCCGGGCCGTTCGATCTCGGCTCCATCACCATCGTCGTGCCGGAGCGATCCTTTGTGATCCCGCCGATGGCCAGGCGAGTCGATCATGATTTTGGCGAAGTGATTCGATTGTTGGGCTACGATCTCAATTCAGACTCAATTACTCTATATTGGCAATCGCTGCAACCGGTTACTGAACCGCTTACGGTGTTTGTGCATAGGCTTGACGAAAATGGTGCATTCGTGGCTGGACACGATAGCACGCCTGCGCGAGCCACGACCAGTTGGCTTCCGGGGGAGGTGATTGCCGATGAGCACCCCATCAGTGTTGGCGACCATTTTGAGGTAGGGTTGTATGATCTGCGAACAGGTGAGCGGGTTGGAGAAATTTTTGTCGAAAAATTTGTAACTTCTCCTTAACGATCTGGTCTTATAATGAGGCCATCAATCTGTTTAAGGAGAAACACAAGAATGTTGAAAAAACGAAAACTTGCCCAGGGCAAGGTGCGCGTCACCTTTGCCATGCCCGCGCTTGAGGGTGTGAACCAGTTGTATCTGGTTGGGGAATTCAATGAGTGGAGTCACACGGCGACGCCAATGAAGAAGGCCAAAGACGGTTCGTGGAGCACTACTCTCACACTTGAGAGCAACCGCGAATATCACTATCGCTACGTTGACGACAAAGACGTGTGGCACAACGACTGGGCCCCCGACTCTTACGCCCGCAACATGCACGGCACCGATAACTCGGTGGTGAATCTGGTGAATGGTGATCGGCCCAAGACCAGAGTGAAAAAGAAGAGCCTCTAAAAGTTGGGGCGCGCGTTCGTGAAATGAACGACTTCAACTTTCGTCCGGACGCTCTTAAGAAACCCGGTGTCTCAAAGACACCGGGTTTCTTTTTTAGAGCATCACAATTTGTTCCCGCTCCGGCCCGACGGAGACCATGCTGACGGGGAGGCCGGTGAGGGCGGCCAGGCGGCTGAGGTAGTGGCGGGCCGCTTCTGGCAAGTCATTCGGTTTGCGCGCGTTGCGAACGTCCTCAGTCCAGCCCGGCACGTCTTCGTAGACAGCCTCGAACCCATGGAGGTGCGCCGGGCCAAGCGGCAACTCATCGTACAGTGTTCCATCTTTGCGATAGCCAATACACAGTCGAATCCGATCCAATTCAGAGAGAACGTCCAGTTTGGTGATCGCCAGTTCGGTGAGGCCATTGACGCGGATCGAATAACGGAGCAAGACGAGATCGATCCAGCCGCAACGGCGCGGGCGGCCCGTGGTTGTGCCGAACTCGTCCCAGGGGTTGGCGCCCGTGCCGCGCAGTCGCTCGGCCTCTGCGCCAAAGGCTTCAGTGGGGAAGGGGCCTTCACCCACGCGCGTCTGGAAGGCTTTGGTCACACCGATGACGCGACCCAAAAACTGCGGGGCGACGCCGAGGCCGGTAAAGACTCCGCCTGTCGTTGGCGAAGAACTGGTGACGTAGGGATAGGTGCCATGATCAATGTCAAGTAGTGCGCCCTGCGCGCCCTCGGCCAGCACCCTCTTTCCGGCGCGAAGGGTTTGATGCAAATAGAGGGCGGTGTCGGTGATGTAGGGCGCGAGCCGTTGAGCGTATTCGGCGTATTCGGCGGCGATGGGGTCGGGGTCGAGAGGCGGCTGACTGTAGACCTGGGTCAGAGTCACGTTGGCCCCTTTGACGTGGGCCTGAATCTGATCAGTGGCAGTGGCAGCGTCAAGCAAACTTTCGGCCCGCAGTCCGCGCCGCGCGTTTTTGTCGGTATAGGCTGGGCCGATGCCGCGCCCGGTGGTACCGATCTTGCCCTGGCCCAGCGCCGCTTCATTGGCTTTATCCAACGCAATGTGGGCGGGCGTAATCAGATGCGCGGCATAAGAAATTTTGATTCGCGCCGTCGACACGTCCACACCCTTCGCCGCCAATTTATCCATCTCTTCGAGCAAGCGTTTGGGATTGATGACCATGCCGTTGCCCAGCACGCCGACGACGCCCGGTTGGATCAGGCCGGAGGGCAACAGGTGAAGTTTGAAAATCTCCGGGCCGACCGTCACCGTGTGGCCGGCGTTGTCTCCGCCCGAATAGCGCGCGGCGACGGCGGCCTTCTTGGCCAACAGATCGGTGATGCGGCCTTTGCCTTCGTCGCCCCATTGGGCGCCGATGATGACGTCAATTGGCATCAATACGCTCCCTTGCCCGAAAGCACCTGCGGGATCGTCCTCAACAGGATAGTGAGGTCAAGCGAGAGCGACCAGTTTTCGATGTAGTAGATGTCGAGCAGGCAGGCTTCGTCGAAGGTGAGGTCGCTACGGCCAGAGACTTGCGGCAGACCGGTGAGGCCCTGCGGCGCTTCGAGACGCTGGCGTTGCCAGAGTTCGTATTTTTCTACTTCGCCGGGCAGGGCCGGGCGCGGCCCCACCAGACTCATCTCACCGCGCAGGATGTTGATGAGTTGTGGAAATTCATCAATGCTCGTCCGCCGGAAGAGACGACCCAGCCGCGTCAGGCGTGGGTCGTCTTTGATTTTGAACAGCGGGCCGGTGGCTTCATTTTGATTCGCCAGCGACGCCAGATGCTCTTCGGCATTGTCGCGCATGGTGCGAAATTTGTAGACGGTGAAGGGCTTGCCACTCTGGCCGACCCGGGTCTGGCGAAACAGGATGGGGCCGCGTGATTCCAATTTGATCAATATTGCCACCAGCGCCAGCAGGGGCGAGGCCAGAATCAGGCCGAGGGCGGAGACGGCGATGTCCATCAGGCGTTTGATGATCAACCCCGACCGGGAGAGGGTATGCTCCTTGATTCCGATTAAGGGGATGCCGCCAATGTCGTCCACATCCACTTGATTCAAACTGGGTTGCAGAAGGTCGGGTACAACGCGGGGGCGGACTCCCAGGCGCTGGCAGACGTTGACCAGCCCGGTGATTTTTCGTTGATAGAGCCAGGGCAGAGTGATGATGACTTCATCTACTTTTTCAACGTTGAGGAGGCTTTCGATGTTGTCGAGACTGCCGAGGGCGGGGAAGCGTCCGAGGTCGGTATTGCCGCGCGCTGGGTCGTCGTCCACGAAGCCAACAATACGATAGCCAAGGTCGGTGCGGGCGGCCATGGTCCGCATGACGGCTCGGCCAACCTCGCCCGCGCCGACGATGAGGACGCGTTGTGCGCCGATGCCGCGTTGCCGTAGTTGGGCTTCGACGATGCGGCGAATGGCGCGGGCCAGGCCCAGAAAGAGCACGATCAGGACGCCGTCGTAGAAGAAGAGCAGACGGGAATAGGCCAGGGGTCGCAAGCCGAAGGTGACGGCGACGACGATGACGATGCCGGCCAGGGCGGCATTAAAGATGCGGATGAGTTCGGGGATGAGGGCGCCGCCGCGTCGGGGAGCGTAGGCGCCATTGACGGACAATACAAACAGAATGGTGATCGCCAATAGCCCGAACAATCCGTAATATTCGTTGAGCGGGTTGTAGAAAATGGACTCGACGACGCGGAAGAGTTGAACTTCGTATCGCAGATACCAGGCCAGGGCCGAGGCGATCAGAATCAGCGCCGCATCGAGGGCGGGCCAGATGACTCCGCCGAATCGCTTGAGACGATTTCCCAACAACCAAAGCGCGCTGGCGTGTTTTTCCACTTTCTCTGATTCGAATTGAATCGAGGCCCGTTGACTTTGTGAGCGTTGGGCCATGTCACACAGCCTCCGGCAAGTTCAGCGCCTTGGCATACACCTGCACCGTCTCTTTCGCGGCGCGTTGCCAGGTGAACTGTGCGGCGTGGCGCAGACCGCGTTCGACGAGTTCGGCTTGAAGGGTCTCTTCGCGGAGCAAATGAGCGAGGGCCTCGGCCAGGGCGGCGGAGTCGTCGGGGGGGACGAGGAGGGCGGCGTCCCCGGCGGCCTCGGGCAAAGAGGAGGCGTCGGTCGTAATCGTCGGCACGCCGCAGGCCATGGCTTCAATCACCGGCAATCCAAAACCTTCGTAAGACGAAGGATAGACAAATACTTTGGCCGCCGAATACCAGAAGGGCAGGTCGTCGTCGGGCAGGAATCCGGGGAAGATCACGTCGCGGCTGAGACGCAGTTCTTCGACGGTTTGAAAAACATCCTGATACATCCAGCCGCGCCCGCCGACGCAGACGAGTTTGACTCCAGGGGGGCGCACTTTGGCGTAGGCGCGGATCAGAGTCGAAAGATTTTTGCGCGGCTCGATGGTGCCGAGGTAGAGGATGAATTTTTCCGGCAAGCCATGCCGTTGGCGGAAGGCTTCGAGTTCAGAGTCGGGCGGGCGAGCAAATTGCGGATCGAGGCCGGAATAAACGACGTCAATTTTTTCTGGCGGCAGGCCAAACACTTTCATCACATCTTTTTTGGTGTGTTGGGAGACGGCGATGACGCGCCGCGCACGTTGGCACGACAGCCCGGTGAGCAAGCTGAGGTAGGTGCGGTTGGCAAAGCGGAAGCGTTCAGGGGTGCGCAGGAATGAAAGATCATGCACGGTGACGACATTCGGCGTCACGGCGACGAGCGGCGAGACGTAGGCCATGACGTGAAAGAGATCAAGATGACTCTGCCGCGCGGCAATTGGTTGCAGGAACTGTTCCCAGGCAATGCGGCTCAAGGGCTGGTCGGTGCGCAGACCCGTGCGTTGCACCTGCAATTTGCCGCTGGTGACCGACCCAGTGGGGCCGGTGAAGACGGTGTAGTCAAAACGCGAGTCGGCGGCGGGCAAGTGTGTCAGCAGGCCGTTGATGTAGCGATGGATCCCGGCGGCGCGGTACGAGCGCTGGCCGGACAGCAATTGAGCGTTGAGGCCGACCCGATGGAATCGGGTGATGGATTGCACAGTAGCCGGCGTTGGGGGATGGGTTGCGAGGGAACTCACAGAGGAGATTATACCGGGGAAGTAAACAGGGAAACAGGTACGCAGGTAGACGAGGAAACAGGCAGACAGGTAGAAAGTTGCAAACCTGTTTACCTATTTACCTGTCTACCCGTATACATCTCTCGATACACTTTCACCGTCTCCTCGGCAATGTGCTTGTGCGTGAAATGCAAAAGCGCGCGTTCGCGGCCCTTGCGGCTCAGTTCGGCGCGAAGGGCGTCGTCGTGTCCCAATCGGCGGATAGCCTCGGCCAGCGCCGGCACATCGTTCTCCGGCACGACCAGGCCCGCATCGCCAATTACGTTGGGAATTTCGCCGCAGGTTGAGCCAACGACGGGAACGCCGCAGGCCATAGCCTCGACGAGGACTCGACCGAATTGCTCCTTCCAATTGTTTTGCCCAACCGATGGCAGAACGAGCGCGTCAATCGAATGAAGGAATTGCGGAAACTCGGTGGACGGCAGCCACGATTTGAATGTGACTCGCTCCTTCAACCCGCTCTCAGCCGCCAACTGCTCCAAAGCCGATTTCTGAGGACCGCTTCCAACCAGGGCAAGGTGGACGTTTTTATCCAACCGCACGGCGGCCTTGATCAAAAGATGCGCTCCTTTTTCGGGGACGAAGCGACCGGCGAAGGCTACGGTAAAGACTCCACTCCCCGGCCCCCTCCCCTGAGCGGCATCCTTCCGCCCAGGAGAGGGAGAGAAGAGGTGAGGATCGACTCCGAACTGAGGAAAAACCGAGACAGGCCCTTTATAACCTTTCGCCCGCCATACCGTTTGCGAGCCGTGGTTGCCGCACAAGGCGTAATCGGCGCGGCGCAATACCTCAGCTTCCATCGCGCTAAAGGGGAAGGGATAGCGGCGGTTGAGGTTTTGCCACGAAAAGAAGAGGGTTTTGGCGCCCTGGTGTCGCGCCAATTTCAGCGCCTGCCATGCCGCGAGGTTGTACGGCTCTTCATCAATGTGGACGACCTCGGGTTTGACTTCGGCGAAGCGATGTGCCAGTTTGGGATAGAAGTGCAAATGGTAATTGCCATTGAAGGCGATCGGTTCAACGACGAGGGCGTAGCCTTTGGTATAGGCGCGCTCCAACGGCGACACACCGCGCTCGTCGCGCCATTCGGGCGGCACGACGACGGTGAGATCAATATCAGGGTGGGCGGCGATCTCTTCCAGCTTGCGCTGATAAGCCCCAACCGCGCAGGCCCTGG
>Ga0247727_10006728_pt1 | contig 22428 bp, 23 predicted proteins | sample WisWelCaveWW1625_FD_202498 | JGI IMG/M metagenome (GOLD analysis project Ga0247727, IMG submission 202498) | Biofilm microbial communities from Wishing Well Cave, Virginia, United States - WW16-25 | ecosystem: Environmental > Aquatic > Deep subsurface > Groundwater > Cave microbial mat | place...
CGCCGAAGCTGATGAAGGAGGTCTACGACGGAAAACGCTTCAAGGACGGAATTGCTGTGCGCACGAAGATCGAGCCGACAAGGAAAGCCGCCTGATTCTTTTTACACACCTATTGACGAGACCTCGCGACCAAGTGGTTCGGCCTCTTTGCCGACCCGTACGCGGCACACACCGGGTTCAAGAAGAACGACCGCGTGATCGAGTGGCTTACCGAGGGTGGCGACGCAGAGAAGTAGCGGCGCCTATGCGCTGCCGAAAGGCCGCGCGATGAGCTAGAGCAGGTGCTCGCCGGGATCGAAGAAGTAGGCGCCGCAGCCGCCAGTTCCGAGGGCTTATACGTCTTTTAAGCGCGTGCGCGCTTTTTCGAATGCGTCCTGCATCGTCTTGCTTGCCTCGTCGGCGCCGCGCGCAATCTCCTGCCAGGCATCCGCCGAGGCGCCTTTCAGCAGCTCCATGCGGTAAACCAGGTCGTCAACGCGACTCCTCATGATGCCCACCTGCTTTTCCAGCTCGATCCTGGCGTCGGCCGTCGCCTCCCGGGCCGCCGCTTCCCACGTCGCCGTCTGGCTGTCCCAATGGTCCAGCTGCGCCTTCAGTTTCTCAACATATTCGTCGCGATTGGTCATGGCGGGCTCCTTTACGCAGCGCGAACATCCTAGCACCCGTCGCCATGATCCGAAGTGCTGCGGGCTTGCTAACATCAGGCACTCTGACAGACAATCATGGCGCCCCTAGCGGGGCGTTTTTGTTCCTCTCTATGAGCGCACCAGAAACCCAGTTCGATCCCGCTTCCGCCCGCTTCGGCGCCTCGCGTTCGCAAAAAAGAATCGAGGACGACCGGCTGCTGACCGGCAAAGGCCTGTACAGCGACGACCGTGACCTGCCCGGGCAAGGCCTGGATGGTGGTGCTGCGCTCGCCGCACGCGCATGCGCGAATCGTCGGCATCGACGCCGCGGAAGCGCGCAAGGCGCCTGGTGTGGTCGCCGTTTACACGGCGGCCGAGCTGAAGGCGGACGGCGTCGGCCATATTGCGAATCCGCCGCTGTTCAAGCGCCCCGACGGGGAGCCGATGGGTGCGCCGCCGCGCACGCCGCTCGCCGATGGCGTCGCGTTCTATGCGGGCCATCCAGTTGCCGCGGTGTTTGCCGAGACCCGCGTCCAGGCGCAGGACGCAGCCGAACTGGTGGCGGTCGAATACGAGGAGTTGCCCTGCGTGGTGCATCCGGCGCGCGCGATCGAGCCCGGCGCGCAGCAGATCTGGGCCGAGGCACCGGGCAACATCTCCGCGCAGGTCCGCTATGGGGACGCCGCGGCGGTGGCGAAAGCGATGGCGCAGGCGGCGCACGTCACCGAGCTCGCGCTCCACAATCAGCGCGTCTCGGCGATGCCGCTCGAACCGCGCGCCGCGCTCGCGCAGTTCGCGGGCGGCCGCTGGACGCTCTACACTCAGACGCAGACGCCCACCGGCACGCGCGACTCGCTCGCGGCCGTGTTCAAGGCGAAGCCGGAGCAGTTCCGCGTCGTGGTGGGCGACATCGGCGGCGGCTTCGGCATGAAAACCGGCCTCTACCCGGAAGACGCGCTCGTCTGCCACGCGGCGCGCAAGCTTGCGCGTCCGGTGAAATGGCGCGGCGAGCGCAGCGAGGATTTCCTTGCCGCGCACATGGGCCGCGACCAGCATTTCCACGCCTGGCTCGCGCTGGCGGCTGACGGGAAGGTGCTGGCGCTGAAGATGGAGATGCTGGGCAATTTCGGTTCGGTGCCGGTGGGTTCGACCGCGATGATTCCGCTCTGGGTTGGGCCCAAGGTGCTGACCTCGGTCTACCATGTGCCGGCGGTGGACTACCTGATCCGCGGCGTGCTCACCAACACCATGGCGACCGGCGCCTACCGCGGGGCGGGGCGCCCGGAAGCGAACTTCCTGATGGAGCGCCTGCTCGAGCAGGCGGCGCGCGAGCTCAAACTCGACCCGGCGGAGATTCGGCGGCGCAATTTCATCGCGCCCGCGGCGTTCCCGTACCGGACGCAGCTCGGCGATACCTACGACGTGGGCGAGTTCGAGAGGATACTTGAGTCGGTTTTGAAATTGTCTGATTGGGAAAACTTCAAGGACCGCAAAGAACAAAGTCAAAAACGGGGGAAATTGCGCGGGCGGGGCCTGGCGTCCTACCTCGAATGGACCGGCGCGCTGCCCACGGAAACAGTGGACATCGAGGCCGCGGCCGACGGCACGGTCACCGTGTTCTCCGGAACAATGGCGATGGGACAGGGGTTGGAAACGAGTTACACGCAGCTGGTCGCCGAAGTGCTCGGGATTGCTTTTGAAAACATAAAAATAATTCAGGGCGACACCGATCGGGCGAACGGCGTGGGCAGCGTCGGTTCGCGCTCCGCTTTCGTCGGCGGTTCGGCGGTGGTCGCGGCGGGTCACAAGGTCGTGGCCAGAGGCAAGGAGCTTGCCGCCGAAGCGCTCGAAGCCGCGCCGCCCGACATCGAGTACCGGAACGGGCGCTTCGCGATCGGCGGCACCGACCGGTCGATCGGGCTCGCAGAACTTGCCGCCAGGCAACCGCAAAAACTGATCCGCGTTTCCGCGACCGAGACGCCCTCGGCGCCCTCGTGGCCGAACGGCGCCCAGGCGATCGAAGTGGAGATCGATCCGGAGACCGGCGTGGTCGAACTGGCGAAGATCACCAGCGTCGACGACATCGGCCGCATCATCAACCGGACCATCGTCGAAGGGCAGGTGCAGGGCGGCGTCGCGCAGGGCGCCGGGCAGGCACTCTGGGAGCAGGTGGCCTACGACGCCGAAAGCGGGCAACTGCTCACCGGCTCGCTGATGGACTACTGCGTGCCGCGCGCCGACCAGTTTCCCCGCATGACGAACGAGTTCGACGAAAGCGTGCCCTGCAAGACCAACCTGCTCGGCGTCAAGGGCGTCGGCGAACTCGGCACCATCGGCGCCACGCCGGCGGTCGTGCATGCGGTGCTGGATGCGCTGGCCGATCGCGGCGTCACACAGATCGAAATGCCATGTACAGCGGAGCGGGTCTGGCGAGCGCTTCGAGCGCGGAACTAGAAGTACGCAGCTACCGCCGGCTCGCGGTGGCGGTGCTGGCTTCACTTGTGCTGCACGCGCTGATCCTGCTCGGCCTGTCTTACGTAAAGGACGACCAGCGCACGCGCGCAGCAGCGGTGCCGCTCACCGCGCGACTCGCCAATCCCGAGCCGCCCGCCGAGCAGAAGCAAGTCGAGCCGCGTCCGCCGGCGCCGCTGCCGCGTCCGGCAAGAGCGGCGAAAGTGGTGCCGCAGCTCGCCGCGCCCGTGCCGGTTTCCGCTGCGCCGGACTTGAGGACTGAAACCTCAAGTAAGGCGGATGAGTCCGCGCTGGCGGCGTCCGCAGCGCCAGCGCAACCCGCCGTGCGGGTGGAGGCGCGGGCTGAAGTCCAGTCCGCCCCTGCCGCGGCAAGCGGACCGGATCCCGGCAGCGTCGCGCGCTTCCGGCTGGAGCTGATGGAAATCGCGCGCCGCTACAAACGCTATCCGCGTATTGCGCAGGACAACAACTGGGAGGGCCGGGTCGAGCTGCGGATCGCGTTTTCCGAGAGCGGCGCGATCAGTTCGCTGAGCGTCAGGAAGGGCGCCGGCCGCGCGGTGCTGGACGAGGAAGCGCAGGCCATGATCCGCAGCGCGCAGGCGCAGGCGAGCATTCCGCCGGCGCTGCGCGGCAAGGCTTTCACACTGGATATCCCGGTCGACTTCTTCCTGAAAGAAGAAAAATAATCTAGGGCTGCGGCGTGAAGGCCACCACGTGGTCGACATCGAGCCGGATGCCAATCAGCTCGCCGAGCGCATGGTTATGGTGGCTGGGCACCAGCGCCAGCACCTTGCGGCCGCTCGCGAGCTTGAGCGTGTAGAGGATTTCGGCGCCGCGAAAGGCCTTGTGCACCACTTCGGCCTGGGTCGGCGCCGCGTCGTCGTGAATGATATCGTCGGGCCGCAGCAGCACTTCGAGCGCTTCTGTCCCCACTTGGCCGCCATGCGGCACGTCGGCATTGAGTACCCCAAGTTCGATCTCGAGCTGGCGGCCGTTCAGAGCCTGCGCCGGCAGGAACACGCCCTGGCCGACGAAATTGGCGACGAAGCGGTTGGCGGGGCGGTGGTAGAGGTTGTAGGCCGAGTCCCATTGTTCGATGCGGCCTTCGCGCATGACGCCGACTTCGTCAGCCATCGCGAATGCCTCGTGCTGGTCGTGCGTGACCATCACGGCGGTGGCGCCGGAGGCCTTGATGATGTCGCGCAGCTCTAGCGACAGGCGTTCGCGCATGCCGGTGTCGAGGTTGGAGAAGGGTTCGTCGAGCAGCAGCAGCTCCGGGCGCGGCGCCAGCGCGCGCGCGAGCGCGACGCGCTGCTGCTGGCCGCCGGAGAGCTCGTGCGGGTATTTTTCGAGGAACTCGGTGATGCCGGTCAGCGACGCAAGCTCCCGTACCCGCTTCCCATCCTTGTTCGAAAGACCAAAAGCAATATTCCTCGCGGCCGTCAAATGCGGGAACAGCGCGTGCTCCTGAAAAACCATGCCGATGCGCCGCTGTTCAGGCGCGAGATGCCGATCCGCGGAGGAGACCACCACGCCGTCAAGCAGAATGCGGCCCGCTTGCGGCGTCTCGAAGCCGGCGATGCAGCGCAGCACCGTGGTTTTGCCGCAGCCGCTGGGGCCGAGCAGGCAGCCAATCGCGCCGCGCCCGAGCGAGAACGAAATGCCGCGCACGGCCTCGTCCCCAGCGGGATTTTCCCCATACGCTTGGTGCAGATCCTCTACCTGGAGCAGCGGGTCCATAGTAACCATTCTAACAAGAATAATTCTTGTTACAATAAGGAATGCTTTATTTTCAAAGGCTTGGGTTTTTGGAGGCCATCTCCGTCGGCGCTGCCGCGCTGATCCTGCTGCCGATCCTGGCGGTGGTCGCGAGCGTCTTCGGCGCAGCCGGCGATACCTGGGCGCATCTGGCAAACACGGCGCTCGGTCACTATGTCGCCAACACGGCGCTGCTGATCGCCGGTGTGGCGCTGGGGGTGATTTCGATCGGCGTGCTCTGCGCGTGGCTGGTCACGGCTTACCGCTTTCCCGGCCAGCGCGTGCTGGAGTGGGCGCTGGTGCTGCCGCTGGCGATGCCGGCCTACGTCATGGCCTACGCCTACACCGACTGGCTGCAATTCACCGGGCCGGTGCAGGGCGCATTGCGCGCGGCGACCGGCTGGCAGGCGCGCGAATACTGGTTTCCCGAGATCCGCTCGCTCGGCGGCGCCGCGGCGCTGCTGTCGTTCGCGTTCTATCCCTATGTCTACCTGCTCGCGCGCACCGCGTTCCTCGACGTGTCGCGCAGCGCGCTCGAGGCGGGGCGTCTCGCCGGCTACACCGCCTGGGGCAGTTTCTGGCGCGTGGCGCTGCCGATCGCGCGGCCCGCGGTCGCGGCCGGCGTCGCGCTCGCGCTGATGGAAACGCTGGCCGATTTCGGCACCGTGTCGTACTTCGCGCTGGAGGTGTTCACCACCGGCATCTTCAAGGCCTGGATGTCGATGGGCGATCCGGTCGCCGCAGGACAGCTGTCGGCCTGCCTGCTCGCCTTCGTGGTCGTGGTGCTGGTGCTCGAGCGCGCGAGCCGCGGCCGCGCCGCTTACGCGAGCGCGCTCGGCAAGGCGTCGCCACCGCAGCTGCTCTCGGGTCTGCCGGCCGCGGCGGCGTTGCTTGCCTGCGCCCTGCCGGTGCTGCTCGGATTCCTTTTGCCGGCCTGCCTACTGCTGAACCTTGCCTGGTCCGATCCCGCCGCGCGCTGGAGCCCGCGCTTGGCGGCGCTGATCGGCAACAGCTTCATCCTGGCGGGCATCGCCGCGGCGACGGGCGTGCTGATCGCCACCGCCATGGCCTACGCGGCAAGGCTCGCGCGCGGGCGCGCGACAGCCGCCGTTGCCTGGGCGAACCGCGCTGCGGCGCTCGGCTACGCGATTCCCGGCGCGGTGATCGCCGTGGGCGTGCTGGTGCCGCTCGGCCGGCTCGACAACTGGATCGCAGGCGGCATCGAAAGTACGTTCGGCATGCAGCCCGGGCTGCTGCTGACCGGGACGATCGTGGCGCTGGTGTATGCCTACCTGGTTCGCTTCCTCGCAGTGGCGCTGCAAACCATGGAGGCGGGTCTCGCCAAGGTCACGCCGCGCATGGACGATGCCGCGCGCAGCCTGGGCGCCACCCCCGCCGGGACGCTAGCGCGCGTGCACGCGCCGCTGCTCGCCTCTAGCCTCGCAGCCGCGGCGCTGCTGCTGTTCGTGGACGTGATGAAGGAGCTGCCGGCCACCTTCGCGCTGCGGCCCTTCAATTTCGACACCCTGGCGATCGAGGCCTACAACCTCGCCAGGGACGAGCGCTTGGCCGAGGCTGCGCTGCCGTCGCTGGTGGTCGTCGCGATTGGCCTTGCCGCCCTGTTGGTCGTGTCGAAGCGTTACTTCCAGGCCACCCGGTCGTAGATTTTCTGCGAGCCCGGCTGGTTGCGGCCGAGGATCGCGACGTTCAGGCCGTCCTGCCTGAAGTCGCCGAGCATCTTCAGCACCAGATTGTCGGGCCTGACGCCAGCGACCACCGGCCACTCGTTGTTGCCTTCGGCGAAGTAGCGCTGCGCTTCGTCGCTCGCCAGGTACTCGAGGAACCTGACCGCGGCTGCGCGATTCGGCGCGTGCTTCATCACGCCGGCGCCTGAAATGTTCACATGCGTGCCCCAGCTCGCCTGGTTCGGGAACAACACGCCGACTTTCTCGGCCGCTTCGCGCTCTTCGGGCTTGGCCGAACGCGCGAGGCGCGCGTAGTAGTACTGGTTGATGACCGTGACGTCGCACTCGCCGGCGGCCACGCTCTTCAGTTGGTCGGTGTCGCCGCCCTTGGGATCGCGGGCGAGGTTCGCCTTCACGCCCTGCGCCCACTGCTCGGCCCTGGCCTCACCCAGGTGGTCGATCAGGGCCCCCATCAGCGACAGGTTGTAGATGTTGGTCGAAGAACGCATGCAGATGCGGCCCTTCCATTTCGGATCGGCAAGCGATTCGTAGGTCGGCACTTCGGCCGCCTTCACCCTGGCCTTGTTGTAGGCGATCAGGCGCGCGCGCAGCGAAAAGCCGAACCACTGGCCGCCCGGCTCGCGCAGGTTTGCCGGGATGCGCGCATCGAGCAGCGCGGATTTCGCCGGCTGAAAAAAGCCGAGCTGCTCGGCGCGCCACAGCCGTCCCGCATCCACCGTGATCAGCACGTCGGCGGGACTGCGCGCGCCTTCGTTGCGCACCCGCTCGATCAGCGCGTCTTCTCCCGCTTCGATGCGGTTGATCCTGATGCCGGTCTGCCTGGTGAAATTGGCGTACAGCGCCTCATCGGTCTGGTAGTGGCGTGAGGAGTAGAGGTTCAGGACCTTGTTGTCCTGCGCGAAAGCGGCTGCAGAAACAAGCAGCGTAGAGACTATAAAAATCTTTTTAATAACAGACACTTAAATTCCTTCAGGCGGGGTAAATCTGAATGATAATGCTTCTCACTACCAAATGTCAAAGAGGCGATTCGATTCGCCTAGCGCCGTTGTAGCGCTGCGTCCAGTAGGAGCTTTTCAGCGATGCGATGCGCACCTGCGCGCCGGATTTGGGCGCGTAGACGAAATTGCCGTCGCCGAGGTAGATGCCGACGTGCGAGAACGGGCGATTCAGTGTGTCGTAGAACACGAGATCGCCTGGTTGCAGTTCCGCTAGACTGACCGGCACGCCGGCCTCGCTTTGCGCTTTGGCGTTGTGCGGCAGGCGGATACCCCAGGCTTCCTGGTAGATGTGCGCCACCAACCCGCTGCAGTCGAAGCCTGTGACCGGCGAACTGCCGCCGTAGCGGTATTCGACGCCCAGGGCGAGCAGTGCCCGCAGCAGTGCCTCGGAGCGTTCCGCACGCACCGGGGCAGAGGGCGCTTCGGATCGCTCCAGCGGAGTTTCCGATGGCGCCGGTGCGCTCGGGTAAAGGACGGCACATCCAGAAAACGTGGATGATAAAGCAATATAAAACAGTAGATTGCGTCCCATAGCTCAAGTAATTTAAGGCATACTGCAGTTAAGAGCAACCACTAACAGCTGGGCTGCGTTAAGAGCTTGATGAAGCGTTTCCTGCTGCTCTACCTGTTCCTCGCCCCGGCGGTGCTCGCCCAGGGCAGCTTGGAAGTCATCCCGCTCAGGCACCGGACCGCCGACCAGGTGATCCCGATCCTGCGGCCGCTGCTGGAACCGGGCGGCGCTCTCTCCGGACAATTCAACCAGCTGATCATTCGCACCAGCCCCGCCAACCTGGCGCAGATCCGCGCGGCGCTCGATGCGATCGACCAACCGCTGCGGCGCCTGACGATCTCGGTGCGCTTTGATAGCGTGCAGGACGCGGCACGCAGCGGCATCCAGACCGACGCGCGCATCTCGAACCGCGGTTCCAGCGCCGACATCCGCATCCAGGACTCGCGCTCCAGCCTGGACGAGCGCGTCGACCAGCGCATCCAGGTGCTGGAGGGTGGGCGCGCGGTGATCGCCGCAGGTCAGTCGCGGCCGCTGCGACAGCGCCAGGTGATCCAGACGCCGAGCGGGACGGTGGTCCAGGAGACCACCGTGGTGCAGGGTGCCTCGACCGGCTTCGAAGTTGTGCCGCGCGTCTCGGGCAGCAACGTATTCCTCGAGATTGCGCCGCAGCGCGAGCAGTTCGCGCCAGGCCCCTCCGGCGCGATCCAGTCCGAGCGCGTGGTGAGCACAGTGAGCGGGCGCCTGGGAGAGTGGATCGAACTCGGCGGCGCGAGCGGCGCCTCGACGCGCTCCGAGAGCGGCATCCTTTCTTCAAGGGAAAGAACCACGACCGAGGATCGCCGCATCTGGGTGAAGGTCGAGGAACTACGCTGAACGCCTTGCAACGCGAATCGCAGGACGCGCTAATGCGCGTTTTTGCGACCGACGGCCCGCTCGCTGCGCAGGTGCCCGGCTACCGGCCGCGGCCGCAGCAGCTCGAGATGGCGCAAGCGATCCTCGGCGCCATCGAGGCCGGCGGCTCGCTGGCGGTGGAAGCCGGCACCGGCACGGGCAAGACCTTCGCCTACCTGGTGCCCGCGCTGCTCGCCGGCGGCAAGGTGATCGTCTCCACCGGCACCAAGACGCTGCAAAACCAGCTCTACGACCGCGATCTGCCAGCCGTGCGCGAGGCGCTCGCCGCTGGCTCGGTCGCGGCGCTGCTCAAGGGCCGCGCGAACTACGTGTGCCTGTACCGCCTGGAGCGCGCGCACGGCGAAGGCCGGCTCGAGACGCGCGAAGACGCGGCGCGGTTGCGGCGCATCGAGCATTTCGCCGCCACCAGCATCACCGGCGACCGCGCCGACCTCGCCGAAGTGCCCGAGGACGCGCCGATCTGGCAGCAGGCGACATCGACCCGTGAGAATTGTCTGGGCCAGGAATGCCCGAACTACAAGGACTGCTTCGTGATGCGCGCGCGCAAGAACGCGCTCGCGGCGGACCTGGTGGTGGTCAACCACCATCTGTTCTTCGCCGACGTGGCGCTGCGCGACGAAGGCATCGCCGAACTGCTGCCCTCCTGCAACACGGTGATCTTCGACGAGGCGCACCAGCTGCCGCAGACAGCGCGCCTGTTCTTCGGCGAAACGGTGTCCACCGCGCAGCTGATCGAGCTCGCGCGCGATGCGCGCCTGGAGCTGCGCGCCGCGGGCGGCGCCTCGCCCGAGCTGGACCGGGTCGCGGCCCGGCTCGACAAGGCGGCGCGCGACTTGCGCCTGTGCTTCGCGAATGAGAGCCTGCGCGTCGCCTGGACGCAGGCGCTGCGCGAAGGGGGGTTTGCGGACGCGCTGCAGGTGCTGGCTGCGGCGCTGGAGGCGCTGGGCAAGCCGCTCGCCGAACAGGCCGAGCGCTCGGAAGGCTTGGGCGCCTGCGCGCGCCGCGCCGCGGAGGCGGGCGCGCTGCTGGCGCGCGTGCGTGGAAAAAGCGGCGAGGACGAAGCGAAAAACGAGGTGCGCTGGGTCGAAGTCTTCGGCCAGTCGCTGCAGCTGCACATCACGCCGCTGGTGCCGGCGCAGCTGTTCCGCAAGCAGATGGCGGACCATCCGCGCGCCTGGATCTTCACCTCGGCGACGCTGGCGCTGGGCGAGGATTTTTCGCATTTCAAGCGCGAGCTCGGCATCGAGGACGCCGCCGCGCGCACCTGGCCGAGTCCGTTCGACTTCGGGCGCCAGGCGCTGCTCTATTCGCCGCAAGGATTGCCGGCCGATCCCAACGATCCCGCCTACACAGAGGCGGTGGTGAAGGCGGCGCTGCCGGTGCTCCACGCCAGTGGCGGCCGCGCGTTCCTGCTGTTCACTTCGCACCGCGCGCTACGTCGCGCGCACGAACTGCTCAAGGACCGGATCGACTACCCGCTGCTGGTGCAGGGCACCGGCTCGCGCAGCGATTTGCTGGTGCGTTTCCGCAACCTCGGCAACGCGGTGCTGCTCGGCGCGGCCTCGTTCTGGGAAGGCGTGGACGTGCGCGGCGAGGCGCTCTCGGTGGTGCTGATCGACAAGCTGCCGTTCGCGCCGCCCGACGATCCGGTGCTCGCCGCGCGCCTCGAGGCGCTGCGCGACGCGGGCGGCAATCCGTTCATCGACTACCAGCTGCCGCAGGCGGTGCTGCAGTTGAAGCAGGGCGCGGGCCGCTTGATCCGCGACGAGGCGGACCGCGGCGTGCTGGTGCTGTGCGATCCGCGGTTGTACACGAAAGCCTACGGCCGGACCGTGCGCGCGAGCCTGCCGCCGATGAAACAGACCCGCGCTCTGGCCGACGTCGAAGCGTTCTTCGCTAGAATCCCGGCATGAAAATCCTCATCACCGGCGGCGGCGGTTTCCTCGGCTTCAGGCTCGCGAAAGCCTTGCTCGCGCGCGGCACTCTCGGCGGCAAGTCGATCACCGGCATCACTTTGCTCGACGGCGCATTTCCTTCTGGATTGGAAGATCTAAAGAAAGAAAAAGTAAAGGCCGTGACCGGCGATGTATCGAACGCCGGCACCATTGCTTCCGTCTGCACGCCGGACACAGGCGCGGTGTTCCACCTTGCGGCGGTGGTGAGCGGCGCGGCCGAGGCGGATTTCGACCTCGGCATGCGGGTCAACCTGAAGGGCATGGCGCTGCTGCTGGAGCAGATGCGCCGAATCTCTCCGACCGGCGCCAAGCCGCCGCGCCTGGTCTACACCAGCTCGGTGGCGGCCTTCGGCGGCAAGTTGCCGGCGTTGCTGGACGATTCCACCACCGCCAATCCGCAGACCTCCTACGGCGCGCAGAAGGTGATCGGCGAGTACCTCGTCACGGACTACACGCGCAAGGGCTACATCGACGGCAGGTCGCTGCGGTTGCCGACCATCGTGGTGCGCGCCGGCAAGCCGAATGCAGCGGCATCCTCGTTCGCGAGCGGCATCATCCGCGAACCGCTGAACGGCGTGGTCGCGCATTGCCCGGTCGGGCCGGAAACCGGCGTCTGGCTGCTCTCGCCAGGCAAGGTGGTCGATGCTTTCATCCACGCCTGGGAGCTCCCGCCCGAGGCCTGGGGCACGCAGCGCTGGCTGAACCTGCCGGGCATTACCGCCAGCGTCGCCGAGATGGTGGAGGCGCTGCGCAATGTGGCGGGCGATGCGGTGGCGAAGCGCGTAGTCTACAAGGCAGATGCGCGCATCCAGGCGATCGTGGAAACCTGGCCGGTGAACTTCCGCACGCCGCGCGCGCTGGCGATGGGCTTCAAGCCCGACCCGGACATAGCCAGCGTGATCCGCGACTACATCGCGGAACCACGTGGCTACCCGCTTACGCGGGAATGACGGTTCCTACCATTCCGGGTCCCAGAGTTTCCACCAGGGGGCGCCGCTGCGGGTCGGCTTGCCGGTGAGGTACCTGCTGTCCGGGAAATTCTTGCGCATCACGCGGTCGGCCGCGTCGCGCAGGTCGTTCATGCCGAGCGAGTCGTAGGCCTTCACCATGATGAACACGGCTTCCTCGAGCGCCGGCGCCTGCGGGTAGTTCTGCACCGCGTGCTGGGCGCGGTTGGCCGCGGCGACGAAAGCGCCGCGCTTCATGTAGTAGCGCGCGACATGCACTTCGTACTGGGCGAGCGAATTCACCAGGTAGCGCATGCGCGCCGCCGCATCCTCGGAATACTTCGATTCAGGAAAGCGGTTCACCAGCTCCTTGAACGAATCGAAAGCTTCGCGCGTGCCTTTCGAATCGCGCTCGCTCAGGTCCGGGCTGTCGATGAGGCTGAACAGGCCCGTGTTCTCGTTGAAGTTCACCAGGCCCTTGAGGTAGTACGCGTAATCGACGTTGGCATGGTTCGGGTAGAGCTTGATAAAGCGGTCGGCGGCGGCGATCGCCGAGGCGCGCTCGCTGTTTTTCCAGTGCGCGTAGGCCACGTCCAGCTGCGCCTGCTGCGCGTAACGGCCGTAGGGATAGCGCGCCTCGAGTTTTTCCAGGTACTTGATCGCTTTGTCCCAGGCGCGCGAGTTCATCGCGCCCTTGGCCTCGCCGTAGAGCCGCTGCGCCGACCAGCCCTGAGTTTCGTCGGTCTCCTGCGGCAGCAAGCCGCAGCCCGATAGCAGGAACGAAGCGGCGACCGCGGCCGGCAACAGCAGAGCAAGTAAACTGCGTCGCATGAGGAAAAATTATACCGCCGAGGACGAGCCGCTCCCCGAAGCCGACTGGGAAGAGGCCTTCTGCGCGCCCCTGTCGGCGCAGGTTCCGCGGGCGCTGGCCGGTCTCAGGCTGGATCAGGCGATGGCCAAGGTGTTCCCGCAGTATTCCCGCAATCGCTTGCAGGCGTGGCTGAAATCCGGCCATGTCCTCATTGACGGCAAGCATCTGGAAGGAAGCGCGAAAACAATCGGCGGCGAAAACATCGAGCTCACGCCGCCACCCGCGCCCGACGCGGCGCTGCCGCCGGCGCAGCGCATGCCGCTGGAAATCGTGTTTGAAGACGCCGACCTGATCGTCGTCGACAAGCCAGCCGGGCTGATCGTGCACCCGGGCGCCGGCAACCCGGACCGCACGCTGATGAACGGCTTGCTCGCGCACGAGCCGCTGCTTCGGCTGGTGCCGCGCGCCGGCATCGTGCATCGCCTGGACAAGGACACCAGCGGCCTGCTGGTGGTGGCGAAGAACGTCACTGCGCAGGCGCACCTGGCGGTTCAGCTTGCGGCGCGCACCGTGAAACGCACTTATCTCGCGCTGGTGCACGGCGACCCGCCGGGCCGAGGCGCGATCGACGCGCCAATCGGCCGCGACGCGCGCGCGCGCACCCGCATGGCCGTGACGCGCCGCGGCAAGGAGGCGCGCACCAACTTCCGCGTGCTGGAGCGCTTCGGCCATGCCGCGCTGCTGGAATGCCGGCTGGAAACCGGGCGCACGCACCAGATCCGCGTCCACCTGCAGCACATCCGGCACCCGGTGGTGGGCGACGCCGTGTACCGCCGCGGCACGCGCCACGGCGTAGCGTTTCCGCGCCAGGCGCTGCATGCCGCGGCGCTGGAACTCAAGCATCCGCGCAGCGGCAAGCCGATGGGCTGGAGCGCGCCGCTGCCCGCCGACATGAAAAAGCTGCTGGCGAGGCTGCGGCATGACGGCTGAGCTCATCGTTCCGCTCATTTATCCGGATTGGCCGGTTCCCTCCCGCGTCCGTGCACTGGTCACCACGCGCGCGCTCGGCGACATGAAAAGCAAAAACGGCCGGCTGCGGCTGCGCGCGCACCTGCCGGCCGACCCGGTGTGGCTGCGGCAGGTTCATGGCATCAGTGTCGTCGATGCGGCGCGCGCACCGGCCGGGACCGGAGCGGATGCGTCATTCACCCAAGAATCGAACGTTGTATGTGTTGCGATGGCGGCCGATTGCATGCCGGTGCTGCTGGCGCACGAGGGCGGCAAGGCAGTCGCGATCGCGCACGCGGGCTGGCGCGGCCTGTGCGCCGGCGTGATCGAAGCCGCCGTCGGCGCGATCGGCCTGCCGGTCGGGCAGCTGCTCGCATGGCTGGGCCCCGCGATCGGCCCGCAGGACTACGAGGTCGGCGGGGAGGTGCGCGACGCATTCCTCGCGCGCGATGCGCGGGCCGCAGCCGCTTTCGCGCCGTCGCGCCCGGGCCACTGGCGGCTCGACCTGTATGCGGTCGCGCGGCAGCGGCTTTCCGACTGCGGCGTCGCGCGCGTCTCGGGCGGCGGGCTGTCCACCGCGGCGGACGCCGGTCGCTTTTTCTCGTACCGCAGGGATGGCGCCCGCGAACGCATGGCCGCGGCAATCTGGCTGGCGTAGAAGCCCGCCCGACTGCGCTATCGTAGTCACGTACAATCGCCGCCCCATGACGCCGCTCGGTTGGATCGTGGCCGCAAGCCTGGCCGGCGGAGTCATTTCCGCCGGCGCGGCGGCATTCGCGCTCGCGCTGCGTGCCGCCTGGATCCCGACGCTGGTGTCGTTCGCGGTCGGGGCGCTGCTGGGCGCGGCGTTCCTCGAAGTGATCCCGCACGCCTTCGAGCACGGCGAGCCGCACACGGTCGCCGGGTCGATTCTGGGCGGCATCCTCGTCTTCTTCCTGCTCGAGAAGCTGCTGCTGTGGCGCCATTCGCACGACGAGCATGAGGTGGAACGGGCGGTGCACGATCAGGGCCGTTCCGGCGCGCTGATCGTGGTCGGCGACACGATCCACAACTTCCTCGACGGCATCCTGATCGCGGCGGCCTTCCTGCAGGGCACGCAGCTGGGGATCATCGCCGCGATCGCCATCGTGGCTCACGAGATCCCGCAGGAGGTGGGCGATTTCCTGATCCTGCTGAACTCGGGCTACTCGAAGGCCAAGGCGTTCGTGCTCAATATGCTGTCCTCCTGCGCGACGCTGGTGGGCGGCGTGCTCGGCTACTACGCGCTGCAGGTGATCGAGGGCTGGACGCCGGCGTTGCTCGGCATCGTCGCTGCCAGCATGATCTACGTGGCGGTCGCGGACCTGATCCCCGGCCTGCACCGCCGGCCCGAGTTTCGCGCCACGGTGTCACAGACGGTCCTGATCGCCCTGGGAATCGGCTCGATCGCGCTTGTGCGGGCCTTGCTTGGGGACTTGCATTAGGTTTTTGTGCGGTGCAAAATCCGGGGTGGCTAGACCCGTTTTTTACCTACCGAGGCGCCTGTCTGCAGCACCTGCTGTCCAATCCGCCGGGCATACCTGATGCCGCCAGCTGGATGGCGAGCCTGACGCAGGACTCGGCGCGCTTTGCTGCGCTGCAAGCAGGCTACCTCGCCAATCAGGCCCAGCTCTGGTCGGCGATGCTCGTGCAAGAGCGCGAACCGGTCGTCGCGCCCGAGCCGGGCGACCGCCGCTTCGCGGCCAGGGAATGGGGCGACAACCCGTATTACTCGTACGTCAAGCAGTCGTACCTCCTGGCGGCGCGCTTCCTCACCGAGCTGGCCGAAAGCGCGGAACTCGACGCGCATTCGAAGCAGCGGCTGCAGTTCGCGGTGAAGCAGTGGTGCGATGCCATGTCGCCGGCGAATTTTGCGGCCACCAATCCCGCGGTGCTGCGCCTCGCGCTTGATTCAAGTGGTGAAAGTCTCACGCGAGGGCTCGCCAACCTGATCGCCGACACGCAGCGCCGGCGCATCAGCCAGAGCGACGAGGCGGCTTTCGAGGTCGGCCGCAACCTTGCGCTCACGCCGGGCGAGGTGGTCTACGAGAACGGCCTGATCCAGCTCATCCAGTACCGGGCCGCGACCGCGCAAGTGGGCGCGCGTCCGCTGCTGATGGTGCCGCCCTGTATCAACAAGTTCTACATCCTCGACCTGCGGCCGGAAAACTCCTTCGTGCGCTATGCCGTGGCGCAGGGCCATACGGTGTTCCTGGTCTCATGGCGCAACGTCGGCCCGGAGCAGGACCACTTCGACTGGGATGATTACGTCGAGATGGGCGTGTTGAAAGCCATTCATATTGCAAAAGCAATTGCACAAAGCGATCGCGTCAATACCCTCGGCTTCTGCGTCGGCGGCACGCTGCTCGCCGCGGCGCTGGCGGTCATGGCCGCGCAGCGCATCGACACGGTGGCAAGCACCACCTACCTGGCGACCATGCTCGATTTCGAGGCGCCTGGGCAGATCGGCCTTTTCATAGAGGAAAACGCGGTGGCCTCCAGAGAAGCCGCCATCGGCAAGGGCGGCATCCTGCCGGGGGCGGACCTCGCTTCGACCTTCAATGCGCTGCGCGCCAACGATCTTGTCTGGCCCTACGTGGTCAACAACTACCTGATGGGCGGCGCGCCCGCCGCGTTCGACCTGCTCTACTGGAATTCCGATAGCACCAACCTGCCCGGCCCGATGTACTGCAGCTACGTGCGCAACACTTACCTCGAGAATAAGCTGCGCGTGCCCGGCGCGCTGCACAATTGCGGCGTGCCGGTGGATCTCGGCAAGGTGGACCGGCCGGCCTTCATCCTGGCGACGCGCGAGGACCACATCGTGCCCTGGCGCGCCGCCTACCGCTCGCTGCATTTACTCGGCGGCGTGAAGAAGTTCGTGCTTGGCGCGAGCGGCCATATCGCGGGGATTGTCAATCCGGCGTCAGGCGGCAAGCGCAGTCATTGGATTTCAGAAAATTTTCTACAAGATCCAGACCATTGGTTTGCGCAGGCAAAGGAAGAGCGCGGCAGCTGGTGGCCGCAGTGGTCGCAATGGCTGGAACCATTCAAAGGCGGCACCCGCGAAGCGCCGGCACAGACCGGCAGCGCGAAATACCCCGCGATCGAGCCCGCCCCCGGTCGCTACGTGAAGCAGAAGGCATAACCAGGAGAAGATCACCATGGAAGAGATCGTCATCGTAGGCGCGGCGCGCACCGCGATCGGCAAGTTCGGCGGCTCGCTCGCGAGCGTGCCGGCGGCGAAGCTGGGGGCGCACATCATCCGCAAGGCGCTGGAGCGCGCAGGAGTCGCTCCCGACCAGGTATCCGAAGTCATCATGGGCCAGGTGCTGGCGGCGGGCGTGGGCCAGAACCCGGCGCGCCAGGCAGCGATCTGGGCCGGGCTGCCGGAGATGGTGCCCGCGATGACCATCAACAAGGTCTGCGGCTCGGGCCTGAAGGCGGCAATGCTGGGCGCGCAAGCCATCGCCAATGGCGACTCAGACATCGTGGTCGCGGGAGGGCAGGAAAACATGAGCGCCGCGCCGCACCTGCTGAACGGTTCGCGCGACGGTTTTCGCATGGGCGACGCGAAAATGGTCGACTCGATGATCGTCGACGGCCTCTGGGACGTCTACAACCAGTATCACATGGGAGTAACCGCGGAAAACGTGGCGAAGGAGTATGCCGTCACGCGCGAAGAGCAGGACGAGTTCGCGGTGAAGAGCCAGAACAAGACCGAAGCCGCGCAGAAGTCGGGCAGGTTCAAGGACGAGATCGTGGCCTACGAAGTCCCGTCACGCAAAGGCCCGGTGGTGTTCGCCGACGACGAGTTCCCGCGCCACGGCGCGACCATGGAGGCGATGAAGGGCTTGAAGCCCGCGTTCGACAAGAACGGCACGGTGACCGCCGCCAACGCCTCTGGAATCAACGACGGGGCAGCTGCCGTTATTTTATGTACATTCAAAAAATCCAAAGAGTTGGGGCTGAAACCACTAGCTCGCATCAAGGCTTTCGCTTCGGCCGGTGTCGACCCGAGGTACATGGGCATGGGCCCGGTGCCGGCCTCCAAGCGCTGCCTGCAGCGCGCCGGCTGGACGCCGCAGGATCTCGACCTGATGGAAATCAACGAGGCCTTCGCGTCGCAGGCGATCGCAGTCAACCGGCAGATGGGCTGGGACCTTGCGAAAGTGAACGTCAATGGCGGCGCGATCGCGCTCGGCCATCCGATCGGCGCCTCCGGCTGCCGGATTCTCGTCACGCTGCTGCACGAGATGCAGAAGCGCGACGCAAAGAAGGGCCTGGCCTCGCTGTGTATCGGCGGCGGCATGGGCGTTGCAATGGCAGTAGAACGATAAAAAGGGGAAGCGTGATGCAAGTAGCGGAACGGATCAAACAACAAGTCCAAGAAAACTGGGTGGGGGGCCATCCCGTTCCACGGCGCGTGGTGTTCGTCACCGGCGGCATGGGCGGCATCGGCAGCGCGATCTGCCGGCGCCTGGCCGCCGCGGGCCACACCATTGTCGCCGGCTGCCTGCCGGACTACGAGAAGAAGGAGGAGTGGCTGGGCGAGATGCGCGACGCCGGCTTCCGGGTGCACGGGGCCGAGGGCGATGTCGCCGATTACGAGAGCTGCGCCAGCATGTTCTACAACGTGCGCTCGGTGGTTGGCAACGTCGACATCCTGATCAACAACGCCGGCATCACGCGCGATTCCCTGTTCAAGCGCATGACCGAGCGCGACTGGAATGAGGTCATCAACACCAACCTGAACAGCGTGTTCAACGTTACGCGCCAGGTGGTGGACGGCATGATCGAGCGCGGCTGGGGACGCATCGTTAACATCTCCTCGGTCAACGCGATCAAGGGACAGTTCGGCCAGACCAATTATTCGGCCGCCAAGGCGGGCATGGCGGGCTTCTCCAAGGCGTTGGCGCAGGAAGTGGTGAAGAAGGGCGTCACCGTGAACACCGTCTCGCCCGGCTACGTCGACACCGACCTGGTGATGGCGATCCGCGCCGAGGTGCGCGAGCAGATCGTGGCTTCGATTCCGATGGGGCGCCTGGCGAAGCCCGAGGAAATCGCCGCGGTGGTGGCGTTCCTCGCCTCGGAAGAGGCGGGTTACATCACCGGCGCCAACATTTCGGTCAACGGCGGCATGCACATGATGTAGTAGATTGATAGTAGACTGCGCGCGAACCTTGGAGGAGGGCAAAGATGGCGCAGAAAGTTGCAGTCGTGACCGGTGGCATGGGTGGCCTCGGCGAATCGATCACGACCAAGATGGCGGACGCTGGCTACCGCGTGGTGGTGACCTACTCGCCGTCCAACACCAAGTACAAGTCCTGGCTGGACGAGATGAAGGGCAAGGGCTACAGCTTTTCAGCCTACCCGGTGGACGTGGTGTCGTACGAGGACAGCGCCGCGAAGTGCGCGCAGATCCGGACCGAGTGCGGCAGCATCGACATCCTGGTGAACAACGCCGGCATTACGCGCGACATGACGTTCAAGAAGATGAGCAAGGCCGACTGGGACGCGGTGATACACACCAACCTCGATTCCTGCTTCAACATGACCAAGCAGGTGTTGGACGGCATGCTGGAGCGCGCCTGGGGCCGCGTCATCAACATCGCTTCGGTGAACGGGCAGAAGGGCGCGTTCGGCCAGACCAACTACTCGGCGGCCAAGGCCGGCATCCACGGCTTCACCAAGGCGCTGGCCCTCGAGGTTGCGAAGAAGGGCGTGACCGTGAACACGATTTCGCCGGGCTACATCGGCACCAAGATGGTGACTGCGATCCCGAAGGAAATCCTCGATTCCAAGATCCTGCCGCAGATTCCGGTCGGGCGCCTCGGCAAGCCCGAGGAAATCGCCGGACTGATCATCTACCTGTGCTCGGAAGAAGCCGCATTCGTGACCGGGGCCAACGTCTCGATCAACGGCGGCCAGCACATGTACTAAGGAGTAGACACTGAGGAGTAGACTGAATGGCTGCCAATCCTGAGGAAAAGATGGAACACCCGGCTCGGCTGATCAAGAAATACCCCAACCGCCGGCTCTACGATACCAAGACCTCGAGCTACATCACACTCGCGGACGTGAAGCAGATGGTGCTGAAGAACGAGGAGTTCCAGGTGCTGGACGCCAAGTCGAACGACGATCTGACGCGCCAGATCCTGCTGCAGATCATCCTCGACGAAGAGTCGGGCGGCATGCCGATGTTCTCCTCCGACCTGCTGTCGCAGATGATCCGCTCCTACGGCAGCGCGATGCAGGGCTTCATGGGCTCGTACCTGGAGAAGAACCTCGAGGGCTTCCAGCAGATGCAGAAGGCGCTGCAGGAGCAGTCGCAGAAGCTCTACGGCGACAACTCGAAGAGCTCGCAGGAGATCTGGGCGCAATTCATGAACATGCAGGGCCCGGCGATGCAGGGCCTGATGCAGGCTTACATGGAGCAGAGCCAGAAAATGTTCGCGCAGTTCCAGGAGCAGATGCAGAACCAGGCGCGCAACATGTTCACCGGCTTTCAGTTTCCCGGTTTCCCTCCGCAAGGCGGTTCCGATAAAAAGCCCTAAGGTCGGGTTCGTTTCCCTCGGCTGTCCCAAGGCACTTGTAGACTCGGAACGCATCCTCACTCAGCTGAGAACCGAGGGTTACCTTACCGCGCCGGACTACGCCGGCGCCGATCTTGTCATCGTCAACACCTGCGGCTTCATCGACGCCGCGGTCGAGGAGTCACTGGGCGCGATCGGCGAGGCGCTGGCCGAGAACGGCAAGGTCGTTGTTACGGGCTGCCTGGGGGCCAAAGGCAATCTCGTAAAGGAAACGCACCCTTCGGTGTTGGCGGTTACCGGCCCGCACGACACCGACGGCGTCATGACGGCGGTGCATGCGCACCTGCCCAAGCCGCACGATCCTTTCACCGACCTGGTCCCGCCCCAGGGCATCAAGCTCACGCCGAAGCATTACGCCTATCTCAAGATTTCCGAAGGTTGCAACCACCGTTGCACGTTCTGCATCATTCCTTCGATGCGCGGCGACCTGGTCTCGCGCCCGCTCGGCGAGGTGATGCAGGAGGCGGAGAACCTGGTGCGCGCGGGCGTGAAGGAACTGCTGGTGATTTCCCAGGACACGAGTGCTTATGGGGTTGATATCAAGTTTCGTACTGGTTTTCACGGAGGAAAACCGGTCAAGACAAACTTCCAACAGCTCTGCAAATCTCTCGGAGATCTCGGTGTCTGGGTGCGCCTGCACTACGTCTACCCATACCCGCACGTGGACAACGCCATTCCCTTGATGGCGGAAGGAAGGATCCTTCCGTACCTCGACATCCCGTTCCAGCACGCCAGTGCCCGGATACTGAAGCTGATGAAGCGGCCCGCCGCGGCGGAGAAAGTGCTCTCGCGCATCCGCGAGTGGCGCAAGGCCTGCCCGGACATCGCCATCCGCAGCACCTTCATCGTCGGATTTCCGGGCGAAACGGACGAAGAATTTGAATTGCTCTTAAGCTTTTTGAAAGAATCCCAACTGGACCGCGTTGGCTGCTTTGCTTACTCGCCGGTGGAGGGCGCCAAAGCGAACGACCTTCCCGACGCGGTGCCGGAACAGGTGAAAGAAGAACGCCGCCAGCGTTTCATGGACCTGCAGGCGCGCATCAGCGCGGAAAAGCTGCAAGCGAAGATCGGCAAGAGGCTGAAAGTCCTGATCGACAAGCCGGGCATCGGCCGCTCCATGGCGGATGCGCCGGAGATTGACGGTTTGGTCTACATTGATAAATCACGCAAACTGAAAGCGGGAAGTCTCGTCGATGTCCTCATCGAGCGCGCCGGCGAGCACGATCTGCACGGGAGACTGGCATGAGCACACGCGAAGTGATGGTGGTATCCGGGGCGCGCACGGCGATCGGCGGCTACGGCGGCTCGCTCAAGGACCTGGGGCCGACCAAGTTCGGCGCCATCGCCATCAAGGAAGCGGTGGCGCGCGCGAAGATCGACCCGGCGAGCATCGGCCACGTGGTGATGGGCAGCGTGATCCACGGCGAAGCGAAGGACATGTACGTTTCGCGCGTCGCCGCGATCGAAGCCGGCCTGCCGGTCGGCACGCCCTGCCTGACGGTCAACCGCCTGTGCGGCTCGGGCCTGCAGGCGATCGTCTCGGCCGCGCAGCACATCCTGCTCGGCGACGTGGATACGGTGACCAGTGCGCCGGGAACGCTCTTGAGAAGGGTTTTTTCAAGGACCAGATTATTCCTGTGGAGGTCAAATCCAGGAAGGGAACCGAAAACTTTGTTGCCTCAAGCCCGCCGACATGGACGTGATCGAATCCAACGAAGCCTTCGCCGCGCAGGCGATGGCGGTGACGCAAGACTTCGGCCTCGACCCGGCGAAGGTGAACCCGAACGGCGGCGCGGTCGCCCTCGTCACCATGTGCATCGGCGGCGGCCAGGGCATCGCCGCGATCTTCGAACGGTTGTACTGACGTCAACGGCTTATTCCCCCGCTCGTTGTTGGGGCGATGGAGACGCGCGCCACGCTGCGCCCGGGACAGAAGGGAACCCGCAAGCTGCTCGAGCGCTACGGTGAGCGCCTTGTCTGCGTGCGGTACCTGTATGACGCCAAGGCGCCCCGCGAGGTCTCGTCAATAGGTGTGTAAAAAGAATCAGGCGGCTTTCCTTGTCGGCTCGATCTTCGTGCGCACAGCAATTCCGTCCTTGAAGCGTTTTCC
>Ga0247727_10006729_pt1 | contig 22424 bp, 28 predicted proteins | sample WisWelCaveWW1625_FD_202498 | JGI IMG/M metagenome (GOLD analysis project Ga0247727, IMG submission 202498) | Biofilm microbial communities from Wishing Well Cave, Virginia, United States - WW16-25 | ecosystem: Environmental > Aquatic > Deep subsurface > Groundwater > Cave microbial mat | place...
ATCTCGACGCCGTTGTCAACCGCCCGCGCCTGGATGGTCAACGTCCCGCCGCCGGGCATGGCGTCGAACGCGTTGAGGATGAGGTTGAAAAATATCTGCTGGATCTGACTGTTTACCGCGGAAATTTCGGGAAGCGAATCGGGCAACTCCGCGATCACTTCAATGTGACGCTGTCCCAGTTGTTGCGACGTAAGACTCAAGACATGGCGGAGCAACTCCAGCACATCCACGCCGGTCATCTTCGCCGCGCCGGGGCGGTAAAAATCCAACATGCGCTGGACGGTCTTCATCAACCGTTCCAACTCTTCACGCGCCAGGTCGAAATATTCCTTGCGTTTCTCCGGCGGCGCGTCCTCGCGACCGGCGATATGCAGACAATTCTGCACCGATTGCAGCGGGTTGTTCACCTCATGCGCGATGGAGGCGGTCAGCCTGCCAGCCGCGGCCATCTTCTCGGCGCGCAACAACGCCTCCTGCGAATCCTCCACGCGCTTGACGTAACTTCTCAGGTCGGCGTATAAACGCGCGTTCTCCAACGCGACCAATGCCTGCCGCGCCAGCACGAGGAACATTTCCAAATCCACGCCGCGGAAGGGAGGGATGCCCGCGTCGCGCGCCGCGAACAGCACGCCGCGCACGGCTGAAGGCGTCGAGCGTGAGATCGGAATCAGGATCGCCGCGCCAAGTTTGAGCGAAGAGAGAAGCGTCTGCGCGTCCTCCTCGCCGGGGCCCGTCGCGTTGATGATGATCGCATTCCCATCCGCATCCACGCGGCTGATCAGGTGAGTCGCAAAGTTGGGCTCGTCCACGTTCAGGATGTTGCCGAGGCGCGCGAGCGTATGAATCTTCGCGCCGTCCACCCGGTAGCAGGCGGCGTTCGCGCAATCGAGATGCGCGCAAATTTCGCTGACGATCAATGGAAATAATTTGTTCGTGTCGGTCTCGGAGAAAAGCGACTCGGTGGCGTCGAACAACGGACGCAGCGCCTGCGCGCGGGCGGTATCGCGTTTGCGGCGGTTGTCGGCAATCGCCTGTTTGACCGCTTCGAGCAATTCATCTTTTTTATCGAACGGCTTGAGGATGAGTCCATCCACGCCCTGCCGCAAGGCGCGGATGGCGGTCTCGACCGTGCCGAAGCCGGTCATCACCAACACCGCAATATCGGGCTGGGCGCGTTGGGCGCGCGTGATCACGTCGAAGCCGTCCACCTCGGGCATACGGATATCCACCAGCAGGAGATCGAGCCGCTGATGCTGGAGATGCTCAATCGCCGCGCGCGGATCGGTGAGCGCGGTCACATCATAACCGGCGCCGCTCAGTACGCGTTCGCAGAACAGCGCAATGCCGGGTTCATCGTCAACGACAAGGATGGAGGCAGATTCCATTTTCAATACTTGAGGCGCGTCTGGGCATGACGAATCTCCACAAGCCTGAACCACGGAGACACAGAGTCACGGAGTTTTATTTTCTCTGCGCGAAGCGTTTGTGTCTTGGTGGTTTGCTCCTGGAGTTTTATTTTCATCGCAGACCGCAGAGTTCTTTGAGTTTTTCTCTGATCTTCTCTGCGCGCTTGCGCGTCTGCGGCAAAGAAAAACACTGCATCAGGTGAGTCATCATAGCGGCAGCCACACCATGAATTTTGATCCGACGCCGGGTTGACTCTCCATGTCAATTTGTCCGCCGTGATCCATCACGATTCCATACGTGACGGAAAGTCCCAGGCCGGTGCCGCCCTGATTGCCTTTGGTGGTGAAGAACGGCTCGAAGATGCGCGCCTGCTCCGCCTGCGGGATTCCAACGCCCGTATCGCGGACAGAAACCATAACCCCGGCGCGCTTATTGCGTGACGCCGTTTCGCTTTTGATCTCCATCTCGCCGCCGTCGGGCATGGCTTGCAGCGCGTTATGCACAAGGTTGAGCAATACCTGTTTCATCTGGTTGCTGTCCATCGAAGCCCAGGGCAGATCGGATTGGAGAGTCACTTTTAATTCCACGCCGCTGGTGTGGATCAAATGGCGGCTCAACGCGACCACGTCGTCTATCACTTCATTCAACGACGCGTTCGCGCGCGCGCTTTCGCTCTGCCGCGCAAAATCCAACAACCTGCGGACGACATCGCGGGCGCGCCGCGCTTCCTTCAATACCAGCTGCATATCTTTGCGCGCTTCGGTATCATCGGGAAGATTCTCCATCACCAGTTCCGAGAAACCCGTCACGGAGGTCAACGGGTTGTTCAACTCGTGTGCGATGCCCGCCGCCATCTCGCCGACCGCCGCGAGTTTTGCGGCCTGGATCAAGCGGTTCTCCGCCGAACGCTGCGCTTCCATGCGGCTATGCAGTTCCGCCTGCATGGCGCGCAACTGGCTGATCGTGCTTTGCAGGCGCTGATATTGATCCGCGCTGGTGATCACCGAGGCGAGAATCCCCGCCAGCGATTCGAGCGCGATGAAATCATTTTGCGTGAAGGCGTTGCGCGAACTGCTTTCCACGTCAATGATGCCGAGAATCTTCGTCCCCTCGCGGATGGCGACGCACATCTCCGAACCCGCCTGCCAGCCTTTGATGGGGTGATAGCGTTTATCCTGCAACACGTCGTTCACGACAATCCCATCGCCGGTCTCGAACACCTGACCTGTAATCCCGCCGATGACGGGATATTCCACCGACTTCATGGCGCGCCGCACCACGTTCTGACTCGCGCCGCCAAAACCGCCGATGGTCAACTTGCCTTTATCGTCGGCGATGAAGACTGCCGCGAGTTCATACGCAAAATAACGCGCCAATAAATCGGAGGTGATCTCCGCCACCTCACGCGGCTTGGTAAGTCCGATCACCTGTTGCACCACTTCATGGATCAACTCCAGGTTGCGGGCGCGTCCTTCCGCCTCTTCGCGCAGGCGGGTGTAGTCGGCGAGACTGGCAAGATGACTGGCGATCACGACCATCAGACTTTCGGTAAACGAATCGAACGCGTCCTTGCGCGCGCTTTCCACGCTCAACAGACCGATCGTCTGTTCGCGGAACCGCAGTGGAATATAAATGCCTGAAGCCGCGCTTTCATACAAAGGCAGTTCGACCTCAAGGTTGGATTCGCCCAGAAGCACGGTCTGTCCATTCTTTAGCAGCGGGGCGATGCGGTGATCCTCTGCGCTTCGTAACGTGGAGGTCACACCTGCACTTGCGCCAGGTGCAAGTGTGCTTCCATCGGCGACGCGATACTCGGACAACAGGCGGTTATCGGAGGACAGCAAATAAAGGTTGATCAGTTCAGTCCCGAAGGCGCGCGAAAGTATGGCGAACACGCGGCGCGCGATCTGATCCAGACTCCGCCCCGAAGAGACTGTCAGCGCGAAGTCGTTCAACATCGCCAGGCGGCGCAAATGTCCCGCCATTTCAGCGAACGTGATGATGGTCTCGAGCGCGGGCGCGATCTGCGTGGAGAGATCGATCAAGCGGTTCCATTCTTCGCCTTTGAAACTGATCGTCCGCCACAGGACGAGCGCGCCGATCAGCCGTTGACCGATCACCAGCGGGATGCACGTCCACAATTTGGTATTCGATTTCAGACCCTTGTGCGGGATTTGCTCCCATAGCGGATCGCCGCGCTGTACCACCATCGGCGTCAGGTTGCGGTTCATGCGGCGGAAAAGCGTATGCGCCTCAATCGGGAGCGTGAGGTCCGCGCACGAAGCCGCGTTCCATTGGGCGCGCACATCGAGCGCGTCGCCCCTGCGAATCGCCAGAAAGGCGCCCTGTACCGTGACGAGACGGATGAATGACGCCAGCGCGCGATCCAACGCGCGCGGCAGATCGTAGGGATTCTCCGAATCCAGATCGGGCATCAATAACGAAGCCGCGACCGAGGCGGCAAGGGACGTATTCTCCGTTTCGGGTTGATCCTCCTTCATCCCCGAAACCACGAGACGCCATAACCGTTGCGCCTCAGCGCTCAGTTGATCCGCGCCCGCCAGCGCGACGCGCGAAACGCCCTGTAACGGAAACGCGAACAATCTCTCGGCGTCCAGGTTGGTTGATTTGGGAATGGATACGGAGCGGCTCTGTCCGCCGCTCAACGCGCCGCACAGCCACGAGTCTACTTCGCCTTTGCTCAAAAATTTCACCAGCGCGGGCTGGGTCTTCTTCCCCAAACGAAAATGCGCCACGACGCGCCATTTCCCCATCTCCCGTTCCGCCAACGCGGACCAGGCGACGTTCGTCAATTGACTGGCTTCCTTGAGTTGATATTCGAGATTACTTTGCGCGGGCATCGTGGGTTAATTATACAGCAGGTCGTGGCGCAAGATGGCATCTTGCGCTACGATGGTAAAATCATTCCATGAGTGATTTGACTGTGATCGGCGGCGGACTCGCGGGTAGCGAAGCCGCCTGGCAAGCCGCGCAACGCGGTCTTAAATTTATCCCCGCCTTGGAATGACACAAAGTCATTGTTTCTGTGTACAATACTGTCATGGCAAGAACCGCATTATCCCTCACGCCAAAGGAAATTGAATCCTATCGCCGCGCCGCATTGCTCGTCAAGCCGAAACGACGCGGGGACTTAAAAGCGCGCCGTCTGCGCGCCTGGCGGGTTGCCCGAAAAGCGGCAAAAATCCTCAAAACCGAATTTGGCGCCGAACAGGTGACGGTCTTTGGCTCGCTTGTGCACCCCGCCCTGTTCCACGATCGGTCCGATGTGGATTTGGCGGTGTGGGGCTTGAGCGGGCGGAAATATTACCGCGCAGTCAGCGTTTTACTCGACATTGAGCCGTCCATCAGTATTGACCTGATTGCCTTTGAAGATGCCCGCAGCACATTACAGGATGTCATATTGAAGGACGGGCGAAAATTGTGAGCGAGCGGATTGCATTGGCAGGGCGGATTCGCGCTTCGCTCGATGATGTCAAAACGACAGTGAATCGCACGGTAGCGCTGGCTGAAAAAGCGCGCCGAAGCGGGGACGACGATTATTGGGATGGTGTAGCGTTAAACCTGCACGGCTTCTATTCCGGTGTGGAGCAAATTTTTGAAGATATTGCGCGCACGATTGATGGCGATCTGCCCACCGGTTCAGAGTGGCATACCAGCCTGTTGCGCCAAATGACGGTGGAAATGGGAAAATTGCGCCCGGCAGTCATTCAAATTCAAACCCGCCAATCTCTTGATGAATATCGCGGCTTTCGTCACATTGTCCGCAATGTATACGCCTTTAACCTGCGCCCGGCGCGCCTGAATGAATTGGCGTTGGACGCGCCAAATTGTCTTTCCGCCCTGACAATTGACGTATTGGCTTTCGCTGATTTTTTGGAAAAAACCGCTTGATTTTCAAATTGGAAACAAACAAAGAACTCGGAGACGCCTCGCGCAAAGTCTCCGAGTTCTCCTTTTAGTCTGCAAATATCTCTCTGCACACGATGGTAGAATCATCCCCATGACTGACCTTATTGTAATCGGCGGCGGACTTGCAGGCAGCGAAGCCGCGTGGCAAGCCGCCCAACGCGGACTCAAAGTCCGCCTCTACGAAATGCGACCCTCCCTTCAAACCGGCGCGCATCAGACTCACGATCTGGCTGAACTCGTCTGCTCGAACTCGCTTGGCTCCAACCTTCCTGACCGCGCCTCGGGCTTGCTCAAAAACGAGACGCGTTTACTTGGCTCCATGCTATTGGAATGTGCCGAGCAAGCCTCGCTTCCGGCGGGCGGCGCGCTTGCTGTTGACCGCGAACTCTTCGCGCGACTCGTCACAGAACGAATCGAAAATCATCCCAACATTGAAATTGTTCGCGAAGAAGTCAAAGAGATCCCAAACACGCCTGCCATCATCGCCAGCGGACCTCTCACCTCGCCTGCGCTTTCACAATCCATTGCGGCGTTGAGTGGGGAGGAGCATCTCTTCTTCTTCGACGCCATTGCGCCTGTGATCCACGCTGAATCAATAAACATGAATATCGCATTCCGCGCTTCGCGTTACGGCGATGGCTCACAGGGCGAGGGCGATTACATCAACTGTCCATTTACCAAAGACGAATACTACGCTTTTGTGGAGGCGCTCCTCAAAGCGGAACGGATCGAATTGCGCGCGTTTGAAGAGGCGATCAAAAGCGGAGTCAAGGCTGGTCATTTCTTCGAAGGTTGTCTGCCCGTTGAAATTATCGCCGAACGCGGAATTGATTCGCTGGCGTTTGGTCCCATGCGTCCGGTGGGGTTGCGCGATCCGCGCACGGGCAAACGTCCGTATGCGGTTGTGCAATTGCGGCAGGATAACCTGGCGGGCAGTTTGTATAATCTCGTTGGCTTTCAAACCAATTTAAAATTTCCCGAACAAAAGCGAGCGCTTCGATTAATCCCCGGTCTTGAAAATGCCGAGTTCATGCGCTACGGTCAAATGCACCGCAACACCTTCATCGCTTCGCCCAAACTTCTGCGGCCCACGCTTCAACATATTACGCGGGACGACCTTTTCTTCGCGGGTCAAATCACCGGCGTCGAAGGATATATGGGCAACGTTGCCACCGGTCTGCTGGCCGGCGTCAACGCGGCGCGCTTGCATCATGGCGAGGAACCGATCACGCTCCCGCAAACGACGATGCTTGGCGCGCTTTGTCATTACGTCACTCACGCCGATCTCAAAGACTTCCAACCCATGAAAGCCAACTTCGGAATTCTGCCGCCGCTGGAGTTCACATCGAAGATCGGTAAACGCGAACGCGGTCAGGCTTACGCAGATCGGGCGCTGGCGGATTTGACACGCACAGTTGCCAACCACGAGGAGATTGCTTCCCCGCTTCGCGGGTCGCAATGACATTCAACAACGTGACGAAAAAATCCATCGCGCTTTACTTGATCGTCATTGGACTCTTGCTCGTCGTTACGGCTGGGTGGTATGTGTATGCGCTTCTCACCCAACCGAAGCCCGATCCTGTTTCAACAAACGTTCAACCCACTTATACTACATCGGCGATCCCTGCGATCTCCCAGCCCACAACGACGCCTCAACCCACGCCGACAAATATTCCGGTTTTCTTCGACGGCGAGCGCGCGTATGCCGACGTGCAGACTCAGGTCGCGTTCGGGGCGCGGATAGTCGGGTCGGAGGGACATGTCAAAGTCCGCGAGTGGATGCGGGGAGAATTGGTCGAGGCGGACTGGCAGGTCGAAGTCCAGGAATCGGAAGCGTTGGGACATCCGATCAAAAATATCGTGGCGAAGCGCTCCAACGAAAACCCACAGATCATCGTCGGCGCGCATTACGATACGCGCATCTACGCCGATCATGATCCCAATCCTGATAATCTCTTGACGCCCGTCCCCGGCGCGAATGACAGCGCGTCCGGTGTGGCAGTGTTACTTGAACTGGCGCGCACGTTGCCCGAGGATACGGTGAATGTGTGGCTGGTGTTTTTCGACGCCGAAGATAACGGGCGCATCGAAGGCTGGGATTGGATTCTCGGCTCGCGTGAGTTTGTAAAAAACAACGCGCTTCAGCCGCGCGCGGTCGTGATCGTGGATATGATCGGCGACGCGGATTTGAATATTTACAAGGAACAAAACTCGACGCCCGAACTGACCGACGAAATCTGGGCGGTTGCAAAAGAATTGGGATATGAAAATTTTTTCATCCCTGAATATAAACACTCGATGATTGACGACCATCGTCCGTTTCTCGACGCGGGCATCCCGGCTGTGGATATCATTGATTATGATTATCCATACTGGCATACCGCCGAGGACACGCCCGATAAAGTTTCAGCCGCCAGCCTTGAGATTGTGGGCAAGACCTTGTGGACGTGGATTACACAACAAAACGGGCAGAACTGATAAAATGGTCTCGATACGCGGCGCAAGGCGCCGCTACTCGACCGCCAAGCAAAATAGATGCCAAAGAAGACAACCTCCATCCCCATTCAAAAATTGACGGCAAAAATTCGCCCGATGTGGATCGAACGCGTGGGCATTGACCTGGCGCGCGGCACGGAAGTGCGCTCAGGCTTCGAGGAACAATTGGGACGATTCTTCGACCTGCTCGAACAATCCGTCATCACCGGCGACCCAGCCTGGATGGATTCGATCCTGCTCGATTGGGCAAAATCGTCCACGGAGACCGATCTGGAGGAAGGGCTGTACCACGTCTCTTTTCTGATCAACCGCATGATCGCGCTCACTATCCAGACGGCGCGCGAGACGCTGACCAGCCAACAGGCGCTCGACCTGCTGGCGGCGATTGTCCCCATTTATGCCTATGGCTTGGGCGTGGTGGCGCGTTACGAAATGGAAACGCGCGTGGCGCACATCTCCGGCGAAATGGAAAAGGCGCGCAAACAAATGGAGCGCGTGGACAAAAGCAAATCGGCGTTTATCTCCGTTGCGGCGCATGAATTGAAAACGCCCATCACGCTGATCGAGGGTTATTCCTCCATGATGGAGGATTTGATCCACGAGAACAAGGGCGCCAGCCTTGAAAGCCTGGTGGCGGGCATGACCACCGGCATCATCCGTTTGCGTTCCATCGTGGACGATATGATTGACGTTTCGATGATTGACAACCGCCTCTTGAGGTTAAACTTCCAGCCTTTGCAGATCAGCCAGACCCTCGAATCGCTGTGTCTCGAGGCCGAGCCGACTTTCCGCGAGCGCAGCCTGAAATTGGATCGCAAAGATTTCGAGGGCGCCAAAGAATGGCTCTATGTTGATTCAACGCGCGTCCAGCAGGCATTGAGGAATATTCTCAACAACGCGATCAAGTTCACGCCCGACGGCGGCGCGATCACGATTGACGGGCGGCTGTTGCCCGGCTTCGTCGAAGTCACCGTCGCGGATACCGGCATCGGCATAGCGCCGGAAAACCAGACCGTGATCTTCGATAAGTTTGGGCAGTTGGGGCGCGTGGAATTACATTCCAGCGGCAAGACCAAGTTCAAAGGCGGCGGACCCGGGCTGGGTCTGCCCATCGCGCGCGGCATTCTGGAGGCGCACGGCGGGTCTATATGGGCTGAGTCGCCGGGTCACGATGAATTGACCTGCCCCGGTTCCACGTTCCATATCTTGATCCCGTTGCGGACCGAGTCGCCGGACCCGGAAGTGATCAAGTTGTTCGACGAGCTTGGTAGAAGGAAATCTTAATTTTTTGCTTTCGTCGGCTCAAACCTTTTCTAGCATGTCCAAAAAAACCCCTCACCCCACAACCCCGCCGCGTGAAAAAGCGTTTCTCGTCGGCGTGGAGTTATATCAACAAAAGACTCATCTCGCGCTCGAAGATTCTTTGAGCGAACTGGCTTTGCTCGCGGATACTTCCGGCCTGGACGTGGCCGGCGAACTGACCCAGAAACTGGATCGCCCGCACGTCAAGACTTATATCGGTCCCGGCAAAGTGGACGAGTTGAAACTGCTCGTGGAGGAAACGCTTGCGGAGGTGATCGTCTTCGACGATGAACTTTCGCCGCGTCACCAACGCGAACTACAGGAGATGGTCGGCAGAAACGTCCGCGTGCTGGATCGCACCGCGTTGATCCTCGACATCTTCGCGCAACACGCTCATACCAAAGAAGGCATGTTGCAGGTGAAACTCGCGCAGTACGAATATTACCTGCCGCGCCTCACCGGTCAATGGACGCATCTTGAACGTCAGGCGGGCGGAGGCGGCGGGCGCGCCGGATCAACCGGCGGCGTCGGCCTGCGCGGTCCCGGCGAGACGCAACTCGAAGTGGACAAGCGCGCCATCCGCCGCGAAATCGCGCACCTGAAAAAGGAACTCGAAAAAGTCAGCGCGCATCGTCAGCGTTACCGCGCCCAGCGCAAACGTTCGCGCATCCCAACCGTCGCGCTGGTCGGTTATACCAACGCGGGCAAGTCCACGATTTTGAATCGGCTGACAAAATCGGATGTGTATGTTGCGGATCAACTTTTCGCCACGCTCGATCCCACCACGCGCCGCGTCGAACTGCCCGGCGGCTATCAGGCCTTGATGACGGACACGGTCGGCTTCATTCAAAAACTTCCCACGACGCTGATCGAGGCTTTCCACGCCACGCTGGAGGAAATCCTCGAAGCCGATCTGTTGTTGCACGTTGTGGACGTCTCGCATCCCAACGCGTTGAACCAGTTCAACGCCGTGCAGGAGACTCTCGACGAACTCGGCGCGCGTCACATCCCGGTCGTCACCGCGTTGAACAAAATGGATCGCCTGCGCGACCCCGAGTCGGCGCGGAACGCCGCCAGCCGCTACTCGAAAGCCGTAACGCTCTCCGCCTTGAAGGGCAGCGGCGTTTCCGATCTGTTGCGAGTCATCCATCAGGAGCTATATGAAACGTACGCGCCGATCCGCGTGCGGCTTCCGTACCAGCAGGGCGCGTTGATCTCGCTGTTCCATGAGGCGGGTCAGGTCGAGTTGGTCGAGCATGGGCGCGGCGGCGTGTTCATGCAGGGACGCATCCCGGGGCGTTTGCTGGCGCAATTCAACAACTGGCAGGTAAATGGAAATAACCGCGAACCGGAGGAAGAGGAAGAAATATGAACTGGCTCTCGAAACTCATTGACGCCGCGTCGAATTTTTTCGCGCACCGCAAAGGCTTGCTGCCGTTGATCGGCATCGTGCTTGTGATCCTCAACTATATTTTGTTTATGATCTTTGGGTATAGCAATATCATCACAGCCAGCAATTTGTTGTTGCATCTCGGCTTGATTGTGGCGATCTTGGGCATGATGCTGGCGTGGGCGCTGTAGTCAGTATGTCATTGCGAGTGGCGCCTCGCGCCACGAAGCAATCCCCTGTTTCACTAGAAGATTGTGTCGCCACGCGACGCTTCGTCGTTCACTACACCTGCGCTTGCACGCTAATGCAAGTGTCGTTCACTCCTCGCAATGACATCATCATTCACCCACTCAACTCTTTCCACTTCCCCGCTCTCCCCCAATAACCTCGGCAACAAGGACTTCAAGGATTCTGGATCGCCAGACGTATAAAACCTGACCTCTCCTCGCGCCGACCTTTGACTCTTCACCCCTCCCGCCTCCAGCAGACGTTTGACCTGTTTCGCCACTGCGGGAGCCGGATCGATCACCCGAACGTTTTTCCCCACGATCTCCTCAATCAACGGAATCACAAACGGATAGTGGGTGCATCCCAACACGACCGTGTCAATATTTTTTTCGAGCATGGGGGATAGCGCGTCTTCCAATATTTTGCGCGTCTCGATGCTGTTCAAATTCCCCCGTTCGATCTCCTGCACCAAACCATTACAAGTATTTTGAAACAACTGCACGCCATTCGCAAACCGTTCCACCACCGACGCGTACAACGCGCCTTGAAACGTCGCGGGTGTGGCAAGGACTCCCACCTTGCCCGTCGTCGTCTGCTCCGCCGCAGGCTTGACCGCCGGTTCCATGCCGACAAACTGCACATCCGAAAACCGTTCACGCAAATACTTCAACGCCGCGGCGGAGGCGGTATTACATGCAACCACAATGATTTTGGCGTGATGCTGTAAAAGAAAATTTGTGATCGCCTCAGAAAAATCGCGTATCTGCTCCATCGGTCGCGGACCATACGGGATGTGCCCCTGATCGCCGAAATAAATCGCTGATTCTTCGGGCATCTGCGCGCGAATCGCTCGCAGGACGGAAATCCCGCCCACGCCAGAGTCAAAGATGCCGATGGGAGAGGTTGGGTTGAAAGACATTCAAAGAGAAAGCCTGATCTTATTTGATGACCGTCTCCGCCCAAAAGACGACTTGTGTGGCAAGTTTCAAGGCGTCACGATATTCATCTTTTGTGATGTCCTCAACAACGCTTGGGTATCTCGACTGCACCGCATATTGAGCGAGAATATCCGCATTGCCTACATTTTTTGGAATTTCCACTCCATCGGATACAAGAATATCCATTAAGCGGACCAGCGAATGAGTCTTTGGAAAGTCCAAGCCACGCGCAAGGCAAATTGCCTTAATTGCTTTTTCCGCTGCTTGTTGCGCATTAAAACATAAATCTTCATAAGCCACCCCTTTCAAACGCCCCCCTTTTTCAGCCAAAGTCAGATTAGCTTTGGCGCGCAATAACCAGGTATGCGGATCGGTTGGATCTTTATGCTTCATAAAGAACACGACCCTCTTTCAAGGCAGGCTTTAAAACCGTGCCAGGGCGCGATCCATATTTCTTCAAATCCGCCTCGGTCACCACAACCACATCCACTGCAATCCCAACTCCATGCAAGCCGCGATAAATCTTTTGCGCCATCCGCCGCCGATGGACAGGCGCCTTCACGACAACAAGCATATCAAAATCGCTATCCTTACTCATCCGTCCGCGCGCGGCAGATCCAAAAAGGACCACGCGTCGCGGGTTGGCAAGAGCCACAATCCGACGCGTGACTTCTTTTAGAAGTATTTTCTTGTTTGGGGTTGCTGCAAAAGATATAGCCATAAGTATTTTATACGATTATACAACAAAGGAGGCGCGCCCACGCCGGAGTCGAAGATGCCGATGGGGGAGGTTGGGTTGAAAGACATGAGCAAGAGTATAATTGAATTATGAGGAAGTTACGCCCAAGAGTACGAGCCCTGAAACTTGCAAAGGAAGTCCGCAAGCGCCTGACAAAGGCATTGGGGCAACCTGTTCAAGTCATCATGTTTGGCTCTCAGGCGCGCGGCGACGCCGCCAAAGAGTCGGATATTGACCTGCTCGTGATTCTCCCCGTCATTGACGCCAGGACAACGCGGCTTGCCTCAAACGTCGCCTGGGAAGTGGGCTTCGACGCGGGGCGGGTTATTTCTGTCATCCCTGATACAAAGGAACAAATGAAGCGCTACTCATTCCTGCCTTTCTATCGCGCTATCAAGCAGGAGGGGATTCGGGTATGACGCGGGAAAAATCATACAAGAAAGACCTTATCCAATACCGCCTCGACTCTGCGAGAGAAATGTTACGGGACGCGCGTTTACTAAAGGAAAATGGCGGAAGTCCGGTGAGCATCGTAAACCGCGCCTATTATTCCGTCTTTTATGCGGCTCTGGCTTTGCTTGTTACACAGAATGTCGAGCCGAACAAACATACAGGCGTGCTGGCAAAATTTGATGAACTGTTTATCCGCGAGGGAATATTCCCGAAAGAAATGAGTCAGATCATTCATCACGCTTTTGATATGCGCCAGGCGGGGGATTACCAGAAATCTAAAGTGATTACCGAAGAACAAGCCATTGATGTGCTGAATTCAGCGGAACACTTTGTAAAAACAGTTGAAGGTAAACTCTCGCAAGACTGAACAGTCTGCCCATGCGAGAGTCGAACATGCCGATGGGAGAGGTTGGGTTGAAAGACATGCGCAAAAGTACAACTCGTTTATAACGCAGACTTCCGAAGTCTCTGAGACTTCGGAAGTCTTATATCAAATCAGATCAGCCGGGTCCTTAGGCTTCATGTGGAAGTATAATATAGGACGAATCGTGAAAGGAAGATGATATGTTAACTTCATACATCCGCGCCGCGATACGTCTGGCAAAATATGAAATTCTTGAAGATCATACTTATTACGGTGAAATTCCAGGTTTTCAAGGCGTATGGGCAAACGCGGATTCACTGGATACATGTCGCGATGAACTGCAAAACACGCTGGAAGATTGGCTCATCCTGGGTTTGCGATTGGGACACGAACTCCCCGTCGTCGCGGGAATCAACCTCGCCCCGGCTGAGGCGCGCTAATGCCGGCATTTGGTTCAATCAAACGCAAGGACTTGATCCGCGCCTTGAAAGAGGCTGGATTTGAAGGACCTCATCGGGCGGCAAACATGAATTTATGGTGAAGGGGAACCTGCGTTTAACGCTCCCGAACCCGCATCAAGGGGAAATCGGCAAAGACCTACTTTCAAGAATCCTCAGACAAGCGGGCATTCCTCGCGAAGAATGGGAGAAGTTGTGAAGTCTACTTCCCCGCCGCATCCACAAACTTCCTGAACAGATTTCTTGTCCCTTCCTGATCGGTCAACCATTCGGGGTGCCACTGCACCGCGAGACCAAACGGATGATCGGGAAGTTCAATCGCTTCGACCAATCCATCCGGCGCGTGACCCGCGGCGCGGAGCGAAGGCGCGATATCTTTGAGTCCCTGATGGTGCAAACTATTGACCTTGATGATCGGCTCGCCATAAATCCCGGCGACGCGCGTCCCCTCTTCGATCTTCACTTGATGAACAAGCACGGTCCGCATATTGCCCGGGTAGGAATGATCGAGCGCGCCGGGTAGTTGATCGGGAATGTGCGTGTACAGCGTTCCGCCGAGAGCGACGTTCACGACCTGGCAGCCGCGACAGATGCCGAGGAAGGGTTTGCCGTCTGAGGTTGAGGCTTGGATCAACTTCAATTCAACGGAATCCCGCGCCGGGTCCATATCGTCAATGCGGGGATGGGGATCGCCGCGAAAATGATCGAGTCCAATATCCCCGCCGCCTGAGAGAAGAATCCCATCGAGGCGCGCGTAGAGCGCGTCCCATCCGTCATCCGCAATCAACGACGGGATCAAAACCGGAGTCCCGCCCGCCTGCATGATCGCCTTCACGTAAGATTGTTGCAGCAACACAAGCGGTTGACCGTAACTATTCGTGCTGTAATTTGTAGTAATTCCAATGAGCGGTTTCATGTCCCAATTGTAAATCAAAATAACGGCTTGTTCATCCGGCAGTCAACTACTGGACGAACAATGAGCATGAGTCTCTGGGATTTGCCATGATGCGTCGCCAACTGTAGGTCGGATTGGCAATCCGACTTACGCCGAACCGCCAGATATACTGGTCTATCACGGCGATTCCCAATGAACCGGAAAAAAGTCTATGACGCCAGCGCGAAACATAGGGGTTCATCGCTGAAACCTGTACGTTATTCAGGTTAACCTGATTTTCCCAACGACTTGGTTACGTGACAATCAACTTTTCAAATTTTTGAAAAGCGGCGACGGTCAAATCATATAACCGTTTGCGCCCTTCCGGCTCAAACATTGCCCAGCCTTCGTTGTCTCCCAGCATCATCACTTTCAGAAGCGGGAACAGGGCTGGATCAATATAGCGTTTGATCTCTGCTTCTGTCAGCAGCGCGGGCGTGAGATAGTTCGGGTCTACATCCAGCGAGATGTGAAATAGAACGGTCTTCGTGATCAGAGTCGCGGGAGCGTTCTCTCCAAAAAGCCGGTCAAGACCATAGAGGATTTCGGGAAGTTTTCGATTGTCGGGCTTGGGCGCGGATTCTCCGTCGCGGGTTATACAAGCATGGAAGGTAAGTTCGCGCCATGAGTTGATCAGTTCATGATATTTCTCGGTAACGGGGAAGCCAAACCTCGCCAGCCCGGGCGCGGTCAACGCCGCGGAACGGAAGGCGTGCATGGGATCCTTTTTCCCTGCGATGTGGAACTTATCCAGGTCGTGGAATAACACGAACCATTTTGCGATCTGCTGTCCTTCGGGCGTCAATGCCTGAAACTCCGGCATCATATAAACCCCCAAAAACACACACATCAGGTGCGTCCGCGTGACGCCATCCGAATACGAAGACATCTTCTGCCAGCCAGGGACAAGCGTCTCCATTTGCTCCATGCGTTCAGGCGTGAAAAACGATTTCACTTTTTCGTCGAGCGCGTCCCACGAATCGATCTTGCCCTCGCGATAACCTTCAACCAATTCAAGGATGAACCGATTCAAAAACGGAAGATATTGATCGAAGACAGGAAAATTCATGGCGGGGTTACTTTGGATCGTCCCTCACCACGTCAAACCCATTCATCTTCCACTTGTTGATCCCGCCGTCCACTTGGATCACATTATGAATCCCGCGCCGTTTCAAAACCGAGATCGCCACCATCGAACGGTTGCCGCTGGCGCATTGGATCGCCAAAGGTTTATCCAGCGGAAACTTCAACTCCTCCCACGCCACTCTTCCGCCCTCGAAATGGATCGCGCCCGCGATGTGTCCCTCGTCCCATTCGGAAAGACGACGCACATCAATCAATGTGACATCGTTCAATCTCTCGCTCAACTCTTTTGGACCCAGGCTTTGAACTGTTTCAACTGGATATTCCTTTGCCCATGCCTCGATCCCGCCTTCGACATAACCGATTACGTCGTCGTATCCAATTCGGATGAGTTGCCGTGTCGCGTCTGACCTTTCTTCTGCCGACTCTCCGAGGAGGATGATCCTGCTCCCAAACGGGATCACCCAACCCGCCCACACGATGAGGGGCGCGTCGACTCGAATCCCGTACGAGTTGGGGATATGTCCCGCGCCAAACGCCTTTTGATGACGAATATCCAATACGACCGCGCCGTCGTCCATCAGCGCTTTGACTTCGCCCGGCGAATACGGTTTGAGAATCGGAACGCCGCCCAGAATCTTCGCGCCCTTTTGATTGATGCCGCGCATGTACTTGTAATAGGTTGGGTAATTCGGCAGACCTGTCAACGCGCGTTTGATAAATTCCTCTTCGCCTTGCGGTTGTGCCAGCGCGTTGGTTTTGCGTTCATGCCCAATCGTTGTTGTGCGTTCATTGGAAACCGGCGCGACACAAAACGATCCCGCCCCGTGCGTGGGGAAGACGTTCACTTCATCGGGCAGTTTCAATAACTTGTCATGGATGGTGTGATACAGATGACTCGCCAGGGGATGAGTCAATTCGGGCGTGAGTAAATCCGTGCGCGCCGCGCCGCCGACGATCAACGCGCCGCCGCTGAATAATGCCGAAGGAGTTTTGCCGTCCGCGTCGACGATGAGAAATGAAATGTGTTCGGGCGTATGACCCGGCGTATTCATCACGCGGATTTGGAACGCGCCGAGATCAATGATCGACTCTTCGGTCAATGGCTTGTGATCGAATCCGAGCTTCGCCTCCGCGCTCGCGCCGATCAGCGCGCCGGTTTGACTCGCGATCTCGCGGTTGCCGGAGACGAAGTCCGCGTGCAGGTGCGTGTCGAGGACATGCGTCAGCGTAAGTCCGCGCTCAGACGCGGCAGACAGGTAGCGGTCCACGTCGCGCAGCGGATCGATCAAAATCCCTTGTTTGGTGTCGTGCGATCCGATCAGGTACGCGGAGTTGCCGAGTCCGGTATCCACAAAAGATTCGATGAAATAACGTTTGCTCATGGCGCCTCTTACAGCGATTATACAGCAGTATAATCGCCCAAATGAAGGATATCCTCGCCTGCGTCGTTTCCGATCCGCGTTATTTGAGGAACGTCGAATACGGCGAGCCGCGTTCAGGTCATCCCGAAGGGAAGGTGAAATTCCACATCGAGGAACTTGAAGCCAATCTGGAAAGACTCGCCCCGCGCATTTCCGAGGAGCGCTACTGGAAGTTGAAGTTTTTGATCCACGTCCACGATACGTTCAAAGCGGAGGCAATGCCCGACTCGCCGATCATCAGCCCGAACAGTCACGCCTCTTTGGCGACGAAGTTCGCTTCGGAATTTACCGATGACGCCGACCTGCTCAACATGATCCAATTCCACGACGTGAACTTCGCGCTGTGGAAGCAGTTTGCGGCGAGAGGCTCGTATGACTTCGAGCGATTCTCCGCGCTAATAGACGCTATAATTGATTGGGACCTCTTCCTCATTTTCCTCATCATTGATGGATGCGCGTCGGGAAAAGACCCCGACAAAGTCCGCTGGTTTATCGGCGAAGTGAAAAAACACAAACAAACTCTTGTAGATGAATCCTGGCTGTTGAAGACCGAAGAATGAAATCTCCTGAACTCCCCCCTCTCCACTTTGCGAGTAAAAAGAAATGGGCGGACTGGCTTGCCAAACAACACGACAAGTCTGCGGGTTTGTGGTTGAAACTGGCGAAGAAGGACTCAGGCATCGCCTCGGTGAATTACGAGGAAGCCCTGGATGCCGCCTTATGCTACGGCTGGATTGACGGACAAAAGAGAGGCTTCGACGATAAATACTGGCTTCAAAAATTCACGCCGCGCGGACCGAAGAGCATCTGGTCGAAGATCAACACGAAAAAAGCGGAACGCTTGATCGCAAGCGGCGAGATGCAGCCGGCCGGACTCAAAGCCATCGAAGCCGCGAAACAGGACGGGCGTTGGGATGCGGCGTACGCCTCGCAGAAAAATATTTCCATCCCTGAAGATTTTCAGTCCGCGCTGGAGAAGAATAAAAAGGCCAAAGCCTTCTTTGCCGCATTGAAGAGCGCCGAAAGATATTCATTCCTGTTCAGAATTCAAACCGCGAAGAAGGCAGAGACGCGCATGAAGCGCATCCAGCAGTTTGTTGAAATGCTGGAACAGAATCAGAAGATTCATGAGTGGAGTTAATCTATGAAAGCGGGCCTTGCCCTACTCGCCGACGCCGAGATTCACAATTTAGCGCGGAAGTTGTCATGGGAAATCCATCGAAAATATCGCGCCGGAATTGATATGTGTCGTTTGCCGCCTCACATTTCCCTCAAACAGCCTTTTGATATATTGGACTTGAGCCCGCTTGAAAAATACATGGTCGAACTGGCGGAAGGTATCCAGCCCTTTGAAGTAAACCTGACCGGGCTTGAATTGGTTGAGGCGACGATAGACGGATTGGAATCGGGAATATTATGGCTGGATGTGGAGGAAAGTGAACTGCTTCGCAATCTCCATAATCAGGTAAATGATGAACTGACGGCGCGCTTCGGAGACGTCCACGCCGCGTTTGACGGCCCCGACTATCATTTTCACATGTCGGTTGCCATCGGAGGGCAACCGATTGAAACGTATCGGAGGATTTACAATGAGTTTGCCGGTCGCCTGAGCGACTTGCGGTATACGATCCGCGAAATTGTCATGTTTGTGTATGATGAGCGAGATGAGCCAAATGCAGGCTACATGACTTATATGATTCTGCCCCTTGGAAATCAGTAGCGATGCGTCGAAGTTGGCGCTTGCAACTGGATGTTATTCAGGAAACAGCGAAGCCAAAGTTTTCCACGTTCCGTACAAGCCGCCGCCGGTCATGCCCAGTCCGGTCGCCAGTTCGCCGATTACATAGTAGCCGCTTCGCAGGCTGAGGATTTGCATCATTGTGCTTTCCTGCGAGAAGATAATAATATATCTGACGCCATAAGCCAAAAGCCCGAGTCCCGCCAGGAGCGTCCCAACGCTCAGAACCAACAGAAACGGGCTTTGCCGCGCGGCTATCTTTCGCTTATTTTTCTCGGCAACTTCCGCGACGAGTCGCTCGGCCTCATTCCAGTCAAGCATACTCTGTTCGCATACTTTCCGCGTGATCTCCCTGCGATCTTGATGCCTGCTTATCTCTTTGATGATAAAGTTGACCAGTTCTTCATTGTTCAATGTATTCATTGAGCGGCGCTCCATTCTCGTTTACTAAGCCTGCGTGATTATAAACCGTTCGGCTTTGTCGTTGTTATGCCAATATCGTGACAACTGCCTTGACTCAATCCTCCATCAATAAGATAATCACGCCATTACCATGTCCAACTCCCTTGATGACGCCGAACTTCACCGGATCGTACAAAGCGTAGTCCAGAATGTAATGGGCGCGACCGCGCGCGAGTCTGTCGGGCTGACCGGCAAAAAAGTTGTCGCCATCGGCGCGGATCATGGCGGCTTTGAGTTGAAGGAAGCGCTCAAAAGCGACCTCGCCGCGTTGGGGTTTGAAATCAACGACGTTGGCACGAACAGCAAGGACGCGGTGGATTACCCCGACTTTGCCCATGCCGTCGCGCAATTGGTGAGCGCGGGGAAAGCCTGGCGCGGGATCATGATTGACGGCGCGGGGATCGGAAGTTGTATTGTGGCGAACAAAGTCCCGGGCGTGCGGGCAGGGATGGCTTACGATTTTTCATCTGCCAACAACAGCCGCGAGCATAACGATACGAATGTGCTGACTCTCGGCGCGGGCTTGATCGGAGTCAACCTGGCGAAGCAGATCGTGAAAGTCTGGTTGACGACCGAATTCGCCGGTGGACGACACGCGCCGCGCGTGGACAAGATCATGGCAGTTGAGAGGAAGTATTTGAAGTAAGACTAGCTGGTCGAGTAGTCCCGCATGATTCTCGCGGGACGTATCGAGACCAACAGATTACATGCAAACATGAGGTTCTTTGAAACGCGGTGGTCTCGGTACGGCGGACGAACGCCGCCTACTCGACCACCGATACTTTGATGAAATAGAAAATTATGGCAAAACCCGATCCAAAACTGGTAGAACAACTGGTGGAAATCATTACCCATGAAGTCCTCGCCGCGCTGGCGGAGGAGCAGGAACGCGCGGCAAATCCCCAAGCCTTCCAGTGCAAATTCGAATGCGCCGATCAATTGTGCGTGAAGATGTGCATGGATAAAACCGGCAACGTGGTCAGCGCGGGCGCGGAGCGATTGACTTCCACATTGGGAGTCATCCCTGGCGATCTCAGCATTGCGCGGATGATTGACCACACGCTGCTCAAACCGGACGCCACGCAACAGGAGATCGCCCAACTTTGTTTTGAAGCGCGCAAATATGAGTTCGCGTCTGTGTGTGTGAACCCGACTTGGGTGAGTCTTTGTTCGCAATTGTTACAAGGCTCGCGCGCAAAAGTCTGCACGGTGATCGGGTTTCCGTTGGGCGCGACCTCTTCCGAGACGAAAGCCTTTGAGACCAGGACCGCGATTGATCACGGCGCGACCGAGATTGACATGGTGATCAATATCGGCGCGTTGAAGGCGCGTGACCTGGAGTTGGTCGCGAAGGATATTCGCGGCGTGGTCAACGCGGCGCACAGCCGCAATATCATCGTGAAGGTGATCATCGAGACTGCGTTGTTGACCGATGAGGAAAAAACAATCGCCAGCCTGTTATCCAAGGAAGCGGGCGCGGATTTCGTCAAAACGTCCACCGGGTTCGCGGGCGGCGGCGCGACTGTCCATGACGTGGAGTTGATGCGGAAGGCTGTCGGTCCAGAAATGGGCGTCAAAGCCTCGGGCGGCGTCCGCACATTTGAAGACGCGGAGAACATGATCAAAGCCGGAGCCACGCGCATCGGCGCGAGCGCCGGGGTGAAGATCATTCAGGGTCCGGGCAAGCAGGAAGCGGGCTCTTCATCCAAGAGCTATTAAGAACATAGCCACAGAGAACACAGAGTTCATTGAGTTTTTCTCTGTGAACTCTGTGGCGAATAAAATCAGGAGCGCGAGATGTTGATTGCAAAAGTCATTGGCACAACCGTATCCACCATCAAGGACGAAAAACTGCACGGACGCAAACTGCTCATTCTGCGTCAGACCGATGAGCATGGCGCGCCGTCGGGCAAGCCGTATGTCGCGGTGGACACAGTGGACGCGGGCGTCGGCGATTTGGTGTTGACTGCCGCGGGTTCATCCGCGCGGCAAACCAACATCACAAAGGATTCGCCGGTGGACGCGGTTATCATGTCCATCATCGATTCGCTCGAAGTGGACGGCGAAGTCGTCTTTCGGAAATCATAATGAAAAAGTTTTACACCGATAAAGATATCGAGGAACTTCATCACAGCGGAGTCAAAACCCTGCGGGTGGATGACGACGTTGTGCTGACCGATCTCGCGTACGAAAAAGCCAAACGATTGAATGTCCGGCTTGTGTACGAATATGCGGATATGCCGCCCGCCGCGCCTGTCCGTCCCTATCTTTCGGATATGAAGCCGCGTCATGCCAACCCGAAGTTTGATCCTGTTTCTCAATCTTCATCCCAGCCTCAAAGCGACGTCGCGCAACGGATTCATTCCGCGGTCCTGGCGCGACTCGGAGATCGAGTGGACGCGAAGTTATTGGATAACATCATCCAGCGCGTCGTCAAGGCGACAGGATTGAAATAATGTTATTCGGGCGCGTACGCGGCAACGCGGTCTGCACGATAAAATATCCCGGCACGGAGGGGGTGAAACTGCTCGTCGTCCAGCCGTTGAACAAGAAACTGGAACCGATCGGCGCCCTGCAAGTCGCGGCGGATGTGGTGCAGGCGGGCCCCGGCGACCTGTGCGTGATGGTGCGTTCGCGCGAAGCCTCGCTGGCGATGAAGGATGAAAAGTTCGTGCCGATTGACCTGGCGCTCGTCGGCATCGTGGATGAATTGGAAGTGAAACCCGATGGGACGTTTGATTATGTGTTACGAGAAGGAATGAATCGGTTTACGTAAAAAGGATATGTCATTCTGAGCGAAGCGAAGAATCTCCTACATGCAGAGCGAGACTCTTCGCCGCTCCGCGGCTCAGAGTGACATGAATGATTTGAATATGATCCTCGGCAAAGTCGTCGGCACCATCGTTACCACCATCAGTCACGCGCATTACAAGAATCGCAGGCTGTTGGTCGTACAACCATTGATCATGGATGGCGACAGCATCGCGCCCGAAGACGACTTCATCGCTCTCGATAATTCGCAGGCAGGCATCGGCGATACGGTGTTGGTCAACCGCGAAGGCAACGGCGCGCGCGGGG
>Ga0247727_10006730_pt1 | contig 22424 bp, 18 predicted proteins | sample WisWelCaveWW1625_FD_202498 | JGI IMG/M metagenome (GOLD analysis project Ga0247727, IMG submission 202498) | Biofilm microbial communities from Wishing Well Cave, Virginia, United States - WW16-25 | ecosystem: Environmental > Aquatic > Deep subsurface > Groundwater > Cave microbial mat | place...
AAGTTGCCGAAAAAGAATTGGAGCGATTGGCGAAAATTCCGCCCGCTGCCGCTGAATACACAGTTTCTCGGACTTATGTTGATTGGCTCATCGAATTGCCGTGGAGCAAAGGCACGGACGATAATCTTGACGTGAACATTGCGCGACAAGTTCTCGATGAAGATCATTATGATTTGGAAAAAGTCAAAAAGCGCATTCTCGAATATCTCGCGGTGCGGCAATTGAAAGCCGATATGAAAGGCCCGATTCTGTGTTTCGTCGGCCCGCCCGGAGTCGGAAAAACTTCGCTGGGTCGTTCGATCGCGAGAGCGCTAGGCCGGAAATTTGTCCGCATTTCACTTGGCGGTGTGCATGACGAAGCCGAAGTGCGCGGCCATCGCCGAACGTACATCGGTGCGCTGCCGGGCCGCATCATTCAAGGTTTGAAAAAAGCCGGCTCGAACAATCCGATTTTCATGCTCGATGAAATCGACAAGGTCGGCGCGGATTATCGCGGCGATCCGTCCTCGGCGCTGTTGGAAGTTCTCGATCCCGAGCAAAATTTTTCGTTCAGCGATCATTATCTCGAAGTGCCGTTCGATCTTTCCAAAGTGATGTTCATCGCCACGGCGAATTTGGAAGATCCGATTCTTCCGGCGCTGAAAGATCGTATGGAAGTGATCGAGCTGCCCGGCTACACGGCTGAAGACAAAATTCGTATTGCTGAGAAATTTCTGGTGCCGAAGCAATTGGAAGCGCACGGCTTGAAACCGGAGCAGCTTGCGTTGGAAAGAGAAGCGCTGCAACATCTGATCACTTCATATACTCGCGAAGCCGGCGTGCGCAATCTCGAGCGCGAGATCGCCAATATTTTCCGCGGCGTTGCGAAAGAAGTCGTCGAGGCGAAAAGCAATGGCGCGACCGAGATCGCGACGACAGTCATCACGAGAAATGATATTCATAAATATCTCGGCGTCGTCAAATATTTTTCCGACGTCAAAGAACGCACACGTCGCACCGGCGTTGCCACCGGCCTGGCGTGGACAGCGGTCGGCGGCGATATTCTTTTTGTCGAGGCGACGAAGATGCGCGGCAAAGGCGGTTTGTTGCTCACCGGCTCGCTCGGCGACGTGATGAAAGAATCGGCGCACGCGGCGCTTTCTTACATTCGCAGCAAAGCGAAACAGTACGACGTTGACGAGGATACTTTCGATAAACTCGATATTCATATTCACGTGCCGGCCGGCGCCATCCCGAAAGACGGCCCGAGCGCGGGCGTGACGATGTTTACCGCGCTAATGTCGCTGCTTTCCGATCGCACCGTTGCCAATGATATGGCGATGACCGGCGAGATTACGCTGCGCGGTTTGGTGCTGCCGATTGGCGGCGTCAAAGAGAAAGTGTTGGCCGCCAAACGCGCCGGCATCAGCAAAGTCATTTTGCCGGAGAAGAATCAAAAAGATCTTGAAGAGATTCCCCAGCACGTGCGTGATTCGATGCAGTTCTTCTTCGTGAAAGAAATGGACGACGTCGTTCGGCTGGCGTTGAGCCGCAAGCCGAAAAAGCCGGCGATCGGACCGATGTTGGAAACACCGGCGCCACTGCCTTCACCGCCGCCGGCAATGGCGTAATTTCTATTTTTCGATTAAATAAAAAGGCCGAGAATGATTTCGGCCTTTTTTATTTCTAACCTCATCCATTCGCTGAAAACGAATATCCATAAACATACGCCCTGGGCCAACGCCACCATCGCGACCATACGACTGCGCCTGTTTAAAATCGGCGCCCGCGGGCGCCAATTAAAAACTCGAATCAAAGTCGAACTGCCCTCCAGCTTTCCTTTAAAAACGATGCTGGTTCGTAGTTTTCAAATTTTTGCGTTATTGTTAAAAACATAATAATTTATTCATAACTGTGTCAAATAAAAATTTAAGTTTTGTTTCTACGGGGCAGTGGGAACGTACGTCCATTCGTCACATTTAGTGAAGCTCGGCGTCGATTTTGACGCCGCTACGGCAGCCCTTTTGTCGTTTCGGTAAAAGCCAGACCCACCGGCGTCCTGCTTCACCAAACGGCGAAGAGGTTTTCTGCCTCAAAACAGATGACTCGTGTACACTATTTTGGCGATCATCTCAGTTTATTAATAATTCAGGTTAAACAATTATGGAAGAAGAATCCAACTTATCGCCTCAAGATCATTTGGGACAATCAGACTCTTAAGTATTTTCGCAATGACACGTGTCACGCCTGGCATGTGCTTAAAAATTCAATGCAACTGCGCTGCCTCTGCGTTGGGCGGCCCGTGAGTGAAGAAATGCTTGACTTTGCACAGCAGATTTGCTATCTTTTAGCTTTGGGTTTGCAATCATAATTTTTGTAAAGACGCGCGGAAATATCTAATGAGCGAGTTTGGAGAACGAAGTTCATGAGAATCGGTATTCTCACCGGAGGTGGAGATTGTCCCGGCCTGAACGCGGCGATTCGCGCCGTCGTGCGCCGCGCCATTACGGAATACGACGATCATGTGCTGGGCATCAAAAACGGCTGGGAAGGGCTGGTGGATTCGGATGTTGAGCCGTTGAGCTTGTATTCCATTTCCGGTATTTTGCCAAAAGGCGGAACCATTCTCGGCACGTCGCGCCGCAATCCCTTTCGCCATCAGGATGGCATGCAGAAAATTTTGGATAACGTTGCCAAATATGAATTCGATGCGCTGGTGATTATCGGCGGCGATGATACACTCGGCGTCGCCAACAAGCTGGCCGAAAAAGGCTTGAAATTCGTCGGCATTCCCAAAACGCTCGACAACGATCTGCAAGGCACCGACCTGGCATTTGGTTTTGACACCGCCGTTTCCATTGCCACGGATGCGATTGATCGCTTGCACACCACGGCGGAATCGCATCATCGCGTCATCGTCGTCGAAGTGATGGGGCGTTACAATGGCGCGATTGCCACCGCGGCGGGTATTGCCGGCGGCGCCGATTTTATTCTCATCCCGGAAGTTTCGTTCTCGTTTGAAGAGATGGCGAATCAGATCGCGCTGCGGCACAAGCACGGCAAAAATTTCAGCATCATCGTCGTTGCCGCCGGCGCCAAGCCGAAAGGCATTGACCAACCGGTCAGCAAAACCGGCAAGTTTGACGAGTTTAGCCATCCGATTTTGGGCGGCATCGGCGAAGAGGTTTCGCACGAGATTGAAAATCGTACCGGCATGGAAACCCGCGTGGTGGTGCTGGGCTCGATTCAACGTGGCGGCTCGCCGACGGCTTTTGATCGCGTGCTGGCGACGCGATTTGGCATTCATGCGGTCGACATGGTGCATGCCGGAAAATTTAATTACATGGCGGCGCTGCGCGGAACGGAAATCGTCGATACGCCGGTGACGGAAGCCATCCGCGGCACTCGTCCCGTCGATCCCAATGTTTATGAAACGGCGAAAGTGTTTTTTGGATAGGGCAGAGTGAAGTCGGACCTGGGCACGACGATTCTTCAAATTTGGCCGATCCTGTTGCCCGGGTCCGACTTCACTTCATTAAAAAAGGAGAATCAACATGGCAATCAAAGTTGGCATCAATGGATTCGGGCGCATCGGCCGCAATATTTTTCGCGCCGCGATAGATGATAACGACATTGAGTTTGTGGCGGTCAATGACATCACCGATGCCGCGACGCTGGCGCATTTGCTGAAATATGATTCGATTCTCGGCATTCTCGACGCCGAGGTCAAGCCCCTGGAAAATGCGATCTCGGTGAATGGCAAGATCGTTAAAGTTCTTGCCAAAAAGGATCCCGCCGAATTGCCGTGGAAAGATCTTGGCGTGGAAGTCGTTATCGAATCGACCGGACTTTTTACCAATAAAGAACAGGCCGTGAAGCACATCACTTCCGGCGGCGCGAAAAAAGTCATCATTTCCGCGCCGGCCAAAGGTCATGACTTAACCGTCGTGCTGGGCGTGAATGAAAACGCGTATGATCCGGCCAGGCATCATGTGATTTCCAATGCTTCGTGCACAACGAACTGTCTGGCGCCGGTGGCGAAGGTGATTAAGGACACGTTTGGCATCAAACGCGGCTTGATGACGACGATTCACTCCTACACCAATGATCAAAAAATTCTTGACCTGCCGCACAAAGATTTGCGCCGCGCCCGCGCCGCAGGACAATCGATGATTCCGACTTCGACCGGCGCCGCGAAAGCGATTGGCGAAGTCATTCCTGAGCTGAAAGGCAAACTGGACGGCATCGCCGTGCGCGTGCCGACGCCGAATGTCTCGCTGGTTGACGTCGTATTCGAAGTCGACAAGAAAACCACCATCGAAGAAGTCAACAACGCCTTCAAAGCCGCGGCTAACGGCAAAATGAAAGGCGTGCTCTCGTACACCGACGAGCCGCTGGTGTCGATTGATTTTCGTATGAATCCCAATTCATCGATTGTCGATCTTGAATCGACGAATGTGATCGACGGCACCATGGTGAAAGTTTTTTCGTGGTATGATAACGAATGGGGATTCTCGAAGCGCGTCATCGATTTGATTCATCTGATCGGGCGTAAAAGCGCATAGCGAGAGAGACGGTTTCATTGCAATCCTATTTAAGCAAAGTTGATTTTTGATGAGCAAATCGCTGCGCCGGAGGTTTATTGCCGGCAACTGGAAAATGTTTACGACGCCCGCCGAAGCCGCGACATTGGTCAAAGCTTTGAAAGTAAAAGTCGTAAACATTCATAAAGTCGAGATGGCCGTTTGTCCGCCCTTCACCAGTTTGGCCACCGTCGCGGAATTGTTGAAAGGCACGGCGATCAAACTTGGCGCGCAGAATTTATTCTGGGAAGAAGAAGGCGCGTATACCGGCGAAATTTCGGCAAAGATGCTGCTCGGCGCGGGTTGTGAATATGTGATCATCGGCCATTCGGAACGCCGGCAATATTTCGGCGAAACCGAGGCAACCGTCAATCGTCGCTTGAAACGCACGCTGGCCGCCGGTCTGTTGCCGATTGTTTGTGTCGGCGAAACGCTCGTTCAACGCGAAGCCGGAGATACTGAACGAATCGTCGAAACACAAATCCGCGGCGCTTTCGCTGAAATTTCCGCTGCCGACTTTGCCAGAGTGGTGATTGCCTATGAACCGGTGTGGGCCATTGGCACCGGACTCAATGCCACGCCGGAGCAGGCGCAGCAGGTGCATGCGTTCATCCGGCGTTTGGCGGAAAATTTATATAATAGTGAACTTTCGGCGGCTTGCCGAATACAATATGGTGGCAGCGTCAAACCGGCGAATGCAGCGGAATTGCTGGGCCAACCGGATGTCGACGGTGCGCTCGTCGGCGGCGCGAGCTTGCAAGCCGAAAGTTTTGCGGCGATTATTAAGGCCGCGGAAGATCTCGACAAGAATTGAACGGAGCTCGAAACCAGTTTCGCAACTGAAAAAGCCTCGAGGATTTTATGTACGGATTAGTCGTAACAATTTTCATTTTAATTTGTATTTTGCAAATCATTACCATTCTGTTGCAATCCAGCAAAGGCGGCGGTTTGGCCGGCGCGTTCGGCGGTGGCGGCGGCATGGGCGCCATGTTCGGCAGCCGCGGCACGGCCACGTTTCTCAGCAAATTGACCGCCGGATTGGCAACGGCTTTCATGATCCTATCGCTTGTTTTGGCAATCATGACTTCACGCGGCGGCGACGAATCGCAAGGCCTGGTCGAGCAGGAACGGCAATCTCGCGGCCCCTCACCGACGGGAATTTTGCCTTCGGTTCCGGCAGCCCCGACACCGCAGCAGCAACAAGCACCGCCGCCTTCATCAGAACAAAAACCGGATTCACAGTAATCGTGCATAGCGCAGAGGGCATAGCGCAAAGAGGAAAATTGCGCCATGCGCTTTGCCCTAAACGCTCTGCGCCAGACCTGCGGAAGTGGTGGAACTGGCAGACACACCATCTTGAGGGGGTGGCGGCGTAAGCCATGCGGGTTCAAGTCCCGCCTTCCGCACCAAATTTCTCAAAACCCCAGCGGCCTCGTCTTTCATAAATGGATCGTCGAGGCCTTCTCATTTTGCCGATGCAACGGATTATTGAAACAGGCCTCGTCAGACGTCTGGCCCCTCTCTTGAGTCTGTTCATTCTGTCGGCCATTCTAGCGTGGCTCTCTCCCTATTTTCTCACGCTCGAAAATATTTTTGCGATTGGCTTGCAAATGTCCGTGGTGGCGATCATGGCGCTCGGGCAGATAATCGTCATTATTGCGGGCGGCATTGATTTATCGGCAGGATCGGTGCTCGGACTTTCCGGCGTCGTGGCCTGTATTTTATTGCGCGACGGCTATTCCGTTATCATCGCGATGCTGGCGGCGTTGTTGACGGGCCTGGCCTGCGGTTGGTTGAACGGTTTTTTTATCACGGCCGGCAAGCTGCCGCCGTTTATTGCCACGCTCGGGATGATGGGCATCGCTCGCGGCGCGGCGCTGATTATTACGGATGGCGTGCCGATTTTTAGTTTGCCGGCTTCATTTGCAACGCTCGGGGGCGGCCGTATTTTTCAGTTGATTCCAATTCCAGTTGTCATGACAATCATGGTTGGAATTTTCATGCATGTGATGCTGGGCCACACTCGTCTCGGCCGCCATACTTTTGCCATCGGCGGCAATGCGGAAGCCGCGCGGTTGGCCGGCGTTCACGTCAATCGCGTCAAACAAATTCTCTACACGCTTTGCGGCGTTGCTTCCGGACTGGCAGGTTTAATTCTCGCTTCCCGCCTCAACAGCGGCCAGCCGACTGCCGGCAACGGTTACGAGCTGGATGTCATCGCCGCCTGTGTGATTGGCGGCGCCAGCCTTTCCGGCGGCGAAGGCACCGTCGGCGGCGCGCTCATTGGCGCATTGATTATGGGCGTACTCCGCAACGGCTGCAACCTGCTCGACATTTCCGCTTTTTGGCAGCAAGTGGCGATTGGCGCGATTATTATTGTCGCGGTGTTTATTGATCAAACCCGGCGATCAAGTAACAAGCTATAAGCCGAAAAATTCAGAAATAAGTTTTTTGGAGGATTTAAAAATGAAAACATTCAATATTATTGCGTTATTATTTATCCTCACTGCCTGCTCGAGACCCGAAAAATCGCAGCCCAAAATTTTGGTCAGCCCGAAAGGCCTCGTCCACAATTTTTGGGTCACAGTCAAAGCCGGCGCTGATTCGGCGGGAAAAGAGTTTGGCGCGGAAATCATTTGGAAAGGCCCGACGCAGGAGACCGACATCGCCGGACAAATCGCTATCGTCGAAGATTATATCAACAAAAAAGTCGATGCGATCGTGCTGGCCGCGTGCGATACCAGAGCGCTCAACTCGCTCATTGGCCGCGCGATGAATAACGGCATTCCTGTGATCACCATCGATTCCGGCGTGGATGACGAGCGGCCGCTCTCGTTCATCGCCACCGATAATATCAAAGCTGCGGAAATGGCGGCGGATGAGCTGGCGCGTTTGATCGGCTACAAAGGCGAAGTGGCGCTCATGCCGCACGTGCCCGGCGCCGCCACCACGATCATGCGCGAAGAAGGATTTAAAAAGGGCATGGCGAAATATGCGGACATTAAACTCGTCGCGGTGCAATACTCGCAAAGCGAGGTGGCGACGGCAATGAGCGTGATGGAAAATATTCTTTCAGCTCATCCGAATCTGGCGGGAATTTTCGCGACCACAGAAGCCGGCACGCTGGGTACCGTCCAAGCGTTGGCGGCAAGAGGAAAAATCGGGCGAATTAAAGTCGTCGGCTTCGATGCGGCGGACGATGAAATTGCCGCGCTGCGCAACGGCAGCGTGCAGGCGCTGATCGTGCAAGACCCTTTTAAAATGGGCTACCTCGGCGTCAAAGCCGCGTTGGAAGCGATTGCCAGACGGCCGATTGAAAAACGCATCGATACGGGCGTGTATGTCGTGACAAAAGAAAATATCGAAACGCCGGAGCTGCGGCGAGTGTTGTACCCGTTGGGAGATCGAAGATCGAAAATGAATGATGGAGGATAAATATATTGGTCTTTCAATCATATTACTATCTTCTATTCTCGATTCTCGATCTTCTACTCTCAAATTACTGCACATGCGGATGGGTATCCACTCCCGACGGCAATTCGCTGCGCACGAGATAATCCGCCAGCGCCGTCAACGCATTGCCAACTGCCTCCAAAACTTGTTCTTCCTCGCCAAGCAAGCCGAGCGTCAACGTTTTTTTGAGTTTGGTGTCTTTGCCGGCTTCGCCTTCCGCCCAGGCTTTCCAGATGATTTGACCTTGTGAGGTGACCAGCGCGGCATGAAAATGCGGGATGACGTCTTTCTCACCCCAGATGTATTTCGCTTGCCCGGTGGTTGCCGCTGCTGAATAATTCTCGCCGTAAATTACGCCATCCGCGCGCAATTTTCTCGCCACCCGGCGCAATGCCTCGAGATTGTAACTTTGCGGCAATTCTTGAATGCCCATATCGAGCACGACCTGGCGCACTGAATCATCCGGAATGATATAAAAGCGGCGAAACTCCGCGAGCTTTTCCTGAAAAATTTGGCGGATGGCGAGACGGCTTTTATCGCGCTTGACTTCGCCAACAAAACCCATTACGACAAGCCGGCGAGTGGCATTGATGCGAGCGCGATCGTATTTGAAACTATCGCGCGTCGTGGTTTTGTTCACGGCACAGCCGGTGATGATAACCAGGACAACCCACGTATTTATTAAAATGGCCAAACGCTTCATTCTTTTCCTCCAATCCTGTTTTTGCAAAAAAGCATTATGAACGTACTTTACAATAATACAAGATAATAAAGTTTTGCAAATTCGCCAGTTGTTTTTATTACGATTCTTTTCTTGACTTTTCTGATCGGATGATGTACATTTAGCCAGAAGTGATTCACAGCCGGAGGAAGGGAAAAATGAAATTTAACGAGAGGCAGCAAGAATTTGTAAGTGATAAGTTGGGTGATTTTGGAAATTTGATTGGAACCGGGTCGCTTTTGTCCTCGTTCTTTACCGAAAAGGTTGGATGGGGGCCTTTTGTCGGAGGATTTATTATTTGCATCGCATGCTATTTGTATGCAATTTATTTAAGGAGAATAAAATGATCGAACCAGTTTTAGCCATGTTGGCTTTCCTGATCTTTTTTACGCTCCTCGCCGGGCCCCAGGCTTATCGCAACTGGCGAGAAGCTCGTAAAAATAAGAATTGACGATTCCGAATTTTTTTGAATGCCGCCAAAACGCCGAAACAGTCGCCGCACTGACTCGTTGAATTATTAACCAAGGAAGGGAGAGATGAAAAAGATTATCCTGCTGTTGCTGTTGTTGCTCCCGGTTTCAGTCATCGGGCAAGGAATTGCCGTTCTGCCCCGCCAGGTGATCGATACCCCAACCGCCTGGCCTTTGCCGCGCGCCGGATTTGATATGACCGTAAGGTTCTTCGGCAATGGCGGAGCGATACTCGGGCTAACCGCCGGCGTCTCGGAGCGGTTTATGTTTGGCGCTTCGTATGGCGGCACCAACGTTCTTGGCGAAGACTCGCTGCGATGGAACCGCGCCCCCGGTTTGTTGATTCGTTATAATTTGGTCGTCGATACCAGCCTGGTTCTGCCGGAAATTTCAATTGGTTTCGAATCGCAGGGATACGGTCCGTTTATTGAAGGGATCAATCGCTACACCAACAAATCGCCGGGGTTTTACGTCGTGGCGAGCAAACGCTATTATTCTCCCTTCCTGGATTACGTGGATTTTCATGCCGGTGTCAATTATTCACTGGAACGCGGTGACGGCGATCGCGACGTCAATTTATTCTTCAGCAGCGCCCTGGGAATAAACCAGGATTTTGAGCTGCTGGGCGAATATGATTTTGCTCTCAACGATACGAAAGAAAAAGTTTCGCTGGGCGAAGGCACCGGCTACTTAAATGCCGGGCTGCGGTTGAAAATCAAACAGTATGTTTATCTCGAGCTGTTTTTTAAAAATCTTTTGGAGAATCGCCGCAGCGCTCAATATTTCAACCGCGAATTCAAAGTCACTTATTTTCAATTTATTTTGTAAACCCGTTTCTAATCGCGCCGGCAACGGGCAAAATTTAAATCACGTCTGCGCAAAAACGCACAAACGTCGGGCATGATTGCTGGCTTATCGAATTTTAACAGGTGGATCATGAAATTTTCGCGAGGTTTATTTATCACGCTTGCCGCCATTTCATTTATCGGAAGCTCGATTGGATGTTACACGCTTTTGAAGCATCCGCGCGTGCAAACAGATGAGCGCTCGTCGTTGGCGCACGACGAAACGATCAACTTTTCCGACAATTGTTCGGGTTGCCACAGTCTCGGCAGTCTGCGCGCGCATCACCCGGCGGTGCCTCTGCCGCGCCGAATCGTTTCACCGGTCTGGGATTACTATTACGATGATCCGTGGTGGAGGCCGTATTACACGCCGGTTGCCGGCGACTCCCCCACCGAAGAGCAGAAGAAGCGGCCCTTTGATCGGCGCCATCTGAGTGGACAGGACGAAAACAATTCTCCCGCCGCCAACGCGCCGGAACCTGCCTCAAATCCCGGAACGATTACGAAACCGGCTGATTCCGGCAATGGCTCGGCAAAGCCGCAACCGCAAGACACCGACAAACGCGAGGAAAAGCGCTCGGGCGACAACAAAAGCAGCGACCGTCGCACGCGCAAACCGTAAAATTCGGATCGAACACCCCTCGCAATAATTCATCAATCAAAAAATCTTTGAGGACGGGAGCGTCGTGATGCCCAAAAGCCTGAGAATCGTTTTAGGCGTTGCAATTATTTTAACGGTGGTTCTCAGCGCGGTGGCCGTCTTTGGCACGCGATTGCTGAAAAAATCGCTGCCGCAAACCAATGGGGAAAAATCCCTCGCCATTCTTTCGCAAAGCGTTTCGGTTTATCGCGATGAATACGGCGTGCCACATATCTTCGCGCTGAATGATGACGACCTTTGGCGCGCCGCCGGATATGTCGCCGCGCAGGATCGTCTCTGGCAAATGGATTTCACGCGCCGCGCCGTGCGCGGCACGCTCTCGGAAATTTTTGGCGAAGCCACTCTCGAACAGGATAAATTTCTGCGCACCTGGGGCTTCCACCGCATTGCCAGGCGCCTCGCCGAAAATCTCGCGCGCCCGTCCCGCCGAATGCTCGAAACCTACACCGAAGGCATCAACGCTTTTATCGATGAAAATACCTCCCGCCTGCCGATCGAGTTCAGCATTCTGCAATACAAACCGGAGCCGTGGAAAATCGAAGACAGCATCGGCTTTATTCGCCTCATGGCTTTCCGGCTGAATTTTGCCTGGTTCTTTGAGCCGGTGTTGGGCAAAGTCGCCGATCGATACGGCCTGCCGATGGCCATGGAAATTTTCCCCGCGGTTTTGGAAAACTCGCCGAGCATCGTAGCGGAAATGCCGCGAGGAATCGGCGCTCGCATCGATGATTTCCTCAGGCACGCTTTGCAAACTCGCGTTGAGCTCGGCATGCCGCCGGCGGTGCTCGGCAGCAACAGTTGGGCGGTCAGCGGCGGCCGCACCGGCAGCGGCAAACCGCTTCTGGCAAACGATCCGCATCTTGGTCTCACGCTGCCCTCGGTTTGGTATGAAATGCACCTCGTCGCCGGTTCGGAGCTCGAAGTGGCCGGCGTTACGCTGCCCGGTTGGCCCGGCGTCGTCCTCGGCCACAATCGCGATATTGCCTGGGGCTTTACTCACGGCATGGTCGATGATCTTGATTTCTATCTCGAAAAAATCAATCCCGCGAATCCGGAGGAATATTGGCGCGACGGTATTTGGAAAAAAGTGGAGGTCATCGAAGAATATATTCCGGTCAAAGGACGCCAACAGCCCGTGCTGTTCAAAATTCGCTCGACGGCGCATGGACCGATGGTGAATGACATTCATGAAGCCACGCAAAACGATTCGTTCGCCGTGACTTTTCGCTGGACGGGATTCGAAGTTACCGATGAGGCGCGCGCGACACAATTGCTCAATCGCGCCAAATCGTGGAATGAATTTTTGCAGGCGATGCGCTATTTTCAAGTGCCCAATCAAAATGTGATTTACGCCGACGTGTCCGGCAACATCGGTTATTACTCCTGCGGCCTCGTGCCGATTCGCCGCGACGGCAAAGGCTATCTGCCTTATCGCGGCTGGGAAAATAACGGCGATTGGATCGGCATGATTCCCTTCGAGCAAATGCCGCAGGCTTATAACCCGCCGCAAAATTTTGTTGCCACTGCGAACAACTTGATCGTTGGCAAAAATTTTCCGTATTATCTCTCGAATGCGTGGGAACCCACCGGCCGCATCGAGCGCATCACCGAGTTGATCGAGCAGAACGATCAGATCAACATCAAAACTTTTCAACAAATGCAAAACGACGTGGTTTCCGTGCATGCGCAGCGAACGCTGCCGTTGCTGCTTAAATTGCTTGACGAGGCGGTGGCGCCGGATAGCGCCGGCGGTGATAGCATCACTTTGAGTGAAGAAGAAAAAAATGCCCGTCTGCTATTGAGTACATGGGACGGCAATGAAACGCCGGAAAGCGTGCCAGCCGCGCTGTTTCAAGTTTGGGCCAAAGAATTTTTGCTGGCGACGATTAAAGATGAGATGGGCGACACGTTATTTAAAGCGTATTCGGCGTGGTCGAGTTTGGCGATTCGCGCGCTGGAATATTTTGCGCAACATCCCGAATCGGCATGGTTCGATAATATTGCCACGCCAAATATGGAAACGGCGCCGGAAATTGCGCTGATGTCATATCGCCAGATGCTGCAATTTCTACAGGCCCAATTCGGCATTATCATGGGCGACTGGCAGTGGGGAAAAATTCATCAGCTCACGTTGCAACACCCGTTGGGAAAACAGCAGCCGCTCGATCAAATTTTCAACACCGGTCCGTTTGCAGTTGGCGGCTCTGCCGATACGATTAACAAAGGTGAATATCTTTTAACCGAGCCGTATGCGGTCGAGGCCGGTCCATCGGTGCGCCGCATCGTCGATTTAGCGAATCCGGAATTGTCGTGGTCCATCATGCCCGGCGGCCAATCCGGCCAGGCTTTCAGCCCGCATCATCACGATCAAGTTAATTTGTGGCTGCATGGGAAATATCGTGAAGTTTCCATGCAGCGCGAAGCGATTGCCGCGAGCAGCAAAAATACGCTCGTTCTGCAGCCGAAGCGATAGATTGGCCAAAGAAACAGTTTTATCACAGAACTTTGACGGAGGCAGTATGAAACAAATCGCTGGCCTCATGCTCGGCGAACACTTCACCGCGTTTTTAGTGATTCGCCGCAAAGAAATCAAGAAAAAGAAAAACGGCGAGGCTTTCATCACATTGGATTTTGCCGATGCCAGCGGGCATATCGATGCCGTGTGGTGGGATTGTGCGCCCGATCTATTTGGCAGCGGCGGCGCTGAAGATGTGGAAGTGGGTGACATCGTCAAAGTAGCCGGAAATATCGAAGAGTATCAGGGAATCAAACAAATTCGCGTCGAAAAAATTCGCCGCGCCAAACCCGAAGATCAAGTCGATATGGCGAAACTGGTGCCGGTTGTCGAAGCCGATCGACAAGTGTTGTGGCAGAATTTTCGCAAGATGATCGACAGCATTGCCAATCCGTATTTGCTTTCTCTTCTGCGGCGAATTTTTGACGACGAAGCTTTCGCCAAAAAATTCATCGACGCGCCCGGCGGCAAACTGTGGCATCACAACTATCTTGGCGGCCTGCTGGAACACACGCTGAACATCGCAACGATCTGCGACCGTTTGGCAAAAGTGTATCCGGCCGTTGACCGCGATTTGATCGTTGCCGCCGCGCTCTTGCATGATATCGGCAAAGTCGAATCGTATACTTTTGGACCGCATTTCGATTATACCGATGCCGGCCGTTTGCTCGGACACATCGTGATCGGCAGCCAGATGGTGGCCGGGAAGATCAATGAATTTCCGGAATTCCCCCAGGAGCTCGCTATGAAATTGCAGCATCTAATTTTGAGCCATCAAGGCAAGCTGGAGCAAGCTTCTCCGGTTGAGCCAATGACCCGTGAAGGTTTCCTTCTTTATTATGCCGACGAGATCGATTCAAAACTCAACGCGATTGATCGCATCAACAAAGACGAACGCCCGGCCGGCGCGAAATGGAGCAAGTTTGTAAACTTGCTGGGAAGGTATTTGTATTTCGGGGAGAAGTAACACCTCATTTATGAGGTGTCGGACGTTGAACCGCGCGAAATTAGTGATGCCATCCGTAATCTAATATTACTGAAAAAATAAAAAATCACTTGACAACCAGAATTTTTTGTCGTATAATTTGCCATTGCAGCGGTAGTGTGAGTATCTACTGACCAATTTTTTTAACCAGGGCAGAGCTGTGGGGTGGGAGGACACTCTCAACTCTCAACTCTCAACTCTCAACTCTCAACGTGTATTTCTGAGCGGTCATTGTTTTTCGATGTTAAATTCATGCCATTGGGGAAAATGGCATCCGCTGTTTACGAAAGCTTTCGTTGCGAGCATATAGTCTTTGCTTGCCGGAAGGAAAGTTCTTATGACCTTTTTGCCTGAACGATTTTTGGCCGGTGCACCGACCCCGACCAACGGCCATCTTTTTATCGCGAAAATCAAAGGATTGTCCTTGCAACGCTGGGGAAAAGAAACCGCTCTCCTCGGCAGCCATCCAACCTTTCTAAAAGCACTGCAAAAACTGGAGCAATATGCGCTATCCGACGCGCCGGTTTTGATTACCGGCGAAAGCGGCGTTGGTAAGGAGCTTTTCGCCGGCGCGCTTTACCTGTTGAGCCAGCGCCATGGCGCTGCTTACGTTCCGGTGAATTGCGGCCAATTTAGCGATGAGAATTTAATGGTGAGCGAATTATTTGGCCATACAAAAGGTAGCTTCACCGGCGCGGCGCACGACCGGCAGGGCGTTTTTGAAGCGGCGAATGGCGGCACGATTTTTTTGGATGAAATCGGCGAATTATCGCTCAACGCGCAGAAAATGCTGCTGCGCGTCATCGACCAGAAAGAGATCATGCCCCTCGGCTCGACGAAAATCAAGCTCATCGATATTCGCGTGATCTCGGCCACGCATCGGAATTTGGCGGACATGGTAGATTCCGGCAAATTCCGCGAAGACCTTTTGCACAGGTTGAATTGCCTGCATATTCACGTTCCGGCTTTGCGCGAGCGTGGGGACGATTACGTTTTGCTGCTCGATCATTATCTCAGTGAATTAAATGCCGGGTATGGAATTCAGAAACGATTTTCCAATGCTGCGATGGATTTTCTCAAAACCTACGTGTTTCACGGAAATATTCGTGAATTGAAAAACATTGTTGAAAGCGGCTTCCGCGACAGCGAAGGCCATACCATCGAGCTGGCGGATATCACTGAAAAATTGCAAAACCGTCGAAGAAACGATCTGTTGCTCGAGGATATTTCAGAATATTATAACCGCCTGGCCGATAAAGGCGAGAGTTTTTGGGAAGTTATTCATCAGCCGTTTTTGCAACACGACCTGAGCCGAGGCCAGATTAAGGCGGTCATTCAAAGAGGATTGAAAGAAGCCGGGAGTTATAAAGGCTTGCTGAAAGTTTTTAATATTGCCGAGAAGGATTTCAAAAAATTTTTGAATTTTCTCCAGCATAATGAACTGAAACCGTAAGATATGCTCGTTGGGGCGAGACCAGGTCTGATTGGGGCGAGAATTGCAAGTTGCTTGTTTTTAGTTAATTCTGCTCTATGACGCTGCATGGTCTTGCCCCCGCAAGAATGATCTCAATAATCTAACAAGAGTCGTTTATAATAATCGCATAAAATATTGGGATATTCGCTCCCCTCCCGCTGGTGTGAGATTTGCGTTTGGCTCGACGCATAAAAAAATAATTCGAGCCATTCTTGCACAGGAGGGTTTTCCATGCGGCGTATTGCCATTATCATTTTTGCGGCCTCAGCCTTCTTTATATTTCGAGAAGCGATGGCCCAATCATCCAGCTCGCTTCTAAATTTCCAATATGAATTGAATGAATCAACTACGCCGGGGCTGTTTTCCAATCCGTCACGGGCCGCAGGCGTATATTTTTATTCCGGATCGGATTTTATCAAATCGGCTTTTACGGTCGATCAAGACGATGGAACGGTGACCTATCTCATTGCTAAAAACGACGTTCTCGCTTTTGCTGGCGTTTATGGAGATGGCGCCGGCGAAGTCTCATTTAACGCGCCGGAAGGTATCGATGTTGACGTCTCGGGCAATATTTATGTCGCCGATACCGGCAATAACCAGATTGTCCTGCTTAATATGAATTTCAATAACGGCGTTATTGCTTATGTCTCAACCATCACCGGCATCACCAATCCCGTGGACGTGGTGATCACCAACGGCACGTTTTGGGTTCTTAGCGCCGGCCAAAGCCAGGTGAGTGAATATAGCTTGAGCGGTTCCCTGATTTATTCTCTCGGAGGTTCGGGCTCCGGCAACGGCCAATTTTCATCGCCGGCCGGCATATCAGCCCGCTTCTCCAATGGCGGCATATCCTCAAGTGATATTTATGTTGCGGATACCGGCAATAATCGTGTGGTGATGTTTACCAAAGGCTCATCAAGCGGCACTTATTCGGCGTGGCACACCGTTTCTATCGCCAACTCGAGCCTTTCAGATGTTGCTTCCGATCCTGATGGCAATGCGTATGTCATGGACCAGGGACAAGGGCGGCTGCATGTTGCCGGTTGGTTTGGCAAAGATTATCTCGGTTATTCCTCCGAATCTTTCAATCAGCCCAGAAATGTCAATTTCGCTGCCGGATATTATGAATTGGGCACAATCGAGGCCTGGACCACCGGCAGCGGCGTTTCGCAATATTCCGTCGGCGTGGAAATTTTAAATCTGAGCGCCAATGTTGGCGGCGCAAATGTCACGTTCAGCTACATTCTTATCGCCAATGCCAGCATGACCGGGGAAGTGCGCAATTCCAGCGGGCAGGTGATTAAAAATTTAGTGACGAATGCAAGTTTGCCGGCTTATGCCAATCATCAACATGTTTGGGATCGCACTGATAATAACGGCAATCCGGTTCCGGATGGGCAATACATTTTTAATCTCACTGCCAACACTTCGCATGGGCAGCATACAAGCTCGATTAGTTTTAGCTTAAGCGGCGGCGGTGGCGGCGACACGACTCCACCGGTGATCAGCAATGTTTCTGCCGGCAATATCAGTGGCTCCGGTGCGAGCATTACCTGGACGACGGATGAAAACAGCGATTCGCAAGTGGAATATGGCTTGACGACAAGTTACGGCAATAGCACGCCTTTGAATACGTCATTGATCATTAGTCATTCGATGTCATTGTCGGGATTAAATGCGAGCACGCTTTATCATTATCGCGTCAAATCCAAAGATGCCAGCGGCAATTTGGCAGTGAGTAGCGATAACACGTTTACCACTTCTTCGGGCGGCGGTGGCGGCGGCAATATTGCGCCATTAGCAACAGCGAGCGCCAGCAGCCAGAATGTTAATCAAGGTCAAACGGCAAATAAAGCCATTGATGGTGTGGTAGACGGCTGGCCGGGCGATCCGACCAAAGAATGGGCTTCGGACAACGAAAGCAACGGCGCCTGGCTGCAACTGAATTTCTCCCAATCCTATTCCGTCGACAAAGTGGTTTTATATGATCGCCCGAATATTTCAACGCAAGTTTTAGGCGCTCAATTGACCTTTAGTAGCGGCTCTCCGGTCAATGTCGGCGCTTTGGATAATGCTGGGGCCGCCACAACGATTACCTTTTCCGATCATACGATCACATGGCTGCGTTTCACCGTCACCAATTCGGCCGGGGATGATCTCGGACTCGCGGAGATTGAAGTTTATGGTTCCGGCGGCGGTGGCGGCGGGGACACGACTCCACCAGTGATCAGCAGTGTTTCTGCCGGCAGCATCACCAGCTCGGGCGCGACGATTACATGGACAACAGATGAGGCCAGCGATTCGCAGGTGGAATATGGCTTGACGACCAGTTACGGCAACAGCACGCCTTCAAATACGTCATTGGTCATTAGTCATTCGGTGTCCTTGTCTGGATTAAACGCGAGCACGCTTTATCATTATCGCGCTAAATCCAAAGATGCCAGCGGTAATCTCGCCGTGAGCGGCGACTTCTCCTTTACCACTTCTTCCGGAGGAGGCGGCGGTGGCGGCGGCAACATTGCTCCATTAGCCACGGCCAGCGCCAGCAGCCAGAATGTCAACCAAGGTCAGACGGCGGATAAAGCGATAGACGGCGTGGTTGACGGCTGGCCGGGCGATCCGACCAAGGAATGGGCGTCAGTCAACCAAAGCAACGGTGCCTGGCTGCAATTGAATTTCTCCCAATCTTATTCCGTCGACAAAGTGGTTTTATATGATCGTCCGAACAATTCAACGCAAGTTTTAGGCGCCCAATTGACCTTTAGCAGCGGCTCGCCGGTCAATGTCGGCGCTTTGAATAATGCCGGAGCAGCGGTGACGGTCACTTTCTCCGCCCGCACGATCACCTGGATTCGTTTTACAGTGACCAATTCGGCCGGGGATGATCTCGGACTGGCGGAGATCGAAGTTTTCGATTCCGGTGGCGGTGGCGGCGGCGGCGGCACAACTCCGCCGGTGATCAGCAATGTTTCTGCCGGCAATATCAGCAGCTCGGGCGCGACGATTACATGGACGACGGATGAAAGCAGTGATTCGCAAGTGGAGTATGGCTTTACGACAAGCTATGGCAACAGCACGCCTTTGAATGCGTCGTTGGTCATTAGTCATTCGGTGTCATTGTCGGGATTAAATGCGAGCACGCTTTATCATTATCGCGTGAAGTCGAATGATGCCAGCGCCAATTTGGCGGTGAGCGGCGATTTCACGTTTACGACTTCATCGGGCGGCGGCGGCAACATTGCTTCACTCGCAACAGCGAGCGCCAGCAGTGAAAATGTCAACCACAGCCAGACCGCGGATAAAGCGATTGACGGCGTGGTGGACGGCTGGCCCGGAGATTACACCAAGGAATGGGCGTCACTCAACGAAAGCAACGGCGCTTGGCTGCAACTGAATTTCTCCCAATCCTATTCCGTCGACAAGGTGGTTTTATATGATCGTCCGAATACTTCAACGCAAGTTTTAGGCGCCCAATTGACTTTTAGCAGCGGGTCTGCGGTCAATGTCGGAACGTTGAATAATGCCGGCGCCGGCCTGACCGTCACCTTCTCAGCCCGCACCATCACCTGGATCCGTTTCACGGTTACTAATTCCGCCGACACAAATCTCGGGCTGGCGGAAATGGAGGTATGGCAAGCAAGTTCTGCGCCTTCGCAAAACCGCGCCACGGCCGGGGAAAATGCGCCTCAGCAAAACAGCTTGCCGCGCAATTTCTCGCTGTCGCCGCTTTATCCCAATCCGTTTAATGCAGAAACGGTTTTTTACCTCGATCTGCCCGCGTCCGGCCATATCGTTGCGGTCATCTATGATCTCGCAGGTCATGAGATCAAACGGCTCTATGATGAGATGATGTCGCCGGGCCGCCAGGCTTTGCGATGGAATGGAAAAAATCAAAATGGTTCGGCGGTGGGAACCGGCGTTTATCTGCTGCGGGTTGAATATGTTGGCAGCTTGGGACGGCGCGAGACGGCGATGCGGAAGGTGGTGTTGGTGAAGTAAAGATTCCCTCGAAATGAAACGAGGTTCATTGAACTGTTACTTATTGGAGATTCACCATGAAGCTCAAGGCCGATTTCAACCATTTTATTTTAATCATTCTTTGCGGAAGTTTGGCGTTTAACGCATTTCCACAAAATAGTGGTCAACAAGAAGGAAAACTCAAACTTCGTAAACTGGCAGAAACAATTGATGAGAATCTGAAAGATATCGCCATCTATGTCGAACCATTGGACCAAGGCCTTCTTCGCCCCAAAATACTGGTCAAAAAGAAAGCCATTGAATTTCTCACCCAAGAAGGAACCATTAAAAATCGCATTGATTTCGCACATGAATTCTACACAACTTTTTCTGCCAACGAAAAGTATGTTGCTGCGATTCAAACAACGAAGGTTCCCAAAGACAAGGGGGAAAATGGTGTTGGAGAGTTTCAGCTCTTTACCGATGATGGTGCTTTACTATGGCAGGAGTCATATTCTGTAGGCTGGGATATCTCTGGACCGATGTACCGCATCTCTTCGAATGGCATCGTTTGCAAAACCACAAGGTCTATGGGAACGATTTCCTTTCATGATCAACAAGGTACGAAGATTGCTGAGCACGTTCTGTGGCCTGATTTTTTGCGCAGTGGTCTTCAAGGTGAATGGTCACAGGATGGCCGCTATTATGCAGTTGTTTCCCCACATCTCAGAGAACGAATTGGAAACGAGCTACGACATGCCGATAAATTGGCGCTTTTTGATGCAACCGGCTTTAAACTGTGGGAACAAGTTCTCCAGGACAAATCTGCCAACTCCGTCTTCCTATCAGCACAATCAAAATGGGTGGTCGTTTCATATCAAGATATGCTTTCGAGAAACTATGGCGCGTTGATTTACTCAACGTTTAATGGTACCCCTATCACCACTATAACCCTCAATCAATTCGGTCTAACTCATACGATCTTCACTCAAGACGACGAGAAACTTTTGATAAAAGCGGGAAGTCATCAAAACCCACGGCTAATGCTTTATGAAACCATTTCTGGCAAGAACATCTTTGAGCTTAACAGGCCTCAGCCGATACTCGATTTGCGGCTTTTAACTAAACATGCTCTCATATACGTTTTAACCGAAGAAAGCATATTCCCTCAAAACATAGAAAGACGCCCCAGAACTGCAAACATTCAAGAATCAAAAAAAGACCGACGGCCGAGTCTTGAACGTTCGACTCCAAGACCAAGGCTTACCAATATTCAGCTTATGGTTTTGAGCTTGAATGGCACAATACTTGGTACCACTGAGTTAATAGGCATTGAAGCATCACCCAACATGTTGATGGTCTCCTCTGCATCTACACCCAAAAAACTCATTATCAAAGCTGACAACAGGATGATTCTTTATGAACTGAATTTCTGAATTTTAGCAAATGAGTAAAACAAAACATGTAAGGAGGATAATGATGACTAGCATTGCAATTCTGTTGAAAAATGCAAAGCTGATTTTGGGAATTTTCATAACTTTACAGCTTTTGATGTCTGCCCAAGTATCAAATCTTCAAGCTCAATGTTTCCAAGGAACTTATTATTGGCCCGTTGGTGATGGTGATACACAACAGCAAATTAACGGTGCATTCATGGAGTATCGAAGCGGCCCGCCAATTCACTTTCACGATGGGATAGATATTCAAGCCTCTTGGCTCACAGATGTGTATGCCTGTAGTGATAATATGCAGGTCACGGCAATTTCAGGTCCCGCTCAAGATTTGTCAGTTCGTCTGAATGAGCTTGATTCTCCGTTTCGAACGTTTTTATATGACCATCTGGATGCAGTGTTTGTCCAATTAAACCAAATCGTCAATGCTGTTGATCCGGTGGGGGAAACGAATACTTTGAACCACTTACACTTTAATGAAGGCCCAGAGCTTGCTGAGGTGAATCCGCTTCGCGATTCCAACGTTGCCCTGTGTCCATTTGATGATACATTCGTTCCTTCCATACTTAATTACCGAGTTGAATTTGATGGTACCGACAATGAACCGCCACGGATTAATAATATTTATCAGGTAAGTGGAAATGTAGATTTCCTAGTACAAGCAAGCGACGCCATTTCTGGACCCGGCGGCAACAATGTGAGTGTCTATAGCGTTCGTTATGAACTTAGGAATGCAAGCGGAAATGTGCTAGCTCAAAATTCTTACTCTTTTGATTTGTGGCAGCCCAATGGTAATGTTCCTTTTGTGTATAGTACAATACTATCGACCAATAGCACTTATTGGTATACCCCGACAAATAACTTAACTTCAAATGGCTTTTGGAATTCGCAATCAGTTGTAGACGGAACATATTTTTTATGGTTTATAGTTTCCGATGTTCGTTTTGGCCAACGTTCACAATTTTATACTATTCAAGTGGACAACATAGTTAGCGTTAAGGATAAAGCGGAAAGTTCGCCACCAACAAAATTTTTTCTGTTCCAAAATTTTCCGAATCCTTTCAATCCCTCCACCACAATTCGCTTTGCTTTGCCAAAGAGATCGCTAGTTTCACTCGCAGTTTACGATGAACATGGTCGCTTGGCGCGCAAGCTGGCCACACAAGAAATTCATGATTCTGGCTGGAGTGAACTGGTATGGGATGGAACCAATGCCGCAGGCTTGCCGGTGGCTTCCGGCGCGTATTTCTATCGCCTCAACGCCGAAAGCTTGGACAACAAGAAAAACTTTTCGCAGACGAAGAAGCTGCTGTTGGTGAGGTGAGGTGAG
>Ga0247727_10006731_pt1 | contig 22423 bp, 23 predicted proteins | sample WisWelCaveWW1625_FD_202498 | JGI IMG/M metagenome (GOLD analysis project Ga0247727, IMG submission 202498) | Biofilm microbial communities from Wishing Well Cave, Virginia, United States - WW16-25 | ecosystem: Environmental > Aquatic > Deep subsurface > Groundwater > Cave microbial mat | place...
CAGCGGCGGGCAAAACCGTGGGGGAAGCCGAAGAGATTCCGTTGTTCTTCACATTGATTCCTGTTCTCGCCCTGCTCAGTAATTACGACCGGGAGAACTGTCTCATCAATGTTGGCACGGAGGGCGCACCAGAAGCGAAGCCAGTCCTGGAATGGGAGCAATCGCAACACAGCTACCGTAATAAGGCGCTGGCTCTCCCCCTGAACTTGGGGCCGCGCTCTACGGACGCCGGGTACCTTGCGTTCTGCCATATGGTTCTGAAGGGTGTTGGAAACGAGCCGCTTGTCGATGAACATGGACATATCCGATATAGAATCGAATTCAAGGATGTTCATGCGAATTCGGTTATCTACCAGCAAGAAATTAGTGTTTCGCCCCATCGCGAGACGTTTGGTCTCGTGGCGTTTTAGGATGTCTCGGTAAGCCCGTCGTAATCCCAACAATGATCTCAAAATCCCGTGCCCTTCAATGGGCATGTGGGTTCAACTCCCACCTCCAGCGCCATACGTAAGATCCGTCCCCGCGACCGGAGTATTCCCGCCAACCGCGGCGATACTAAGCGGGAATGTTGCGCGTGTTACGCGGGATTCCCGCAGTGACGGTCATGCGACGGCTTGCGGCGGACGCCGAGATGATATGGCAGATCTGCCATATCATCCAGCTATGATGGGTTTCGAGATGAACCGGCGGCGCCTCCTCGCTCTACTGTTGTTCGCGCTGCCCGCCCGCGGTGAGCGGCGCGGCGAGGTTTACCGCCTTCGCCGCCCCTACAACTTTGCGGCGCGGCGTCTCTACCCGGCGCTGACGCGCCAGCTCGGCGCGGCGCCCTTCGTCCACACGCTGCCCGTGCAACTGCTGATCGACAAGCCCGCCGAGGCCCGCGAGCGCGCCGCCGACCACGACCGCCGGCTCGCCGCTCGCATCCGCCGTCAGGCGCTCGATCCGCCGCCGCTGCCGCCCTCCGAGGAGATCCTCGCCCCGGCCTGGCCGCGGCTGGCGTGGAGAGTCTCGCGCGCCATGGAGTGGACTCACGTTCTGCACGACCAGCTTCTCGACATCCTGGCCGACGACCGCGTCACCGGCAAGAAGGCCGCCCTCGACGAGGCCATCGCCTACTACCGCCGCGACCCGCTGGCCATCACGGCCGCGCCGCTCAAGGTGGAGCTGATGGGGGCTTTCCCGTATTCGCACCAGTTTCACCACGCCTATCCGGAGTGTATGGGCATCATGATGGCCTACCACTGGCTCCAGGGGATCCAGTACGAGGCGATGCTCGAGCCCCGCGAAAAGCGCGCCGCCGCCGTCGACGCCGCCCTGGCCCGCTTTCGCCAGATGCTCGACAACCCGCCCCACTATTTTCCGCTGACCCACAAGTCGTCCCCGGGATTCCATCGGCTCCTCCCCGAGGCCGGCTACATCTTCGATAACCTGCACATGCTGCATCACCTGGCGCAGGACGTCCTCATCACCGACCAGGTGCGCCAGAAGCAGCCGGAGCTCCGCCGGATTCTGGCGCTGTTTCTCGACTCCAGCGCGCCGCGCGAGTGGTTCGCCGGCGGTCCGCAGGAGGAGCCGCCCATGCCGGGCGCGCACGCCCGCCACAAAGGCCACGCCGGCCACCAGCGATGAGAAAAGTTTTGTGCGCGCTGGCCGGCGCGCTCGCCGGGATCTGGCCGGCCGGCGCCGCCGATCACCGCAATCTCGACGCGCGCGTCCCCATCGCCGTCGAAGACGCCTACCCGGTCAAATTTCGCGAGTTGACTCTGCAAGCGCTGTTCCCGTATCGCCGGCTTCGCGGCGGCGGGAACGAAGGCGGCGTCGTGGCCGATCTCGAGTACGGTCTCGCCCGCGACGTGCAGGTCAACATCGGCACGGAGGCGTTCGGCCGAACGCGCGGCCGGAACGAAGGCAGCGGAGATCTCGGCTTGGGGGTACTCTACAACTTCAACACCGAGACGCTTCGCGCGCCGGCCTTCGCGCTGAAGGCGGAAGCCGAACTGCCCAGCGGCGTCGACAGCCGCGGCGCCGACCTCGCGCTGACGGGCATCCTGACGCGAAGCCACGGGCACAACCGCTTCCACCTGAAGGTGGGCCACACCTGGCTCACCTCGGCCGAACCGGACGAGCGGCGGCGCCGCTGGCAGGGCGTCGCCGGCTGGGACCGCCCCGTGGGTCTCCAGTCATTACTGATAGTAGGCGTGGTGGCCGGCGAATCCGAGGGACGCGGAAACCCAGCCGCGTCACGGGTTGAAGTGGGCCTGCGGCGGCAGATGACGCCGCGGCTGGTGGCCAGCGTCGGCGCCGGCTTCGGTCTCAGCGGCGGGCCGGACCGCCAGCCGTTCTTCCTCGGCGTCGCGCTGTCGCGCTCGTTCTAGTTTACGCGGAGACGCAGAGGTCGCAGAGGAAAACCAACCAAGGCTTTTCTCTGCGTACTCTGCGCCTCTGCGGTGAAATCGATGTAAGATACGGAGCGGGAGGCGACATCGCGCCTATGCCGGAGCGGGCATGGCTGTTCCTGATCAGCGTCGTCCTGGTGCTGGGTTCGCTGGCGTTTCCCGTCTGGCTGGTGGCGACCGGGCAGGCGGCTTCCGTCGAGGGTCTGTTCCTGTTGCTGGCGTTCGCCGTGATGGCCCTGGTCTTCGCCGTGGTGATCAAGATGCTGCTGAGCGGCTGAGAAAGCGCCCGCCGCCGTCGCGTATAATAGCGGGTTGCTCCCGCAGAGCCGACCGTCCCGCGATTGGTTTCGGAAAGCGCTGATCTGGGTCGTAGCTATGCAACTGGCTTCCGCCGGATGCCTGGTGCGTCGCCGGAAACTCGATTCCGCCTCGCGCCCCGGGTCGCCGCTTCTGGCCGCCACCCTCGAACAGCTCGCCGGCAGCCTGCAGCAGCGTTACGAGGCCATTCAGACGCTGAACGCCACGGTCGACCTGGAGCCCTCGCTCATCTCCACCGGCAAGGGCGAGATCGCCGACTATAAAGACGTACGAGGCTACATTCTGATCCGCAAGCCGGCCTGGATCCGCATGATCGCGCTCTATCCGATCGTTCGCGGCACCGCCTTCGACATGGTCTCCGACGGCGAGACGTTTCGCGCCTGGCTGGCCGCCAAGAACCTGTTCCTGATGGGCCGCAACCAGATCGAGAAGCCCTCGCCCAAAAGGCTCGAGAATCTGCCGCCGCAGCACATGCTCCAGGCGCTGCTCGTCGAGCCGCCCAATCCGGCCAGCGAGCAGGCGGTGATCGAGAGCTGGATGGAGGCCGGCGCCGCTCGCTATATCTTATACATACTGCGCAAGCGGCCCGGCGGCGGGCTGGCCCTCGCCCGCAAGATCTGGTTCGACCGCGCGACGCTCGAGGTCGTCCGCCAGCAGGTGTTCGACCCCGCCGGCGACCAGGTCACCGACGCCCGCTACGGCCGCTGGGAGCGGCGCGACGGCGTCCTGTTCCCCGGCCACATTATCATCACCCGGCCCAAGGACGAGTACGAGCTGAGCATCCGCTTTCTGAAGACCGTCTTCAACGAAGAGATCGCCAAGGATCGATTCGACTTGCCCGCGCCGCCCGGCGCCAAGGTACAACGGGTCGGTCAGGAGCAGCCGGCGACATGACCAACCGACTGGTGGCGCAGAATCTGTTCCACCGCCCGGTCCGCACGCTGCTGAGCGTGGTCGCGGTGGCGGTCGAGATCACGCTGATCCTCACCGTGGTGGGGCTGTGCCAGGGGATGCTCGAGGAGTCGGCGCGGCGCACGCGCGGCGTCGGCGCCGACGTGCTGATCCGCCCTTCGACCGCGCAGGCGGCCATGAGCTTCAGCTCCGCGGAGCTCAACGAGAAGCTGGTCGACAAACTCGCCGAATGGCCGCGCGTGAGTCTGGCCACCGGCACCACCGTGCACATGCTCACCAGCAGCATGCAGACCATCACCGGAGTCGATCTGCCCAGTTTTTCCCGCATGAGCGGCGGCTTGAAGTACCTCGCCGGCGGTCCCTTCGAGCAGCCTTTCGACGCCGTCGTCGACGAGGTCTGGGCGCGGCACCAGAAGCTCGCCGTCGGCCAGACCACCAACATCTGGAATCGCGACTTCCGCGTCACCGGAATTGTCGAATCGGGCAAGCTCTCCCGCATCTTCATCCCGCTCGCGACCATGCAGGAGCTGTTCGGCTGGAAGGGCAAGCTCAGCCAGATTTACCTCAAGCTGGACAACCCGGACGAGACGCCCGCCGTCATCGCCGAGCTCAAGCGGCAGATGCCCGGCTACAATATCTTCTCGGTGGAGGAGTTCACGTCGCTGTTTTCGATCGGCAACATTCCCGGGCTGAACACCTTCCTCAGCGTGATCATCGGGCTGGCGGTGACCATCGGCTTTCTGGTGGTGATGCTCTCGATGTACACGGCCATCCTGGAGCGCACGCGCGAGATCGGCATCCTCAAGTCCCTCGGCGCCTCTCAGCCCTACATTGTGAGCCTCGTGCTGCGCGAGGTCGTTCTGCTCACCCTGCTCGGAATCGCGCTCGGGATTCTGCTCAGCCACGGCGCCCGGGAGCTGATCCAGGAGTCCTTCCCGATTCTCACGGTTTCGCTGCACCGGGAATGGTGGCTGTGGGCGGGGCTGATCGCGGCGGCCGGAGGAATGCTCGGGGCGCTGTACCCGGCGGTGCGAGCCGCGCGCCAGGACCCCATTTCCGCGCTGGCCTACGAATGAGCATGATCGAGATCGCCGGTCTCTCGAAGACCTATCGGCTGGGCCGCGTGGACGTCGCGGCGCTGCGCGGGGTGAATCTCGCCGTCGAGTCCGGCGAGTTCGTGGCCATCGTGGGGCCGTCCGGCTCGGGCAAGTCGACGTTGTTCTACATCATCGGCGGATTGACCGGCGCCTCCGCCGGGCGAGTCGTGATCGACGGCCGGGACCTGGCGGCGATGAGCGAAGCGGAGCGCACCCGCCTGCGCCAGACCCACATCGGCTTCGTCTTCCAGAAATTCAACCTGTTGCCGACGCTGACGGCGGCCGAGAACATCGAGATCGCGCGTCACATCGCCGGCCGGCGCCGCGCCGACCGCGGCCACCTCGACGAGATCATCCGCCTGCTCGGCATCGGCGAGCGGCTGGATCACAAACCGTTTGCGCTGTCCGGCGGCGAGCAGCAGCGCGTGGCCATCGCCCGCGCGGTCGTCAATCATCCGAAGATCCTGCTGGCCGACGAGCCCACCGGCAACCTGGACACGGAAAACTCCCAGGCCGTCCTCGCCATGCTCCAGGACCTCAACCGGCGCCTTGGCCAGACCACCCTGATGATCACCCACAACCCGGAGGCCGCCGCCGTCTGCGCCGACCGCGTCGTGCACATGCGCGACGGGCGGATACTCGAGCCATGAGCGAATTCGCCGCGCAGTACCTGGAAAAGGCCGCCGCCATTCTGTCGCATATTGCAAAGACCCAGCTCGACTCGATCGCCCGCGCCGCGGATTGGTCCGCCGCATCGATCCTCGCCGGCCGCCTGGTGCATCTGTTCGGCTCCGGCCACTCCCGCGTCTGCGTGGAGGAGATGTTTCCGCGCTACGGCAGCTTCCCCGGATTTCACCCCATCGTTGAACTGTCGATGACCAACCATCACCAGGTGGTCGGCGCCAACGGCCAGCGCCAGGCGATGTTCATCGAGCGCGCCGAAGGGCTGGGCGAGGTGATCCTTTCGAACTTCGCGCTCGATGAAAAAGACACCGCGATGCTGTTTTCGGCGAGCGGCGCCGGCGCCGTGGTCGTCGAGATGGCGCTCGGCTTCCGCCGCCGCCTCATCCGCACCATCGCCGTCACCTCGCTCGCCCACGCCGGCGCCACGCGCTCCTCCCATTCCTCCGGCCAGAACCTGCATCAAGTATGCGACCTGACGATCGACACCGGCGCCCCGGCCGGCGACGCCATGGTCCGCATCCCCGGCCTCGAGACCCCGGTCGCTCCCGGCTCGACCATCGCCGGCTGCGCCGTCGCCAACGCCATCAAGTCGGAAGTGGCCCGCCGCCTCACCGAGGCCGGCCATCCGCCGCTAGTTCTCACCAGTAGTCACTGGATAGGAGAAGAACGCTCCCGGAGGCTCTTGGAACAGGTCTATGAGGATTACCGCAGGCGGGTCGGAGTCCTGTACCGGTGATTTGTTGATTTATTGATTTGTCGATTTGTTGATTGAAAATCTTCGCCCACGGGGGTCCGCCCCGCCGTCAATCAACAAATCACAAAATCAACAAATCAACAATTAGCCTCACGCCCCTGAAGGCGTGTCCACAAACGCCCGCAGATGCCGGCTGCGGCTGGGGTGGCGGAGCTTGCGCAGGGCCTTGGCCTCGATCTGGCGGATGCGCTCGCGGGTGACGGCGAACCGCTGGCCCAGCTCCTCGAGCGTGTGCTCGTTACCGTCGTCGAGCCCGAAGCGCATCTTGATCACTTTTTCCTCGCGCGGCGTCAGCGTTTTCAGCACCTGGGAAGTCTGATCCCGCAGATTCAGATTGATGACCGCCTCGGCCGGGGAAACCACGCCCTGGTCCTCGATGAAATCGCCCAGGTGCGACTCTTCCTCCTCGCCAATCGGCATCTCGAGCGAGACCGGTTCCTGCGCGATCTTCATCACCTTGCGCACCTTCTGCACCGGGATCTCCATGCGCTTGGCGACCTCGTCGGTGGTCGGCTCGCGGCCCAATTCCTGCACCAACTGGCGCGAGGCGCGGATCAGCTTGTTGATCGTCTCGATCATGTGCACCGGAATGCGGATGGTGCGGGCCTGGTCGGCGATGGCTCGCGTGATGGCCTGCCGGATCCACCACGTCGCGTAGGTCGAGAACTTGTAGCCGCGCCGATACTCGAACTTGTCGACCGCCTTCATCAGCCCGATGTTGCCCTCCTGGATGAGGTCCAGGAACTGCAAGCCGCGGTTGGTGTACTTCTTGGCGATCGAGACCACCAGCCGCAGGTTGGCCTCGACCAGCTCGCGTTTCGCGATATCGGCCTCGACCTGGCCGCGATGGATGATCTGGAGCGTGCGCCGCAGCTCGCCCGAAGTGCTGTCGGCCTCTTCCTCAATCTGCGCCTGCTTCTGGTGCAGGGCCCGCAGATCCTTGCGGAAGTCCTTGGCCGCCTCGCCGCCCAGTTTGGCCTGCGGCTGCTCCGCCTTGCGCTGCAGGCGGGCGATCTCGCGCTCCACGTGGCGGATCGTCTGCACCGTCTGGGTGATCCTCTCGATCAAGACGTCGCGCTGCGGCGTCGTAAATGGGATCGAGCGGATCAGTTGCGAGGTCTCGACGCGCGCCCGGGCCAAGGCGAACCGCACGCGGCGGGTCTCCTTCGGCTTCTTGTTGCGCGGCAGGGCCAGGTATTTTTGCCGCCAGAGCTGCCCCTTCTTCTGCATCCGCGCGATCTGGTCGATGCTGGCCAGACACTTCTCGAGGCGCGACGCCAGGACCTCGTCGGTGACCTCCTCCTCGCCCACCGGCACCACGTCGCGGATGGTGATCCGCCCGCGCCGCAAAGCCTCGCCCAGCTCCAGAACTTCCTTGATCACGATGGGCGAGCGCGACAGGGCCTTCAGCACGCTGTTCTGGCCGCGCTCGATGCGCCGGGCGATCTCCACTTCCCCGGCCCGCGTCAGCAGCGGCACCGCGCCCATTTCGCGCAAGTACATGCGCACCGGGTCGGTAGTCTTCTCGGGGGCGCCGGCCGTCAGCTCCAGATCGCTCAGCTCTTCGGCCATCTCTTCCGGCTTGCGATCGAACTCCAGCTTGTCCTCGAGCGGCGCCTCTTCCAGCGCCTCGAGGCCGGCGGTCTCCAGGTTGGCCAGCACGTCGTCGACTTCGTCGGCGGTGTTTAGGGGCTCCGGCAGATCGTCGCCGGCGTCGTCGTATACCAGGTATGATTTATCCTTAGTGGCGGCCATGGATGGCGGTGCGTCTTGGCGTTTTTCTTCGACCACGGGACCGTTACTCCGGAGCAGGTCGGGCTGTCTCGTCCCGTAAAGAATCGACCACTATTCTACACCAAATCGGCGGGCGCCCTGTCAAGCGATATCCAGCGCCGGCGGGTGAAAACGCACCAGCGGGCATCATCGCGGAAAAAACCAGTTCGTTTTCGGAGCGCTCTCAGTGAGACACCTGAGCCGCGGCTGCCGCCGGCTGCGGACGCCGGCTGTCGTGCTCCTGCTTGAGACGCACCAGGCGAGCGACCTTCTCGCCATCGGCGGAATTCTGCGCCTCCTGGATTTCCTTCTGCAAGATTCGCCGCCGCGCTTCCCAGGCCGCCGCTTGGAGGGCGCGCAGCGCCGCGCGGCCCTGCTCGATGGTGGGCGCTTCCGCGGCGTCGCTGAACACCACTTCGTGAAGCAGCCGGCGGTCGGGTTCCTCCAGGCGCGCCTCGATCGCCATCAGGTCGAACGGCTCGCCGGCGCCGGCGAGCAAGAACAACGCCCGGAAGATGCGCGTCGAAGCGAGCTCCTCGGCGCCGCCGCTTTCCCGCAGCGGCTCGAGCAGCTCGCGGCGCCCCTCCTCGTTCTCAACCAGCAGCCGCACCAGCAGCCGCTCGCCCGGTTTGAGAGGATTGACCGCAGCGGCCGCCGCCGTCGGGACGCGCCGCTCGGCCGCCGCCTTGCGAAAACTCTCCAGCACCAGGCCGGCCTCCACGCCCAGCCGGTTGGCCAAGTCGTTCACCAGCGCCACCCGCTCGATCTTGTTGCCGACGCGGTTCACCGCCGGCAGCAGCGACTGGAACGCCGCCACGCGGCCCTCCGCCGTGCGCGTATCGTGCTGCGCGCGCGCGCGATCCGCCAGCCAGAAATAGTAACTCGGGGCCTGCTCGAGCAATCCCTCGTAAGCGGCTGCGCCTCGCTCCCGGCAGAAGGCGTCCGGATCGAGCCCCTCGGGCAGGCTCAAGACCCGCGCGTGCAATCCTTCGTCGAGCAGCAGCAGAATGGAGCGCTCGGCAGCGCTGCGCCCGGCCGCGTCCGGATCGAAATTCACCGTCACCATTCTCGTGTAGCGGCCGATCATCCGCGTCTGATCGGCGGTCAGCGAGGTGCCGCAACTGGCCACCACTTCTTTCACCCCGGCGCGCCAGACGCCGATGGCGTCCATGTAGCCCTCGACCAGCACCGCCCGCTCACGCTTGCGGATCGCCTCGCGCGCGCGGTCGAGGTTGTACAGCACGTGACTCTTGCGATAGATGGGCGACTCCGGCGAGTTCAGGTATTTCGGCTGCTGATCGGCCTCCAGCGCGCGGCCGCCGAACGCCACCAGTTTCCCCGTTTCGTTGCGGATGGGAAAAACCAGCCGGTTGCGGAAGCGATCGTAGTAGCCGGCGCCTTCCTGGCGTTTCACCGCCAGCCCGGAGCGCTCCATCTGCTCGGGCGCGCAGCCCTCGCGCTCCAGCACCCGCACCAATCGCTCGCCGCCGGCCGGCGCGAGCCCCAGACCAAATTCCCGGGCAACCTCCGCCGGCAGTCCGCGCTTGTCGAGATAAGCGCGCGCCGCGGCGCCCTCCGGGCTCTCCAGGTGCTGCGCGAAGAAACGTTGCGCCGTTTCGTGGATGCCGTAGAGAGCCGCCCGCTGGCGCGCTTCCTCGTCGGCCATCTCGCCCACGCCGCGCCGCGGCAGCGGGATCCCCTGGCGCTCGGCGAGGCCCTTCAAGGCTTCGAAGAAGCTCACCCCTTCAATCTCCATCAGGAAGTTGAAGACGTCGCCGCCCTTGCCGCAGCCGAAGCACTTGAAGAACTGCAAGCCGGCGTGCACCGAGAACGACGGCGTCTTTTCGGTGTGGAAGGGACACAGGCCGACGTAACGCGTGGCGCCCTGCTTTCGCAGCCGCACAAACTCGCCGACCACGTTGACGATGTCGACCGACGACTTGACGTGGCGCGCGAAATCCATTCGGAATCCATCCGTTGTAGCACAACCGCGCCGGATTTGACAGTCGTCGCCGCGCCCTGTCAAAATGAAAATGTTTCGTCCCCACGTGCCCAAGTGGCGGAATTGGCAGACGCGCTAGATTCAGGTTCTAGTGGGAGAAATCCTGTGGAGGTTCGAGTCCTCTCTTGGGCACCAGTCCCGCGGCCGTCCTCCGCGCTAAACTAGTCTCCATGCCAAAGACCGCCTCCCTTCGCGCCCTCGCGGTGGCTGGCTTCGCCGCCGCCTTTCTGTGGTTCGCCCCGTCGCCGAGCGCCCAGCCCGCGGGCCTTTGGTACAAGGGCAACCTCCACACCCACACCATCAACAGCGACGGCGACAGCTCCCCGGACGAAGTGGTCCGCTGGTACAAGGAGCATCGCTACAACTTCCTCGTGCTGACCGACCACGATTACCTCACCGCCGTCGACGGCCTCAACACCGTCTTCGGAGCCCAGGACAAGTTTCTGGTCGTCCGCGGCGAGGAGGTCAGCGCGCGGTTCGAGAAAAAACCGATTCACCTGAACGCTTTCAACCCCGCCTCGGTCATCGCGCCGCAGAGCGGGGTGAGCGTCCTCGACACCATCCAGCGCAACGTCGACGCCATCCGCCGCGCCGGCGGCGCGCCCGTGGTCAACCACCCCAATTTCGGCTGGGCCATCACCGCCGAGGAGCTCCGCCAGGTCCAGAACAACCGCCTCTTCGAGCTCTACAACGGCCATCCCGAGGTCAACAATGTCGGTGGCGGAGGTATTCCGGGCCTGGAGCAGGTCTGGGACCTTCTGCTCGCCTCCGGCCGCCAGATGTACGGCGTCGCCGTCGACGACGCCCACTACTTCAAGCAGTTCGGGCCGCAGTATTCCAACCCCGGCCGCGGCTGGGTCGCCGTCCGCGCGCGCGAGCTCTCCGCCGCGGCGCTCGTCGAGGCCCTGGAGCGCGGCGATTTTTACGCCTCGACCGGCGTGGTGCTGGCCGACGTCGCGCGCGCCTCGGGCGGCCTGCGTCTCGAAATCCGCCCCGCCCGCGCCCTCAAGTACACCACCGAGTTCATCGGAGAAAAGGGCCGCGTGCTGCAAACGTCTTTCGAAACGGCCTCGACCTACACTTTGACCGCCGCCGACCGCTACGTCCGCGCCCGCGTCACCGCCTCCAACGGCGAGATCGCCTGGACCCAGCCCGTGTTCCGGGAGTGACCGCAATGTCGAGCGCCGCGCGCTACAATAGGCAGCAATGAGCGCGAAGCCCGAGATACTCCCGAACAGCCTCTACGAGCAGGATTACGCCGCCTGGGCTACTGAAACGGGCCGGCTGATCCGCGGCCGAGCCTGCGTCCGACCCTGCCGCGGACGCTGGCGCATGTCTACGGTCACGCCGTGACCAGGGCCATCGCTGAAACCGGGCTACCGGCCGAAGCGTTCCCCGCGCGCTGCCCGTTCTCCGCCGCCCAGATCCTGGACCAGGACTTCCTGCCCGAGTAGCGCGGCGGATCGAGGTACAATTGTTAGCAATGAGCGCGAAGCCCGACATACTTCCGAACAGCCGGCTTTACGAGCAGGATTACGCCGCCTGGGCAATCGAAACCGGACGACTGATCCGCGACGGCCGATTCGGGGACATCGACAGGGAGTTCCTGGCGGACGAGATCGAGAGCATGGCCAGAAGCGACAGACTGCAAATAAAGAATCGTCTAGAGGTTCTTATCCGGCATCTCCTAAAGTGGGTGCACCAGCCGGAGAAACGGTCGAGGAGCTGGAAGTTGACGATGTTCCATCAGCGGGGCCGCATCGAGCGTCTCTGCAAGGATTCGCCCAGTTTGCGACGTCTCGTGCCCGAGATGATCGCGGAGATGTACCCGGCATCTGTGGAAGCCGCCAACCTGGAGACCGGCTTGTCGAAGGACGCCTTTCCCAAGCAGTGTCCGTACTCCGCCGCCCAGATCCTCGACCGGGACTTCCTTCCCGACTAGCGCACAACGGTCGGACCCGCCGGCGCGCGGGTGAGCGACACCACCGCAGCCTTTTCCTCCGCCAGATGCGCCTGGATCGCGCGCTGGACGGCGCCGCCGTCGAGGGCGGAGAGTTTTTTCGCCAGCTCCGCTCGATGCCGCCCGTAGCGAAACTCCTGCATCCCCCATTGCAAGCCCACGTTGCCTTCGATCATGGCGCGCGTGACGCTCGACGGTGCCTGCGCGCGGAGCATCTCCGGGTCCGTCGGTCGCTCGAGCGAGAAAGCGAGCTGCCGCGCCATCATCGGCGCCGGCTCGACGGCCGGCCCGCCCGATCGCAGCGCCTCCAGATGCCGGCCGATCTTCTCCTCGACGGCGGCGAAAGTCGCGCCGGGCTTCAGCGCGGCGGATATGTAGAGGTAATTCCCTTCGGGCGCGATCAGGTCGGCGCCGGCCAGCGTCATCGCCGCGGTCCGCTGGAGATCCGCATCCGCGTAGAACCGCATCGCCAGCGACTGCGCCGCCACCGACAGCGCCGCGTAATCCACGCTGTCCGTCGCCGGGATCGGCCAGGTTTTGAGCCAGTGCCGCGCGGCCAGGTCCCAGGTGGCGTCCCAGCGTCCCGGCCGCGGCTTCAGCGGCGCCGGCGTCGCAGCGGCGGACTTCAGGCTCCCCAACGGCTTGGCCATCGCCGGTAGCGCGGCCTTCGCGTCCAGGCCTCCGACGGCGCAAACCAGTACGCGATCCAGAACCGCCAGCCGCTCCTGCCGGTACTGCTCGATCTCCGCGAGCGTCGCGCGCGCCAGGTCGCCGCGCACCGCCGCGTGCTTCCTTCCGTGGCGATACGCCTGGTTCCACGCCGCCACGGCGAACTTGTGCGTGGCCAGGTTCTGGGCCGCGAAATCCGCCTCGGCGTTCGCCTTGGTCTTTTCGGCCTCCAGCAGCAGCGGCGTGACGCGCCTGCCCTCGAGCCACCGGCGGTGATGCGCCAGTCCCTCTTGCCAGTTGGCAGTGGCGCCGTACCAATCGAGGCGCAGGTGGTCGGGCAGCGTCTCGCCGTTGGCCGCCGGCGAATCGGTCGCCACCGTCGAGCGGATCGCCAGGTGCTCCACCAGGTGCGACCACTGCGCCTGTCCCGGCCCGTCGCTCGCCAGGCCCAGCGGCAGGAACGTGAACAGCGAGACGTGCGCGCTTCCGGCGATGCAGACGACGACGGCGCGGATGCCGTTCGGCAGGGCCATCGATTCCACGCGCGGCTCGGCGCTCCGGACCGGCCCGGCGGCCATCGCCAGCGCCGTGATAAGTACTGGTAGTTTCAACGCGAGCCGGGCGGCGCCGCCGCCGTCTTTTCGCCGATCCCGAAAACGTGCTTCAAGCCGCGGACCACCAGCACGCCGCCGGAGATCGCCGGGGTCGCCATCAGCACCTCGCCCATGGGGTTCGTCGCCAGCAGCTCGTACTGCGGTCCGGCCTTCACCACGAAGATCTCGCCGTCTTCGCTCGTGAAGTAGATCTTGCCGTCGCCGGCCACCGGCGAGGCGCTGTAGGCGCCGCCCTTCTCGCCGATCCGCTGCTGGTAGACGCGCTCGCCGGTTTTCGCGCGGTGGCAGGCCAGCACGCCGTTGTTGGAGCACACGTACAGGTACTCGCCGTACACAACCGGCGTGGGCATGTAGGGGCCGCCGCGCATGGCGCTCCAGGCGATGAAATCGCTCGATGAGACGCCGTCCTTGAGCGAGATGTCGCCGCTCGCGCCGGGCTTGATGGCGTAGATCGGTTGAATGCCGCGGTAGCCGTTGGTCACGAAGATCAGATCGTGCGCCGCGAACGGCGTCGGCGCGGTGACTTCGGAGTTCGGTCCCAGCCGCCACAGCTCCCTGCCGGTCAGGGGGTCGTAGCCGCGGATGAACTTGGTCGCATGAGTGACTAGCTCGGCGCGGGTCTGGCCCTCGTAGATGGTCGGCGTTCCCCAGGACGGGATTTCGTCGCGGGACGTCCGCCACATCTGCTTGCCCGTCTTGAGGTCGTAGGCGGCGAGGAAGGAGTCCTTCTGGATGTCGGCCTGGACGATCACCATGCCTTTATAGATGATCGGCGAGCTGGCTACGCCCCACTCGTAGTCGGGATCGTAGAACCAGCCGGCGTTGAGATTGCCGAGGTCGGCTTTCCAGAGCAGCTTGCCGTCCAAGTCGTAGGCGTACAGACCCTCGGAGCCGAAGTGCGCGATGACGGTCTTGCCGTCGGTCGCCGCGGTGCAGGAGGCCTGGCTCGACTTGGTATGCCGCTTGGTCTTAGGAATGCCGGTACGGGCAGTGCGCTCCCAGATGATCTTGCCGCTGCGCTTGTCGAGGCAGTAGACGCGCCAGGAGTGCTCCGAGACGTCGGGCGAGGGCGTCACGTCGCCGTAGAGACCGTGGCGGAAGACGGCCTGGGGGTCGCTGCTGATCGCCGTGGTGACGAAGACGCGATCGCCCCAAACGATGGGGCTGGAGACGGCCAGGCCGGGGATCGGGGTTTTCCAGAGGAGGGTCTCGAGTCTGGCGGCGTCCCAGGAGACCGGCAGTTTATGCCCATCAGCAATGCCCGAAGCGCCGGGGCCGCGGAACTGCGGCCAGTTCTGGGCGGGGAGATAACCGCCAAGACGCCAAGACGCCAAGAAAACCAAGGTGAGATTACGCAGGCGCACGGGGGTCAATTTCCTTTTATCTTCTGGAAGCGGAACTCGAGGGGGCCGCGGCGGGAGACGAAGCCGGTCACCTTGCCGCCCTCCACAACAAACGTGACGACCTCCTCGGGGTTGTTCGCCAGACGGAAGGTCGTGTTGCTAATCCCGCCCAACTCGCCGAGCGACCGTCCCATTTGATCGCCGACGAGCTTGCCGTCCTTGACGGCGACGGTGATCTCCAGGCCGCGGTCGCTGCGGTAGAGGCCTTCGTACTGCTTCAGGATTTCCACCTCGACCGGGAAATCCGCTGGCGGCGGAGGTGTGGCGCCGGCCGCCTTCAGCATTTCGACGATCTCATCGCGCTTGCTTCGCGTGGCGATGACCAGGGCCGCTGAGAGAGTCTCAGCGCTGACGCCGCCTTTGTCGAGAACGGTTTTGACCAGCTCGGCGCGGCCGCCGGCGACGCCGTTCATCAGCAGCTCCTCGCCGCCCGCGGCGCCTTTGTCGATGAGCGCCTGAACCACCGGCAAGTGGCGCTCCGACGCGGCCAGCGCCAGCGCGGAGGAGCCATAAAAAGTGTCCTTGATGTTGGGGTCGGCGCCGCGTTCGAGCAGCAGTTGGACGACCTCGAGGTGACCGCGGTGCGCGGCGAATGAGAGGGCGGTGCGATCGTAGCGGGCCTTCGCATTGACAGCAACGCCCTTGTCGAGCAGCGTCTTGACCGCCGCGGCGTCGCCCTTGCGCGCGGCGGCGAAAAGCTGCTCGCCCAAGTCTTGCGCCCAAACCGGCATCAGTGCGATAACTCCGCAGGCCAAGAGGAGCGGCCGACTCAACATAGATTTCCTCGCTCGCCCCCTTCGGGGCCGTAGAAAAAGACCCACACCGCGAAATCGCCGGTGAAGTCCTCGAAGCGGTGCGGGACGCCCGCCGGGGCGAACAGAAAGTCGCCGGGGCCGAACGGTCCCCTGCCGGCGTCGCTGACGAAAGTCCCGCTACCGGCGATGACGACATAGGCCTCGTCCCGAGTATGCGGCGACTGGGGATCGCTGCCGGCCGGCGAATAAACCTTCACCTGAAGGCTGCCATGCCGGAACAGCTCCTGCGAACGCGGCGCCTGCGGGGCGGAGACCGGCTGCAAGGCATCGGTCTTGGTGATAATGCGGATGGCGTCGAAGCGGTCCATGGTGCTCTCTGCATACCAGTGTAGCTCTACCCAGGCGTCTCCGCCCGCTGGGAGCTGACGGCCTCACGCTCTCTGGAGCAGGATGGCCGCCGACTCCGGCGTGAGCACCCGAATGCCCGAATGCCGGAATCCCCTCGGATCCCGCGTCACAATGGCGTCACAGCCGGCCAGCCTCGCGGCGGCGGCGGTCACGGAATCTTCGAAATCCGGCCAGGCGAGAAGCAGCGCATCTTGAAGGACGGCGCCGTCGACCGCCGCCACCTGGAAGACGCGGAGCATGGCGGACACGGCACGTCTGGCGTACCATGCCATACGTATTATGGCAGCGGCCTTGTACGTACGGAAGCGCGCCCGGGCTTGAACTCGATCACAATGCCCCGCAGTGGCGCGTCCCCGACATTCTTTACCGAGTGGATCACGGGCGGGTTGAACGCGGCGCGGTCGGGCGCCATCTCCCTGAGAACAGCGGGCTCGCCGTCGGGCCATTGCTCGAGGCGGGTCCGGTTTAGCTGTATCACGACGCGCTGGCTGTGGCTGTGCCTCGGGCGCGTGTCGCCGGCCGCCAGCTTTTCTTCGAAGATGAAGAACCGCTCGCCGTCGTAGCGCATGGCGTTCTTTTCGGGCGGAAGGAGCTCGCGCGGTGACTCGACCGGAGGATGGTTCGCCTTGATGGCCACCTCGAAAAAGGCGCCCCCCGCCGGCGGCTCGTACGACTGGCCGGTCTGGAAAACCGCGACATCGCCTCGGGTCATCTTCCGGCGTGAGGCGCCGAACCGAAGCTCGACTTCGCCGAGCGCCACGATCACGCGTTCCCCGCACCCCGGCGCGGCGGCGGAAGCGCACGGCGCCGCGTCCCGCGTCACACGCACGTATTCGTTCTCGAGCGCCACCGGGTGCGCCTGTAGAAGCCAAACGGCCAGAAGGAATCTCATCGCCGGTCCTGACCTCATCAACCCTCGACGATGCTGCACCACCGTTCCTGCCTCGCCGCGGAAGAAGTCTCTTCGATGCGAGTGGAGATGATCCACACGTGCCCCGAGGGATCGATAATCCGCCCGGTGCGATCGCCCCAGAACTGGTTCTTCACCGGAAGCAGCACCCTCGCCCCGCCGGCCACCGCCCGCTCCATCACCGCGTCCACGTCTTCGACATACACGTAGATCACCACCGGCGAGCTGCCGTCCGGCTGCGGAGCGCGGCTCGAAAGGGTTGGCCACTCTCCTTCGATCATGATCATGGCCCCGCCGATCGTCAGCGCCGCATGCGCCACGGTCCCATCCGGACCCGGCCGGCGCACCAGCTCCACGGCGCCAAACGTGGTCTTGCAAAAGTCGATTGCAGCCGACGCATCGCGGCACACCAACATCGGCATCACAACTGGGACGCCCTCCGGTAGGGCGCTCCGGCGCGGCCCGCCCTTGGCCCTCACCGGCACTGCCAGTCGCCCTCGCCGGCTTGCTTCCAGCTTGCCCATTACGCTGAAGATAACTCGTTTGCGCCGGTCCCCGCAACGCCACCCCCCTCAACGGCACGCGCTCCCCAAGACAACCTGACGGATCCAGTCCCGCCCAACTCCCCGATTTTTCCCCTTTCCCCTCAACAACTTCCCGTTTCCCCTCCCCGAAACACTTGGCGCCCGCTGCTACCCTGGTCATAGGAAGAGTTTCAATCACCAAATCTCCAAATCTCCAAATCACCAAATGGCCAGGCCCAAGGACAGCGGTCGCATCGACCTCGCCCAGGTCTTCCTACGCTTCCAGCGTCAGATGCTCGCCCACCTCGACGTCGACGCCCTGTTCGAGCACCCCAGCGCCGCCGGCGCCGCCACGGAGCGCCACTGGATCGCTCTCTTTAATCAATACTTACCGCCCCGCTACCGCGCCTCGAGCGCCTTCGTCGTCGACTCCGACGGCCGCCGCAGCCGCCAGATCGACATCGCCGTCTACGACAACGTCTACTCGCCCCTGCTGATTCCTCACGACTCCGGCCTCCACATCGCCGCCGAGAGCGTCTACGCCGTTTTCGAGGTCAAGCACACCCTCACCCGCCAGCTACTTTGCGACGCCGCCGCGAAGGCCGCCTCCGTCCGCCGCCTCCACCGAACTTCGGTCGCCGTCCTCGCCGCCGGCCACCGCCGCCCCCCCATCCGCCCCCGCCCGATCCTGGCCGGCGTACTCGCCCTAGATTCAGTCTGGCGCGGAACGCTTCATCAGATGCTCCACAGCATCCTCAGCTCCCTCTCCCCCATCGAGCGCCTGGACCTAGGCTGCATCTTGCGCGAAGGCGCCTTCGAGCTCAATCACCAAATCACCAAATCACGAAATCACCAAATCGCGCTGCGCGTAAGCGCAGCGCACGAGTCCCTGATCTTCCTCGTCCTCCGCCTCCTCGACCGCCTCCAACAAATGGGCACCGCCCCCGCCGCCGACCTCGCCGCCTACGGCCGCTCCCTCGAATCCTTCTCCCGCCGCAACCGCCCCGTCGACCCGCCTACTCGCCGTCCCCGCGGCCGCCCCCCGAAGGCGTGATTTCCCTCTGCGAACCGGGTGTTTCCCTCGCCCGGCCGGTCTATAATCGATCCAGGCATGCAGATCACAGCCAAAGAGCAAGCTTTCGTTGAAGCGCTTCGCCGCCTGCCACCCGGCGCAGTCGCTCAACTTTCGGCCTTGGCCGAGCGCCTCGCATGTCTTAAGCCGGAAACCGTCATCGACTGGTCCGACGCCTGGTCTGACCAGGATCTTCAGGATTTCAATCGCGCCGCATTGGAACGCTTTGATCGAGACCACGCGGACGAGCAGCAGTGAAACCCGGCGATGTCGTAATCGCCATGCTCACCGGCGCGCGAGTCGCAAAAATCCGGCCTGCTGTTGTCGTATCGACCGAGCTCTATCACAACGATCGGCCTGACGCCATCGTTGCAATCCTGACCTCACAGACTCCGACACTACCAGTCGCGCTCGTCAATTCTCTCGCAGCCCTCCTCGATGATTCGCAGGAGTTCGCCGGCTCCCTCCGGGCTTAAGGAGCCGCTTGTGCGGCGCAGAATTGCCCGGCGCTCGCCCTCCGACACTGTCTTCGGTGGATGTAGTCCGCCGCCTGAGCCAAGCCCCTCCGGTGTCAGCTTTTCCAAGTCCGCGACGGCTGCTTCCAGCTTGCTCATTACCCTAACTCGCCTGCGCCGGCCCTGCAACGGTACCTTACCACCCCTCCACAATCTCCACCAACCCCTCCCGCCCCGCCGCCATCGACAGCATCCCCCGATCGAGCGTCGCCACTACCCCGTCGCGCGACTCCGCGAGCGCCAGCAGGTACGCGTCGGTCACTTGCCGGTGCCCCACGATCGGCTGCTCCCGCCCGATCGCTTCACTCACCCGCCGATCGTCCGGCCAGAACTCGTGCTCCGCGAGCGCGGTGATCCGCGCGAGCAGCTCCAGCGCCGCTCGCGCCGAAACCGCCCGCGCCGTGAAGTTCGGATTGATCGAGATCCGCACGAAACCAAGCTCGGTCAGAGGGCAAGTCCGAAACCCCATCCGCCGTTTCTTGGCGAACCACGCCTGCGCTTGGCTGTGATGCACGTGGAAAGGCCAGGCCAGCGCCAGCAGCAGGCTCACGTCAAGCAACCGAGGCCTCACAGCTCGTCCTCTGCCGCCAGCGTTTTCTCGAGCGTGATGACCTCGCCCCCGCCCGGCAAGTCGAAGCACGGGAAAGGCTTCTCCCCGTCGATGCCGACCGGCGGTTCCAGGCCCCGGCGCGCCAGCTCCCCCAGCGCATCCCCCAGAGAGATGCCCTTCAGGGCCGCCAGCGACCGCGCGGCAAGATAAACGTCGTCCGGTAGGTTCACAGTAGTTCGCATCACGATGATTCTAGCATGGCAGCATCACTACAAGCTATCACAATCCGCATGTTCCCAACAAAAAAGTTGACAACAAATAAGTTGTACGGCATAGTGGATCTGTGCAAGACGTTCTCAAACGTGCCACCGGCAACTACGTCGTAGGCGATCAGTTCTGGGACCGCGAAACCGAACTCGCGCTTTTCATCGAGCGCCTTCGCGAAGGGGCTCACCTTTTGCTCACCGCCCCTCGTCGAACCGGCAAGACCAGCCTCATGCTGGAAGCCGCCCGCCGCCTCCAAGATGACTACCTGTGCCTGTACGTCGACCTCCAGAAATCTCACTCGCCCGCCGACGCCATCGTGGAGCTCGCGCTGGCTTCCCACAAACACGCCCCGCTGTGGGAGAAAACCAAATCGGTCTTTCGAAATGTTCTGGACGGCATCGAGTCGATCAAGTTTGAAGAGCTCGCTGTCACCTTACGAAGCGGCCTGACCGCGGGCGACTGGCAGTCGAAGGGCGACAGCCTCTTCGAGATCCTCGCCGCCAACAGCAAGCCCGTCGTTCTGCTTCTCGACGAGGTTCCCATCCTGGTGAACCGGCTGCTCAAGGGCAGCGACTACACGATCACACCCGAACGCCGCGCGACCGCTGACGCGTTTCTATCCTGGCTGCGCTCCAACGGCATCCGCCACCCGGGCAAAATCACCATGGTCATCGCCGGCTCGATCGGCCTCGAGCCTGTTGTTCGCCAGGGTGGGCTTAGCGCCACGCTCAACACCCTGACCCCTTTCGAGCTGCGTCCGTGGAGCCGCGAAACGGCGGCCGCATGCCTCCGCGCCCTCGCCGCGGGCCACCAACTCACGCTTCCGCCGGAAGCGGTCGACGAGATGCTCGACCGCCTCGGCGTATGTATTCCCCACTATGTCCAGATGTTTTTCGACTATGCATATCGAGAAGCCCGCCTGCGCGGTGGGAACGAAGTTTCCCGCGACCTGGCTGCGGAAGTCTATCGCCATTCCATGCTCGGCACCCGGGGACACGCCGAGCTCACCCATCTCGAGGAGAGATTGACGACCGTGCTCGGCCCCCAGTTGCAACTGCTCGCCCTGGACCTCTTGACGGAAGCGGCTGTCGCCGCTTCGCTGTCCTCCGCAGCCGCCGAGGTGCTCGCTCGCGCCCACTGCGGCGAGGAATGGATCGAGCGGCTGCGCGACGTCCTCGCGATCCTCGAGCACGACGGCTACCTCAGGGCTCGGGGCGGCAGCTATGTCTTTGTCTCGCGTTTACTAAAGGACTGGTGGAAGGCGCGATTCAAGTTCGCGTACGTTCCCGTCAAGAAACGATCACCGCGCCGATGACCTCCTCTCGCATCACTTACAATCCCGGCATCTTCGGCGACGAGGAGTTGGTTCGCGCCTTCGTTGTCCGTCAGCAGTACCTCGAGTTGATCCTGGAAGCCGTGCGCGAAAACGCCGCGTCTCCGGGGCCAAACCGCCACCTCCTCATCGTGGGGCCGAGGGGCATTGGCAAGACCATGCTCGTCCGCCGGGCGGCGGCTGAGGTTCGCTCGAGCCCGGCCCATGGATCGCAATGGTACCCCCTGGTGTTCGGGGAGGAAACCTACCCGGTCGGCTCGCCCGGACAGTTCTGGCTCGAGGCCCTCTATCACCTAGCCGCCGAGACCGCCGACAAGCGGTGGGACAAGGCCCTCGACGAGCTGCGCGACGAGCCTGACGAGGTCCGCTTGCGCGAGCGCGCTCTCGGCCAGTTAATGGACTTCGCCGACCGTCAAGGCAAGCGTCTGCTGCTGGTCGTCGAGAACCTCAACGCCCTGCTCGGCAGGCAGCTCGACCCACAGGCGGCCTGGGACCTGCGGCACACCCTCATGCACGAGCCCCGTTTGATGCTCCTGGCAACCGCCACCAGCCGCTTCGAGGAAATCGACAACAGCAACCAGGCATGGTTCGAGCTCTTCGCCATCCACGACCTCAAGCCCCTGGATCAGGATGAGTGCGGCGTGCTCTGGCAGTCGTCGGCTGGGACGCCCTTGGAACCGGGTCCATTGCGGGCGATCCGGATTCTCACCGGCGGCAACCCCCGCCTGCTTCGGATCCTCGCCGGTTTCGCCGCCAACCGCTCTTTCCGCGAGCTTATGGACCAGTTGGTGCACTTGATCGACGACCACACCGAGTACTTCCGAAGCTACCTCGAAGGGCTTGCGCCCCTGGAGCAAAAGGTGTTCGCTGGTCTGCTCGAGAAATGGGACCCCATCGGTGCCGCCGACCTGGCGCGCCTCACGCGCCTGGAAGTGAATAAGGTCAGCGCCCTGCTCGGCCGCTTGGTCGGCCGCGGCGCCGTCGAGGTCGTAGACTCCAAGCCCCGACGCAAGCTCTATCAGGCAGCCGAGCGCCTCTATAACATCTACTACCTGATGCGCCGGCGCGGCCATCCCGCAGGCCGCGTTCGTGCCGCCGTCAGTTTCATGGTGATGTTCTACGAGCGCGAAGAACTGGCCGCAACCATCGCCGACCTGACCCGCGAAGCCTGCAACTTGCCCCTCGGCGCCCGCCAGGATCATTACCTCGCTTATACCGAAATCTTCAAGCAGGCGCCTGGATTGGCGTCGCTCTTCCTACAACGTACGCCGCTGCAGTTCTTCGAGGCCTCCGACGCCCCAGACTACGTTCGCCAGCTCCCCGTCGCTGCCGCGGTCAGCGAGGCGCGCGAGCACCACGCAGCCGGTCGCTTCCAAGAAGCGGAAACCCGCTATCGGGAGGCTCTGGAGCGCGACTCCGCGGACATCTCCGCCTTGATGCTGCTGGGGCTGCTGCTGGGCAGCGACTTGCAGCGCTTTACCGAAGCCGAGCAGGCCTTTCGCAAGGC
>Ga0247727_10006732_pt1 | contig 22422 bp, 16 predicted proteins | sample WisWelCaveWW1625_FD_202498 | JGI IMG/M metagenome (GOLD analysis project Ga0247727, IMG submission 202498) | Biofilm microbial communities from Wishing Well Cave, Virginia, United States - WW16-25 | ecosystem: Environmental > Aquatic > Deep subsurface > Groundwater > Cave microbial mat | place...
GGTGGTGAGGAGGAACATCGTTGACTTTACCAGCAGTTTTAACGGAGGGAATCAGGGGATCTTTGTCGGCTTGGGTCCGACAACTGCGAGGATCGAGCAGAACTTCGTCATGGGCGGGACTGTGACGGGGATGTTTGTGACGGATTTCGGTCTCAACACTGCTGACTCGGTCCTCGTTGCGAATAACATGATCACCGGCGGCGCCATCAGTCCCCGCACAGGAATGAACTGTGAGGCGACCAATGCAAGGGTCATCTTCAACACTATTGCCCTTCCTTCGGATGTGGGAATCTCGACGGGACTCAGAGTTATCAAGGAGAACTGCACGGTACTCAACAACATTATCGTCGACTTCAACAGCGCCATCTTCCCCTCCTTCGCTTTCGCCTATGATCAGGGATCCGGGGGTCAGACGCCGAACCTTCGGTCTGATTACAATGTCATCTACAAGACTCCGGGTGGAGCGGGTGCCCTCGTGATATGCGACGGAGTGCAGTATTCCAGCCTCCCTTTGTATCAGGAGGCCACAGGCCTGGATACGAATTCCGTTTCAAAGGCTATTGACTTCCTTGATCTGCTTTCCGATCTCCATCTCAGCGATTGCCAGGCCCAGGATTCGGATCTGGCCGGAATTCCGTTTCCGGGTGTAACAATTGATTACGACGGAGGTCTTCGAAGCACCGTGGCACCAACCATCGGCGCGGATGAAGCTGTCGGTTCGGCACACGATCTCTTTGGGGATGTTTTTACGGTGTTCAATGGAGGTGCAGCCTTTTCGGCTGATGCCGGACTTCTCAACAATATCGTGGCGAACAGCGTTGTAATACCTGAGTGGGATAGTAACTTAGTGAGGGTCTTTGACTACAGTGACCCGCGAGCGTACGTGCTCGCCCAAGACTGGCCAATGCAGCCATGTGAGCCAACCGTTGTAAAGGTGGCCGACATGGATCTTGATGGTTTCCTCGACATCGTCATTGCATGCTCCAATACTCCGCTGCTTGTGTACTACATGGATGGGGGATTTTCAGCACAGGTATCTGAAATCGGCACGAACAACACGCGTTCCATTGAAGTTGCGGACGTCAATATCGATGGTCTTCCTGACATCGTTGCGACACAGGGGGATCCCGTCGCGTTTGTGAATGATCTGGGGAGAGGAAATTTTGTTCCGCACATCCTGGAGAATGCATCGGACGCAACCGGAGATCTCGTTGCCCGGGATCTGGATGGAGACAGTGATCCTGATATTGTTGTGATGAATGAGGCGCCTCTGCCCCAGAGAATTTCCGTCTATCTGAACCTTGGAGTGAACGGAGGCGTCTGGGATGGATTCGGCGCTGAAACTGAATACCAGTTTCAAACAGGGGCCAACACGGACGCAGCGAGCATTGCCGATGGGGACTTCGATGGGGACGGGGATGTCGATCTCATCTTTACACATTCCGCAAGCGATTCGTTGGTTTTTCTCCTGAACAATGGGGACGCTACGTTCACGCGTCAGACCATCCTCGATCAGGATCATAAGGCGGTAGCAGCGCTTGACTATGACGACGATGGAGACATTGATCTCGCTGTGGCTCACCTGTCGCTCGCTCTGGACGGTTTCACCATCTTCTTCAATGACGGGAATGGAACTTTTCAGAAGAAACAGAACTGCTTCGTGTCTTCCCTCGTCAATGGTGTGCCCACGGGAATGCTGGCCAAGCATCTCGATTTCGATAATCTCCCTGATCTGATTATCGCAACTGTTGATAGCGTGTTCATTCTGTTCAACCTTGGCGGAGGTGCGACGTCGGTCGATCCATCAAGCCCTATCGAGATCCCACAATCCTTTTCGCTCTCTCAGAACTATCCGAATCCGTTTAATCCAACAACAGCGATCAGCTATCAACTGCCAACAATCAGCTTTGTTGAGCTGAGGTTGTTCGACATTCTTGGAAGAGCGGTCACAACACTACTAAATGAAGAACAGGCGGCAGGAGAGCATGCTGTCCAATGGAATGGCAGGAATGCCGCCGGCAATCACGTCAGCAGCGGGATGTATTTCTACCGACTCGAAGCCAGACAATCCAACGGTGCCGGATCGTTCGTCGATGTGAAAAAGATGATGGTGATAAAATAGTATCAATCAATGCTTGTTGTAGGTAGGAGAGCCACCTGAGGAATGTCAGGTGACTCTCCCTGTTTATTACCCGCGACTTCCCGCGACTATCAACTCATTCCCCCGGGGAATTCCTTGAGTCGTTCCTTTACTACCCTTGCACTTGGTTGTTCCTCATCCCTCTCTCACACTATTCCCCTTTGAATTAGCCGGCGTTGAATCAAGTCCCGGCAGGTCATCCAGTAAGGCCGCTACTTTTCTCAAAACCGATGGGAAACACCGACCCCGGTTCCTTTCCAGTCGGCTCAGGGTGGTAGGATCGATCCCTATCTGTCTTGCCAGCTCCTTCTGACTGATCCCGTGAAGGTACCGGTACCGCCTAATCCGCTCTCCGAGACTGTGTTGCTCATCAGGAGGGGGTTCATAGCCCATGAAGTCAATGATCCTTGGAATGAAGCGGAATTCTGGCCCTCCTCGGTTCTTCTCCCAGTTAGTTACCGTCGTAGTGTCCACTCCGATGATCACTGCCACATCCTTCTGGAATAGTCCGAGGTCAAGCCGCCTTTTTCTGATCTGATCGCCCAGAAAGAGGAGAGTTTTCGGATATGCCTCTTTTTGTGGCTTTTTGGCCGAAAGGGTGACATCGCAAAAAGGCAACGCAACGGTGGTCGAGTACCAGGTACGTTGACCTGAATCATGAATGCATCTGCGCAACAATTTCGATTTCAGAACCACATGGGGAAGATCCAGGTTGCTGCTTAATCACGGTGAATCGCGGTGTTGTGCATTTCGGAGGTTCCCGCTGTGAAGCACAGGGATCTTTCGAGCAAGGAGAGAGGCGAGAGTTCTGAAACAATTCGTGGGCGCGCGATCCACGCGCAAGAAATCCAATCAAAGTGATTCCGGGAAAGGAATCTATACAAATGCGGACATGAAATCGAAGGAGATCAGAGAATCATCCGCTAACGTCCTACAGAGGCATATCCCACCAGTGCCTCTTCCGATCTTGACAATTGCGATGCTGTGTTGTATATTCGACTTCGTACTATAACTCGCCTGCATGGGTTTGGAGAGGAGAAGCATGTCAGAGAGGATCAATTCGCGGCACACGATTTCGACCTTCCACCTTTCCTGCAAGGGTTTCATCTTCCTTCGGACGCGTCTGAAACGCCACCGGGCAATCTTGCTAACGCGCTCAAAAGCGCCTTTGATCCCAAGGGCTCGCCACGCGACACAGTCTAATTACGAATGGAGTATCCCATGACAACCCGATCGCGGCGTCAGTTCGCCCTGCTCTTGCTCGTCTTCCTTTTCAGCCGGTCGTTCGGACAATGGTTTCAACAAAACAGCGGCACAACGGCTTCACTGAATGACATATTCACCATCAATTCTACGACGGCAGTGGCAGTAGGGGATGATGGGATGATTCTTAAGACCACTGACGCGGGTAACAACTGGATTGCCAAGCCGAGTGGCACCGCAAACCGGCTGAACCGCGTTGGCTTCGGAGGTGATGAGGGGTATGCCGTTGGGAATGGCGTACTCTCCAGAACGACAGATGCGGGCGAAACATGGGTACCTTCCACGTTTCCGAATAATTTCTCCGCCGTTGCCATGAGCTTCTGGGCCGTTTACGTGGGAGACGACGCCGGAGTCTTGCGATACTCCTCAGATGGTGGTGTGACCTGGAATGAGAGACAATTCAGCGACCCATTACTTGAGATGGGTATTGACAACTATGTTCCTCCTATGAATGACTATGTTCTGACAATGGCCGGGCGCTTGCATACGTGGCATCACGCATTTTCCTTTGCCGATTGGGATTCAATCACCAATCCTGTGGGATTCTGGGATGAACTGACAGGAGGTTCTCTTAAAGGCGGGTCGTACCAGTATCTCGTCGGATATTTTGGAAACCCGGGTCCCCTTCCATGGATTGCACGGAAGTACACCTTCGATTCAGCATGGGTGCGGATCGGTGATGTGCTTCCCGCGCCCTTCGTGCCGGAAGATATTGAACCGATCATATTTTCCTCGAAGGTGTTCACCTGCGGATCGAGCGGAAGAATATTTGTGTCGACGGACTACGGCGATGCGTGGGTTGAGCAAACGAGCGGAGTTACGACAACGTTGAATGCGATTTCGTTTGTGAACGAGGATGTTGGCTTTGCAGTAGGAGAGGAGGGAACGATTCTCTACACGTTGAACGGTGGGACGACTTCGGTTGACGAGAGTCTTGTCTTGCCGGAAGAGTATTTTCTCTATCAAAACTATCCAAACCCGTTCAATCCGAGTACAACTTTCTCATTTGATATTCCTTTTTCATCATTCGCTATTCTCAAGGTATATGATATCATTGGCCGTGAAGTGGCAACGCTGGTGAACGAGGATATGAAGCCGGGGAGCTATCATGTGACTTTTGACGCCAGCGGCTTGGCAAGTGGTGTGTACTTGTACCGGCTTACAGCTGGATCTTTCAGTGATGTGAAGAAGCTCTTGGTTCTGAGATAGTCCTTTGATGTCCGCCTTTGGTGGACGAGCCGTCCGGCGATTGTCGGGCGGCTCTCTTGTTTTAGCCGCATCCTCAGTCAATTGTCCTCAGGTGTTGATTAAGTCGTTGCCCCAGTCTTGCGCCTGGCTTACTCTCGCCCTTCTCCCACTTGGCCAACGTTGCGGGATTGGACCCTTAACTGCCTCGCGAATCTCTTTTGTCTGGTCCCCCCATCTCAATATCCAGAAAAGCAGCCACTTTTCTCAAAACACGGAGCTTGGATAGGAGCCTGGCCATTTGAAGTAAATACATTCGTGTACAGCTAAAGAATGGTGGGCACAATATAGAGATTCAAATTCGCCGAAATGTGGCGGTTCAGGTCCGGACGTTGGCAGCGTATCGTGAGTCTGTCTCGATGCAAAGGTCTGGAGTGAATTCTTGCTTATCCAGGTAGCGCCCCCAAAGCAACGTGCTTGCTTTTCTCAAGTTGTTTTCCCATTATTCGACCCCAATTCTGCTACAATAAATCCTAACCATTACAACTTAATAATTTAATAACTCTAGAGGAGGTAGCTATGAGAAATAGGATATTTTTGTTTCTGTCAATGCTGGCACCGCTCTTCATCATCGCGAGCGCGCCTGCTCTTGGACAGGAAAGCAAACCAGCAATGGCCGGAATGGTGACGATCAATGCTGCCGATCTGAAGTGGGTTCCAGCCGAAGCGCTCCCTCCGGGGGCGATGATGGCCGTGATTCGTGAAGACCCCGTCACGAAAGCCGTCGATTTCTTGGCCAAAGTAGACAAAGACCTCCGTGTTCCCCCGCATTGGCATACGCCCAATGAGCGCGTCACGATCATCGAAGGGACATTTACAACCGAGACGGACGGTCAGAAGCATACGCTCACGAACGGCGGATACATGTACCTTCCCGGCAAGATGGTGCACGAGGCATGGCTTAAAGGGAAGAGCATGATCATGGTCAGCGCAGAGGGGCCGTTTGACATTGTCTATGTAAATCCGGCCGACGAGCCTGCAACATATAAGGCGATGAAGGAAAAGGCAGCAAAGGGCGAAAAGAAATAGCTAAGCTTGACCGGTTTGTGGCCCTGAAATTTCTCCAGGTGCACGGTTTCGATCCGGCTAAGTACAAGTTAGTCGGTTTCGAATGCGGCAACTCTCACGAAGGAGGGCGCTATGAATGAGTCCATGATGACCACCTCCCGATGGTGGCTGTGGGGTGCCGCGACAGCAGTTCTTTTCTCTGCGGCGTTTGCCCAAAGCCCGCCCGTGCGCTACGGGCATTCCAAGCACGGTCCTGCGTTCGATTCCGGTATGCGTCAGGGGCCCTGGCGAATGGAAGGAATCGGCAACGCGCCTTTCCCGATCACCACTAAACATCCCGAGGTCCAGCAATGGTACGATCAGGCCAACGCGCTTCTGCACAGTTTTTGGTTCGAGGAAGCAGAGCGCACGCTTCGATGGTGCCACAAGCTGGAGCCCGAGAATGCGATGGTGTATTGGGGCCTGGCTCGATGCGGGCTGAACTGGTTCAGCATCGGCGCTGACGAGGATTCCACCTGGGAGCGCTATCGGGACTTTCTCAAGGAGGCCGTCAAGCGAAAAGACGGCCTGCTCGAGCACGAGCGGCTGTATATTGAAGCGTGGGATGCAGCGTTCGCTCGCGGGAAAGACGAGCGGGGTGGCACGATTGTCCGCCAACTGCAGGACATCTGCCTGAAATACCCGGACGACGTGGAGGCCAAAGTTCACCTTGCGCTCTTCAACATCGGGCAAGGAAGCCAATTGGCAAACGAGATGATCGTTCGTGAGGTGCTCAAGTCCAACCCGATGCATCCGGGAGCGCATCATGTCCGCATCCACAACTGGGACTCCGTCACCGACGAACAGGCCATTGCCAGCTGCGAGCAGTACGGGAAAGTAGCGCCCGGCATCGGCCACGCGCTGCACATGCCGGGCCACATTTACAGCAAGATTGGGATGTGGCACGAGGCGGCCTTCGCGATGGACGGCGCGACTAGGATCGAGCTGCGGTATATGAACGATCGCCTGGCTTTGCCGTTTGAGGTGATGAACTACCCCCACAACCGGAACTATCTTTGCTACATCCAAGAGCAGCTGGGAATGGTAGAGGCGGCGCTCAAAGGGGCGCGAGACCTTCTCTCGTCTCCGCGAGACCCGAATTCGCCTGGGGGCTATGCTTATGACGAGGGGATTGCCGCGCTTTGCCGCGTGCTCGTCAAGTTTGAGCGCTGGGACGAAATTCTCCGACCAGGATACATCCCTTGGCGCGAAGACGAGGTGGAAGAGAAGTTCGTGCGAGCCTACGTTGAGACCATCGCTCTGTTGGGCAAAGAACAAATTCCGGAGGCACGAGACAGGCTCTCAGATATGAAGGTGCTAGTAGAGGCTGCGTCCGACAAGGATAAGGAGCCGGACGAGAACAAGGAACAGGCGATCCGAATCGCAGAAGGGCTTCTGCGAAACGCAGAAGGAAAGGTTCTCGACGCCCAGCGACTTTTGCTCGAGGCGATGGATAATGAAGCCGAGCGGCGAGCCACGTACGACGCTTATTGGAACGATCCTCCGAACGACCCTTGGCCGGTCGCACGCCTTGTTGGCGACATTTACCGATATCGCGGCGAGCACAAGCTGGCGGTCGAAGCCTATGATCAGGCGCTACGCCACGAGCCAAACGACGCATTCACGCTTGCCGGGCTGGCAACGTCGCACAAGGCTCTTGGAGAGATCGCCAGGGCCACCGGATACTATGGTCGGCTGCTTTACGTCTGGTCGAGCGCGGATCCGAGCCTGCGCTTGATGGCCGAGGCCAAGGCGCTGGGGCTAAAGTCAGCGCCCATTGCCGAAACACCGGCGAAGGAGCGTCGCTATAGCGCGAGCGCATTGGATCACCTGGGGCCGAGCAACTGGATTCCTTACGCTGCCCCAAAGCTGGACTGCGTAGATGCCGAGGCCAAATCAGTTCTGCTGGAGGATTACCGAGGCAAGAACGTGCTGCTCATCTTCTACCTGACCGAGGAATGCGTGCACTGCGTCGGGCAGCTGGTGTCGATCAACGACCGCGCAATGGACCTGGAAAGGAAGAACACTGTCGTGCTGGCCGTCAGCAGCGCCAAACCAGAGAGGAACAAAGCTTCGCAGGCCCTGGGCGGCCTGAAGCTGAAACTTCTCTCCGATTCGGGGCACGAGAACGCGCGGCGGTTCGCCTCCTACGACGACTTCGAGGAAATGGAACTCCATTCCACAATCCTGATTGATGCCAAAGGCCGTGTCCGCTGGAAGCGGACAGGCGGCGACCCGTTCAGCGACATAGAGTTCCTGCTTCGCGAGATCGGCCGGGCGAACAACGGAGCTGAGTAGGACGCTATCCTGCCGCGAAGTCTGCGATGAATCAGCTTCCACGTAACCAGCGTGGTTTGGTCAACTCTCAATTCTCTTAGTGCTGAGAGTTTCACCTGGGGTTGTCGGCTCCCGGGTTGGAGGCTCGTAACCAAGAAATTCCTGAGGGGTTCGTTGGTTATAGGAACATGAGAATCCCGCTTCGGGATCTGTTTAGATTGCGGAAGTGGGGGTGTGCGATGTACACACCCCTCACTTTCTCAGCTTGCCCGCAGCGCCGACGTGATTGTGAGACGGGAAGCGCGGATTGCGGGGAAAAAACCTCCCACGAGACCCATGGCAATGGCAAACAGAAGAGATGAAACAGCAATGCCGGGTGACAAGGAGAAACTAAACGCAAGTTCTGAAAACGTCCCGAAGTTAACAGTGGAGATTGTTAAAAACTGAAGGCCGGATGCAAGCGCCAATCCGGCGAGACCACCGGTGATTGAAAGAACCATGGACTCCACAAGAAATGCCGTCAGGATGCTCCTTCGCCGAAACCCCAGGGCGCGCAGAGTTCCAATCTCGACTGTCCTGTTCGCGACTGCCGCGTACATGGTGATTGCAGCGCCAAATATTGCCCCGATGCTGAAACCAACCGTTATGAACACACCAACGACCTGAATGAAGATGGACATGAACCTCGATTGTCGCTCATAGTAGTCGCGCTCTCGCTCCACCTTCACCGTTGTCAGCCGCTGGTCCTTCTCCATGTACGACTTGAGTTCCTCGAACGCCTCCGGGTCTTTCAGTTTCGCCGTGTAGGAAGAGAAAGACCCCAGTCTGTTGAATGCCTGCATCAATTGATCTACATCTCCCCAGACTTCGGAGTCGAATCCAGTCCCCTCGGCGTCGAAGACTCCAACCACTGTCCACGTATCGCCGCCAAACTTCAGGGTTTGTCCGATTTGTGAGCCCTGGAATCTTGTGTTGATGGCCTTCCCAACAATCACTTCCCGCGAACCCAACTGGTACATTCTGCCTTCCGTGAGACGCACGACCGGACGGAGGACGAATCCCTCAGGCGAAACACCGCGAACGCCCACATTCCCCATGTCGTTTGTCTTGATCTTCAGGAGGTTGATAATCACCATGACCTCCGCGGACGCGACAGGTTTGCCGTCGGATCCGATTGCTATTTGTGGCATAGTCCTTATCAGATTGGAAAGGTCGCGGTCAATCCCGCTGGTCAGTTCATTGTCTGACCCCTTTCGGATCATGAGCACATTGTCATACGAACCGGTTGCGACCATCGTTTTCTCGACGCCATAGGCAAACATGAATACCGCCGCCCAGACAAACACCACGAGGGCGATGCCGAGAACGGTAAGCGTTGCGGTAAGTTTTCGCGTGAGGAGATTCCTGACGCTGTAGTTCAGTGGTATCTTCATGTGTCGTCTCTTATGTGACTAGTGCCGATCCAAATAAGTCAACCTACAAAAACAACGGCAAAGTGCCCCGGCCTCGCCCTCACATTGCTTCTGGATCGACCGTGGGCGGGCACGATTCCAATAGGTAAAAGGATGTCAATCCACATGCTATCTTTTTGGAATCGGCACTAGCCGATCTGTCTGAGCCCATCCACAATCTTCATCGTTGTTGCACGCCAGATGGGGAACACAGCCGAAAGAATTCCCACAACCAGAGCGGAGGACGCCGCAAGCACGACGCTCAACGGCTTCACCTCGAATATGGGGAACATCCCCGACGGGATATTGGCGGCGATGGATTCTACTATCGGGTAGGTAAGGAAAACGCCGAGGGCCGCGGCAACCGTGGCAACGAAGAGTGATTCGCCTGCGATCAATGTGGCGATATGTCCTTTTGTGAAGCCTATCGTTTTGAGCACCGCGTATTCCCGAACCCGTTCGCGTGCGGTCATCACCATGGTATTGGCGAGTACGATGAGGATCACTCCGATAATGACGTACGAGACAAAATTCATCGACGTGATAAGTGCACCCGACATTGAAACGAAGCTCTGCTGGAATGCCGCTTCCGTTTCTGTTTTGGTCTCCGCCCGCGAGTTGGTAAAGAGTTCATCGACAGCCACAGAAATCTGTGCGGCTTTGGAAGGATCCGAAATCGTAATCACGTACCAGCCAATGCTTCCAGCACGCTCGGGTGAATCCTGGCGGACGCGCTCGTCGAGATACTTCCAGTGGAAGAGCATCTGAGTTGCATCCGTGCGGTCGTCTCGCGGCTTGTAGATTCCGCGCACAACAAACTCATACGATCCCGGATAGATGTCCCCTTCGATGGGCATCACATCGCCAATCTTGAGATCATAGTCCCGGGCAATTTTTTCACCGACAATACATGCATTTCGCTCCTTCTTGAATGCTTCCAATTCCTCCGGAGTGATGAGAAACTCCGGAAACGCATCAAGATAGGTGTCTGCATCAACTGCCATCCGTGCAAAGAACTGTGACTGATCGATGTAAACGCCCTGGAACCAATTTGCCCATGTAACGCGCTCAACTCCGGGGATCCTCGCGATCTGGTCCCTGTAGGAATAGGGGAGAGGGAAAATGAACGAGACAGAATTTCTTGCGATCAGGCGGTTGTTTGCCGACGCGTCCACCCCGGCATACCACGCATCGACTACGGTCCGCAAAACTCCGAAGACAATCACCGCAATCCCTATGGCGAGGATCGTCAACACGGTGCGAAGTTTGTGTCGCATCGTGTTCTTGATGATGAGCCGGATGACTTTCACGCGGTCAGTTCGCCTTTATCAAGATGCATAATCTTGTGCGCTTTCTCGGCGGCACGAGGATCGTGGGTAACGATTACCATCGTTTTCTTGAACTGGGAGTTCAGCTTGCCAATGAGGTCCATAATATCCTCAGCCGATTTCTTATCCAGGTCGCCCGTCGGCTCGTCGGCCACAAGTAGTGTCGGATCGGTGACGATCGCCCGCGCAATGGCGACGCGCTGTTCCTGCCCTCCGGAAAGCTGCTTGGGGTAGTGGTCCATTCTGTCCTGAAGTGCGACAAGTGAAAGGGCCGCTTCGACATGCTCCCGTTTTTCCTTCTTCGAAAGATTTGTGAGCAACAGTGGAAGCTCCACGTTTTCATACGCTGTGAGAACGGGGAGGAGGTTGTAGAACTGGAAAACAAATCCGACGTGCCGCGATCTCCATTTGGCAAGGTCCGACTCGCCAAGTCGTTCCACGTTTATTCCTCCAACAACAATCTCGCCTGTGTTGGGACGGTCGATTCCTGCGATCAGGTTGAGGAGCGTGGTCTTTCCTGAACCGGACGGACCCATCAGCGCGAGAAACTCTCCTTCAGGAATCTCCAGACTGATGTTTGTCAAGACAGGAATTTCCAGACTGTCACGGTAGTAGGATTTGGAAACGTTCTTCACACGAATGCTTGCATCTGCCATTGCGTTGTTCTCCGATACCGATGGGATCCTGCGTCTTATTTGAGCTTGATCTTCACTTCGTCCGACATGGATGGGTTTGGCCTCAGAACTACACGATCACCCGAACCGAGACCTTCCAGAATCTCGATTCTGTCCCCCAGCCGCTTTCCGGTTTTCACGACGGTCTCAACCGCGAAGTCGTCTCGGATCAGGAACACCGCCTCTTGCCCGTCACGTTCGACCACCGCCGAGGCGAGAACGGTCAGCGTTGGATCTGCGTTCGCGGTCTCTTGAGAGATCTCCTTCGAGAGAAAAGACACCTTTGCGCTCATTTCAGGGAGGACGCGGGCGTCGCGGTCCTTGAATCGAACCTTCGTCAGCACCGTCGCTTTCGCCCGGTCCGCCGTGGGAACAATCTTGTGAACAATGCCGGCGTAGCGGATCTCCGGGTAGGCGTCGAGAACAATCTCGCAGGGCTGTCCTTCACTCACCCGGGTAATGTTTGATTCGGAAACGTCTGCCTCCACTTCAAGCGACGACATGTCCGCCAGAGTAACCACTGTGCCACGTGAGTTTGAGGAGGACGCGAACGGGGCCACCACTTCACCGACGTCGGCATCCTTGGTTATCACCGTTCCGTTGAACGGGGCTCTGATACGCGTGTTCTCCAGCGCAACCTCCGTTTCCACAACGGCCGCTGCTGCGGACCTGATGGTGGCCTCCACGCGCCGCAGCCGGGCTTCTGCGGCGTCAAGCTCTGCTTTTGGAGAGAGCCCGCGGCTGTACATTGTTTGCTGCCGCAGGAATGACTCACTTGCGTCGTGAGAGTCTGCGCGAACGACTTCCAGATCTGCCCGAGTCCGGTTCAACGCGGCGATCACATCCTGATCTTCAAGCCGCGCAAGGACTTCTCCCTTTTGCACCTTGTCACCTTCCTCGACGCCAAGAAATACGAGTCGTCCAGTGGCCTTCGATGCTATCGACGCTTTCTGCTGTGCGACCACATACCCGCTTGCGGTGAGGACAGCGCTTGCCTGCGAGGGGTAGGTAAGTGAAACCGTCGTGGCGTCCACCTCTAATGGGGTCGAAAACGCTCCCTGAAAAGCTACGTATACCGCAATTGGCGTGAGGACGATTCCGATTCCAGATAGAAGTTTCCAGTTTTGCCTGGGCGGTGTGTTCTGCCGTGTGTCTGGCCGGTCACGCTGAATCCGCAGCGATGAAATGTCGGGTTTATCTGTTTCTGTGTTCATGGAAGTTGGATGCGTGAGACGAATACAATACCAAGACGGGAAAAGATAGCAAAAGTCTGGTTTTATCTCAAGGAGGTCGCTTGCGCGGTTTCTGCACGTTCGAAAACGATCGGGCACTACTTACGAGGCTTTGTGTCAGTACTCTCAGTAATCAAAGATTGGTTGTATGCCCACTCAACATAGGGAAGCTTTAGGATCGTTCTGGCCTGAATTGGTTTCATTGACTTGAATTTTAACTTGCCGAAACCGAGCCCAGTTTTTTTCTCCTGAGGTTTTTCCTTTGGTGGTTTGTAATGGGGTGAATTGTACATCGGTTCTCCATCGTCCCGTTTGATAATCAGGGTTGATCCTTCGAGATCATCTTTGGATGGAGGGTAGGAGTAGACGGAATACATGCCGGACCAGATGCCAAAAGCGAACCACAGTGATGTGCCGAGAGCTCCAAACAGGGAGACATAGAAAAGGAACTTGATGAACCTCATGGAACTCGGCCTTCCCGTTACCTTCCGAAGGCAATCCAGCTGCCGGTTACGGAATTCACCCGGCTACTTCCCCAGGTCCAGACTTTGATGACGAATCCGGAAGGGGAAACGTTCTCCGCGCGGGTAGAGATTCTGACGGCGCCGCTTGTATCGGGAAATGCCTCGTAGCCCATAAGACTGACAAGCACCTGAGGGGTTGTCTCGAACTCCTTCTCGAACCTCACGAAGACAATCTGGGTTCGAGTCCCCATTCCCCTGTCTAGGGTCCAGCCTTCCGATGTTTGATCGGCAGAGAAATCGCCTTGCTTGATATTCTGGCAGAAGCAGAGGGTCGGGATCAAAAGCAGTACAAGAAATGAGATGTATATGATGAGGACTTTCATTGCTCTCTCCAAAAAACACCTGAAAGAAACGCAGATTCTCTGAAAGAGACAAGCTTATACAGGGTCAGGCGGCCTCCCCCGGCCTGAGAGAGCGGCCCAAGCAAGAACAACCCAACCGCAGATAAGCGTTGCTCCTCCGAATGGAGTTACCATGCCCAACCACCGGGAATCAGTAAGGGCGAGCAGATAAAGACTCCCGGAGAAAAAAACCGTGCCCAGTATGAAGAGCCATCCGGCAATCTGAAAACTCTTTGTTCGTCCCATGTTTTCTTGCATACCCGCCAGCGCAACTGCGACCAAAGCAAGCGCATGATACATCTGATAGCGGGCTCCCGTTTCAAACAGGGTAAGACTCTCGGGGACGAGGAGCGTTTTCAGTGCGTGCGCTCCGAATGCGCCCGCAATGACGGCAATGGCTGCCGAGCAGGAGCCGGCCGCGAGAAGGATGGGGAAGGATATTATCGGAGACCTCACAGGTCTGCCCGGAGGGTGTCTTCGTTGATGCTGGTAGGAACTTCCAAGGATCCTTTTGGCGACGAAATCCAAAGCGGGACGCTACGAAAGATCGCTTCCATTTCCGGCTTGAGGTCCAACTTCTCGACGGATGAACACGAGGAGCACCCAGCGGAATGAATTCCCTCTTTTGCTAGTAGAGACCTCACAGGTCTCCGTGGGCCCCTCACCACTCAGGCGTTCGGTTGGTGCCGAGGCCGGGGCCATAGAGAATGGCATTCAAAAGCAGTCGCTCCGATCCTCTGAAGAATGCCCGGAAGTTCGGTTGGTCGGAAAAAAGAATGACTTGTCCCTTCCCAAGCCGGTCACGTGTACAATAAGCTGTGTTTGCAAGTCTTGCCCTCGCTTCGGGCCAGAGGAGCCCCGAAACCCGGATTTCCTCCTGTCGGGCAAACCTCGCGACTGTCCGCGTGGGTGGATACTTTGCCATGAGAACAGTTGAGTTCGTCATCATAACCGGAAGCCGATCATCCAAACCGAATGTCAGCCACTCTTCTTGATCGAGGTTGACCCGCAGTATCGCCCCGTGAGGCGACATGACACGTGCAAGCTGGTCCACCTTCTTTGCCTGCTCAGGCGTCGCTGTCTCAGGCTCCTTCTTTCCGGTTTTCTCCTCCTTTCCTTTCTGAACGCTGTCTTTCGCAGAGAACGCCCAGATCTGAAGTTTCCTGACGTCGGGTTTTTCGGCGCTCATTTCTTCGCCCGCGGAGGTTGCGTATTCGTTCAGCTTCGAGAGAACCTGGTGCCGTGGGCGCACCGACGAAAATCCAGCCGTGGAATCGGCGCAGAATTCTGCAGCGTTCCCCATAGCGATGAGAGTGCCTCCACTGCTCACCCAGTTGCGAATTTTTTCAACGGTTGGCCTTCCCATGACACCTGAGTAGTCTCCACCGGTGGGAAGAATAAGCGCGTTGTACACGGAAAGATCGGCGTTGCCCAACTGTGCGAGATCGATCAGTGATACAGGAAGTCCGGACTTCTGATCCAGCATGTGCCAGGTCCAACCAACGCTTGTGAAGCTGGTTGCCCCGCCGGCGGCAAGGGCGACACGAGGTCTAACGAGCACTTCCAGCTCACTGCTTCCGAGATCGGGTCCAATGTCTCCTCTACCACTGTTTATGCCGATGAATGTCGCCCCCGTTGCGGCAGCTACGGTGTCGAGAATCGACTGGTAATTCCCAGGATTCGATCGTCGCGGGAGGAAGATGCTTCCGCGCCGGAATCGTTTTTCCTCCCAGTCGATATCCTTTCTCGCTGCATACAATGTCAGCTTCCGGTCAAACATCATTGCAATCGCCCTGGCGGCCCGATCATTTTCCGCTTCCATGACAAAGCCCTGTTGGGGGTTGGATCCGACAACTGCACCTTTCACGGGAATCGGCGTCCACGGTTTGGAGTCCGCGGAAACCTCTGATTCCGTCTCATAAGCATCAAGGCCATAGGCCTGAAGCATTGACCAGCTTGTGATTTCGTAAAGCTTGCTCGACTGGTGCTTCAGCAATTCCCGACGTTCCTCGACAAGAAAGCTGTCGGAGAGGTGTGGGTCGAAACCAAGGATTGCCTGCACGAGGAATCCTTGTGGTTGGCCGGTCGGAATGATCATGGTTCCGGCCGGGAATTGTTTTGTAGAAGAACCGGTGCTGTAGTAGCCCCTGGCGTTGGTCGTGAATGGTTTTCCGGACACCCGCACTTCGATTCCTTGACGGGTAAGGGTCTCTGCGAGATGGTTCCATCGGTCTGAGTTTCTGTCGGGAGCAACAAGAAAGGCCCGCGCCTTGCCGCCACCATGGGTTGCAATTGCTGCTGAGCGGTGTTCGTAGTAGTCGGACAGGAGCGTCTTCCTGTGTCTCGCTGCCGTTTCAAGATTCGTAAGGGAGCTGACGTAGTGGTGCTCGACCGATTCTGAATAGGTCAGAACCGTTCCATCGTGCCGCGATATCCGCGAGCCCGATACACCCGCTTGTTCATAAAGAATGCCAATTGCGCCGGTATAGAGTGGCCACGACGATCCATAACCCGGGTACCACTCTTCGTTCCAGTCACGCGTGTAGTATGCCCACCCTCGCTTGTCAAATGCTTTGCTTTGATCCCCGGCAAATATCTCCCACCATTCCTTGATTCTGTCGGTCAGATGAGGGTTGAATGGGTGACGGGGGGGAGAGAAAAGGTATGTGTCCCATTGCCCCATCTCGTGTGCGTCGACAAACACTTGCGGCTTCCAATCCATTATCGCCGAGATGCGCGCCTTGCTCTCAGTCAGCTCCTGAGTAAACCAGTCTCTGTTCATATCGAACAGATAGTGATTACCCCGTCCCCACGGCCAGAAGCCACCCCTTTGAAGACTCTGCCCATCCGCATGAGGGACCGCTGAAGCGAAGGATTCCATCTGAGCGAGGAAACGCTCCCGGCCATCAGGGTTCTCCATCGGGTCGATGATTGTGACAAGCTCCTTTCGAAGACGGGCCGAGAGGGAATCACGACCGGCAGCGAGGTGATAGGCCACCGCGAGCGATGCATCGACCCCGGAGATTTCGTCGCCGTGGATCGAATAAGCAAGCCACACAACGGCGGGAGTAGCATCAGTGAGCGTTCGCGACTCCGTGCGCGATATGACGCGCGGATCTGCGATCTTGTCCATGGCATTCTTGATTTCCTCGAGGCGGACCATGTTTGCTTCGTCTGAGATCACAGCATAGACCAGGGGACGACCTTCATATGTCGATCCCATATCAAACAATTTCACCCGGTCCGTTGCCGCATCCAATGCCCGTAGGTACTCAAGAACCTGAGCTTGTCGCGCAGGGCGTTCGCCGATCTCGAAGCCAAGAGTCTTCTCTGGAGAGGGGATTGCCGGGTCGGACAGGACCCCGGCCGTAATTGGGTGATCGCTGCTGCCAAAAAACCGAACAAGGGTCTTGTCCTGAGCGTGGATGAGCCCAGATGCAAGCAGGGCAGCCAGGATCGAGCAGTTCCGGAAGGTCGTGACATGGAAAGGCATAGGTTTCATTTTTTCAGTACCATGTTGTGGGAAGAGGGTGGATCAACTGTGACTTCAGGTTGAGGCCTTTACCATGACAATCAGCTGTTGCGCCTGTTTTTGGTTAAACTCGAACGCAATCTTGCGGTAGTTAACAAGATCGACAATGGTGCCGATCATACAGAGTCCGCCAGTAAGGACATAGAGCAAGCCCATGCCGATCTGGTCCGTCAGGAATCGCTGCACTCCTGCGACCCCGAGGAAACCAATCAATGTGGTCAGGAGGATGGTTTGTGGATCCCGCCTCCGTGTTCTGTAGATCATTGCGAACTGTTGTGCTTGTTGATCCGAAAACTCCTTCAGGAGCCCCTGAACAAACACCATTTCATCGCCTTCCAGTTCAGGGAGAAGATGCATCACATTTGGCATGATAATGGTCCTTTATCAATGAGAGGAGTGGAACAGTGATTTTGATAGCGTGAAGATCCGGTGAAGAAGAACAGCGAGCGCCACAGTGCCGAGACTGTGAGCCTCGAGGCTTTTGGTGAGATTTCCTTCCATCAGGAAGGCAACAGACCGACCGAGGCCACACCCGGGGCATTGGCTGAATCCAACCCATTTGAGTGGGCAAATGGAGACAAGGTTCCCGCCGGGGTCGAGAATGAAGAGATAAGCAAGGGCGGCAACCCAAACAAAAAATTCAAGAGGGAACGGGGTAACCAAACGCGCTTTGACGGTGTTTATCATTTCGTGACCAGTGGGAGGGACAACCTATCAGCCGGTAGGCGTACGTCAAAACTGACCGAGAGTTACCTCGTGACTCGGTTTGGACTGCGAAAATGTAACGAACGGGGTAGGGGAAGTCAAATCGCTCTTGGTAAGTTGCTTGATCCTCGTTACCTTTAAGCGGGTTTGATTAAATCACACCGAGTCAATTCAGGCCAATACTCAAGATCAGCGCTACGTCATCCGGCGCCACGATATTTCTCGGTGGCGTATTCTCTGGGAGAAAGCAGATGAAACAAGTACTACTGGCGGTCCTCATTGCAAATGCCTGGCTCCAGGTTTCCTCATCCGGTCTTCTAGCCCAGACACCAGTGACATTGGGTGCTGTGAAAGACAACACGCTCTACGACGACCCAACGGGTTCACTCAGCAATGGCTCAGGCGAGCACATGTTTGCAGGCAACACGTTTGGGGATTTTCGCCGGCGCGCTGTGATCGAGTTCGACATCGCGGGAAACCTTCCGGTCGGATCGATCATTGATAGCGTAGAGCTGACGCTCTACTTCTCGAGGACAGCTGCTGCTGATTCGGCAAACGTTGAGCTTCATCGATTGCTTTCGGATTGGGGGGAGGGAACATCGGATGCAACCGGCGAGGAAGGCTCGGGGGCGCCGGCCGCGACAAATGATGCAACATGGATTCATACATTTTTCAACACTGCATTCTGGGTGTTGTCGGGTGGCGACTACTCGTCCTCAACAAGTGCCAGCACGCGTGTCGGAACGTTTTTTGACTACGGTTTCTATACCTGGGGCTCAACGCCGGAAATGGTTGCAGACCTGCAGGGGTGGCTCGACGATCCCCCTTCAAACCATGGATGGATCCTCATTGGAGACGAATCGACATTCCCGACCTCGAAACGGTTTTCAACGAGAGAGAATGCCACGATGGCGAATCGCCCATCGCTCACTGTGTACTACAGTCAAGCCCCCCCGCCTGCTCCTGTTCTCGTCTCTCCTCTGAACGAAGCAGTGATTGCCTCTGATAACGTGACCTTCGTGTGGCGTTCGATCTTGCCGCAAGTCGACTCATACTGGTTTGAGCTTTCTACCGATTCACTCTTCTCGAATCCGTCGATTGATTCGACGTTGACAGATACAACGACCACGGTTGGACAGCTCCTGAACAATCAGACATACTGGTGGAGGGTAAGGGCGCGAAACGGTGGCGGCTTTGGGCCCTTCAGCACGGTCCGAGATTTTATGATTCTCATTACTGGAGTGGATGATCTGGAAATTCCGGGTGAGTTTGTTCTGGAACAGAACTACCCAAATCCGTTCAATCCGAGGACAGCGATCAGCTTTCACCTGCCCGCTCGACGAGTCGAGTCGTCGACCGGTCAGGCGGGGCTATCGGCGGTCAGCTTTGTTACCCTCCGAATCTATGATCCGTTGGGTCGGGAAGTAGCGACATTGGTAAACGAACAGCGCGCACCAGGAACCTACGTGGAAGAATTCAACGCCGAGGATCTGTCAAGCGGAGTATATTTCTGCCGGTTCTCATCGGGGCGGTTTGTCCAATCGCGAAAACTTGTTTTGCTTCGGTGACCTGCACTCCTATCTTGGAAGCAGAAGGGACTGAATTACCAATCCACCCCGGCCTTTGAGGCACACCTTTGCAGCCTGCTGGTGCAGAAGGGAGTCTCACTGTATCAGGTCCAGAAGTTGCTTGGCCACTCATCTCTCAGGGTTACCGAGATCTATGCCCACCTGCAGGGAAACGGTATGCACAATGTCGTTGAGGCAATATCGGTGGACTGATTCTGGACTCGCGAAAACGCTGTTGGATTTTTCCCAACACCGGGGGTGGTGTCGACTGGTCTTGCTAAGGTGCTTGCAAGGTCCCCAATACTGACATTTTTATCGAGTCGAATTCCTGACATTCTTAAAGAGTTATTTCAAATTGAACGCTTCCTTTGGTTGGAGATTTCATGTTAGCGTAAGTTTCCTTACCTTGCTCCCAGTACCTTTCTATCCTACCTTCGGGGGAGAACTGCAATGAAAACCAAGCTTTTTCTTCTCAGTCTCGTTATGTGCGTTCATAACACACACGGCCAGATGCTGCAGGCGAAATTGACACCAGACGATGGCGCGCCCGACGACCGTTTTGGGCAGACAGTCTCAATATCCGAGGGTTATGCAGTCATAGGAGCAAAATATGATGATGACAATGGTTTTTCTTCTGGGGCAGCCTATGTCTTTCGAAGAGAAGGTTTCAGCTGGGTTCAGGACGCCAAACTTCTCCCTGCCGATGGGACCGGGGCTGACAACTTCGGATATTCGGTTTCAATCTCCGGTGAACGTGCGATAGTAGGAGCGCATCATTCCAGCGACGACGGAGGACAATCAGGTTCCGCATATATTTTCAGGCGAGAGGGTTCTGTCTGGGTCGAGGAGGCAAAGCTGACAGCCAGTGACGCCGCACCGTTTGATTGGTTCGGTTATTCAGTTGCAATATCGGCGGATTACGCTGTGGTGGGCGCTGTTTTGGATGATCTCAGACAAACCACCGAAGGCTCCGCATATGTGTTCAGGCGAGAAGGATCAGACTGGCTGGAAGAGACCAAATTGATCGCAAGTGATCGTCGTGATGGTGATCAATTCGGGGGCGCAGTCTCAATTTCCGCGAACTATGTGGTTGTTGGGTCCGCCAGCAATGATGACCATGGCACTTCCTCCGGCACTGCGTACATCTTCGGACATGATGGTTCCCAGTGGTTCGAAGAGGCCATACTGACTGCAAGCGATGCCCAGGGATTTGATTATTTTGGATTTTCAGTCTCGATCAGTGGTGACCGTGCGCTGGTCGGAGCTTATGGCAATGATGACGATCGCGGTTCTGCTTACGTGTTCAAGAGCGATGGTCTCAACTGGGCTGAGGAGGCGAAACTACTTGCCAGCGACGGCGTGGCTTATGATCACTTTGGACGGGCCGTCTCACTCACGAATGCCTGCGCCATTGTTGCAGCGCCGTATGACGATAATCGTGAGAACGAATCGGGTTCTGTCTATGTTTTCCGACTCGAAGACTTCGAGTGGGTCGAGCACCTTAAAATTACAGCAAGGGATGCCGAACCGATTGACTATTTCGGCTGGTCGGTTTCAATGTCCGGGGATGAAGCAGTCATGGGCATATTGAACGACCCGCATGCTGGCTCTGCTTATGTGTGCACAGGCTTTGCTGATGACCTCTCCATTTCAGTCATTCTTTCGCCAGCTTCAGGTACTGGGAGCTTCGATTATTCCTTTGGACTATCGAACAACACGGATTCACTCCTCACGATGGACGTTTGGACCAAAGCAGTTGGTCCGAATGGAGGTCAAAAGACTGGCGGTGTGGTGACCAGGAGGACCATCAACCCTGGCGTTGCTTATTTTGATTCTGGATCGCATGCACTTGGCGTTGGTGCGCCTAACGGAGAGTATGTGTTTACGGTCTATGTCGGTGAGTACCCAGATGAAATTATGGACAGCAGCAATGCCACCTACACGAAGACCCCGTTGGAAAAAGGTTCCTTGGCCGAAGGAAAAGGATCTCCCGATGCGTTTGAGTTATCTGACAACTACCCCAACCCCTTTAATCCATCCACAACCATCCGCTACCAACTGCCGGTTGATGCTCATGTCATCCTTACTGTTTCGGATATTGTTGGTAGGGAGGTAGCAAGGCTGGTTAATGGCCCACAGGAAGCAGGATACAAGTCTGTATCGTTCGATGGCAGCAACTTGGCGAGCGGTATCTATTTCTACCGCTTACAGGCTGGTAGTTTCATGGAAACCAGGAAGCTAGTCATGATGAAGTAGAACACACCATCAGAGCCCTCAGGACACTTCCCGGGGGCTTTTTTTTTGTGGGTGCCCTATCTCTCGCCCCTCCCCGCCACTTTCAGCTCAGAAACCTCCCACTCAACGCACGGTTTCTGTACACAGAATGGAAATCTAAGGGCTGTTCCAGCTTACCTCCCCGCTATTGAAAATAAGGCCCTGAATGCCCATATTCTCATGGGTGCCCTTCCTGATTTAGCTCCTCACACCAACCTTCAATCGTTTGAAAAGTAACATGCCAAAGCTAGTAAACGCCAATTGAAGAATTAAGAAAACAGTCACCCAATGTTCGAGCAAGCCTTCAAAAATATCGACGACGTTCTCCGGAAAGAGGCCGGTTGCACCACCGAGCTCGATTACACCGAGCAGACCTCCTGGCTGCTGTTCCTGAAATACCTCGACGGCTTCGAGCAGGATCGCGCCGATGAAGCCGCGCTGAGCGGGAAGAAATATTCCTACATCCTCGACAAACCGTATCGATGGGAAAGCTGGGCAGCGCCCAAGGGGAAGGATGGCAAGCTCGACCACAACAAGGCGATGACCGGAGACGACCTCCGTGACTTCGTCAATCAAAAGCTCTTCCCCTACCTGCACGGCTTCACGCAGAAAGCTACCGGGCCGAACACCATCGAATACAAGATCGGGCAGATCTTCGGCGAGATAAAGAATAAGATCTCCAGCGGCTACAACCTGCGCGAGATTATCGACCACATCGACGAGCTGCGCTTTCGCTCGCAGACCGAGAAACACGAGCTATCGGCCTTGTATGAAGACAAAATCAAGCGGATGGGGAACGCCGGGCGCAACGGCGGCGAGTA
>Ga0247727_10006733_pt1 | contig 22411 bp, 13 predicted proteins | sample WisWelCaveWW1625_FD_202498 | JGI IMG/M metagenome (GOLD analysis project Ga0247727, IMG submission 202498) | Biofilm microbial communities from Wishing Well Cave, Virginia, United States - WW16-25 | ecosystem: Environmental > Aquatic > Deep subsurface > Groundwater > Cave microbial mat | place...
AAGCCCGCGAAAGATAAACGGAGCATACGCCCCCACCCGACGAACCAGATGCCTAAACGTGAAGTATCGCGTCTGCGTCTCAATATGTTTCACCATGAAACCAGAATCAACTAACAGGCGGCTCATTGTGGTTCGGGAGAAATAATGAAAGTGGATACGGATCAACCACATCCAGCGCCCGCCCATCAATTGTGCCAACAGGCTGCCAATATCTGGCGTCCCCAAGCCTAATACCCCGCCGGGCCGCAACAACCGCCAACACTCGCGCACTACTGCGCCCGGGTCTGGCACATGTTCAATCACATCCCACAATGTCACCACGTCAAAACTCTCAGGCGGCAGATCGGGGCTGGGCAAAATACCTGACCATACTTCAAGGCCAAAATGCTCAAACGCCATCTTGCGCCCCAATTGTGACGGTTCAAGCCCCGCCGCTTGCCAGCCGCGCCTCTGCGCTACTGCCAGAGAGACGCCGGTGAAACACCCTACATCCAGCAAACGCCCGCGCAGCGCAAACCGTTCGACAAGTTGAAAGTTGTCGGCAAATTGCCGCTCACGCCCCGGCAGTTCGCTCATGTATTCTCGCACCTCGATTTCCCCATACTCAGTTTCAAGATCAGCTTCATTTGGTTGAGGATGGGCGTAGATCATGTCGCATGACTGACACTGAACAATCGGCCCATGTCCGGTCTCAAAATAGAGGGACTCGGGGCGGGCGATCACGCCCAAAGTCGCCGGATACAAAGCGCGATGTCTCTTACTGCCGCACACCGGGCAATACGCTTCATTTTGCATCATGTGAGTGAAGAACGTGCTTGGTGGCCAAAAGCCATAGCACCTGCAACCCATATGAAAACGGCGGGGCAGACGACCCGGCACGCGAGTCATAATATGCGCTGACCGGCACTTCCACAATTTGCAAACCAGCGCGATGGGCCGTCATCAACAACTCGGTATCGAACAGATAGTTATTGTTGAACTGCCGAAATGGCAGCCGCAAAATTGCCTCGCGGGTCATTGCCCGAAAACCCTCATGCCACGAATGATAATGTGCGCCAAAGATGAAATTCTGGATCGCCGCCAACCCGACATGACCCCAAAACCGGCGCTCTGGCATTGGCCCGCGCATGGCCGCGCCAAGCCAGCGCGATCCGGCCACTTTCGGCGTCTTCTGCAACATCCCAACGAGGCGCGATCCGATGACGACCTCAGCCCGGCCAGCGTGAATAGGCTCAACCATTTGTGGAAGTTCTTCGGGGAAGTGACCGCCGTCGGCATGCAATAGCACGACAATATCCGCGCTACTATTCAGCGCCGCCTCGTGCAACGTAATCTGAGCGCCGCCGTAGCCCCGGTTCTCAGCATGGTGTAACAGAGTGATATGCGGAATCGCTGATAACACCTCAAAGGTGTTGTCCTGGCTGCCATCATCCACCACCATCACTTCGTCAACAATCTGGCGCGGGATGCGGGCGATGACTTCGGCAACCACCCGCGCCGCATTATACGCCGGGATAATGACGATGGTCTTCATCAGTTGTTGCGCAACAAATAGTAATCCCGCAAATCAACCAGCATTTGTTGAATCCCCGGCACCCGAATCCCCAGCGCATTCAATCGCAGACTCCGCAACGACCGATCACAGCGAAATTCACTATCGGGGCGGATGACGACATCCGTCTTGCCATACACGGATTGCGCCAGACATAGCAAGTCGTACTTGCTCAACGTCTCACCGTGAACGTGCAGAAGGCCCGTCACCTCTGGCTGTCGAATCAATTCGACGAGTACGCGAGCAAACTCCAGCGTCGTCAAGCCCGACCAGCGCGCATGGGTGAAACCGCGCACCTCGCCGCGTTGAGCCAGAAACCAGTCTAAAAGAAAATAACCCGACTCGCGGAAACGTTCGTGACCGATGAACGAGGTACGGAGGGTGATATGTGGCTCGTGCATGACCTCCCCCAACACCTTCATTCGCCCATGCAAGTCGGGCGGATCGGGCAAATCATCCTCGCCATAGTTTCCCCTGCGGCCAGAGAACACGCAATCGGTGCTCAACTGAATCAAGCGCGCCCCGCGCCGATCACAATACTCGGCCAGAATGTGAGGCGCTAACGCATCCACTTTGATCAGGTCAACCGTCGAATTTTGAAAATGAAGATGCCGCACCACGCCCGCACAGTTCACTACCACCTCGGGCGCGCAATACAAGTCCGGGTCAATCTCCCTTCGCAAGTCGCAAGCGAACAATCGCCCGGCGTCAATTCGCAAAAATGCCTGCGTTCGCTCATCGGAACGGCGAACGGTGGCATACACCTCGAAGTCGGGTTGATGGCGGGCTACGTCAAACAGCACATGCCCCATCATCCCCGTCGCGCCGATGATTAACACTCGCCTCGTCATTACAGAAAATCCAGCAACTGGTCCGGCTCAATTTGTTCCCGGTCTGGGCTGGCGATCAACATCTTGATTTCCTCGCGCCCGATGAGATGTTCGAGCGAACCATATTCGCGCTCCAACCCCTGAGGCCGGACGTTTCCCCACAAGGGATGAATTTTGTAGTAACTGCCAATGTCCTCGATAAACGGCAATTCCTCCTCTGCGACTAACAACTCATGCAGGCGCTCACCCGGCAGGATACCAATCTCGTCGTAGTCTAGGGGGCAACCTGCCTCAGCGGCCAGAACCGTGGCAATGTCTATCAGCCGTGCCGCCGCCGACTTGCGAACGAAGATTTCGCCGCCTTGAGCTGTTTCCGCCGCCTTCAACAACAATTCAACCGCCTCCTTCGGTGTGAGCAGAAAGCGCGTCATTCGCCGGTCAGTGATCGTCAGTCGTTGACCTAGACGAAGCTGGCGGCGGAACGTCGGAACGACTGAACCACGTGACCCCAGCACATTGCCGCAACGCACGCAGGAAAGTTTCGTCCCGGCATTGAGGCGCGATACGTTGCCGCGCAGAACGATACGCTCCTGCAGCGCCTTCGTCATCCCCATCACACTCACCGGCTTTACGGCCTTGTCGGTGCTAATCACCACAAACGTTTCCACGCGTTGTTCGAGCGCGGCGGCGACCACATTCTCCACGCCTAACACATTGGTCTGCACTGCTTCCATCGGGAAGGATTCGCTGGTCGCTACCTGTTTGAGAGCGGCGGCCTGAAAGATAGCGTCAACGCCCTTCATCGCCTCAAACACTGCACCTCGACTGCGGATATCGCCCAGCACGAATGTCAACCGTGGATGGTTATTGAACACCACTCGCATGTCGTGCTGCTTCTTCTCGTCGCGGCTAAACACCCGCGCCTCTTTGACGCTCAGTTTCAACAACACCCGCGTGAGAAAATAACCGAACGATCCCGTCCCGCCAGTGATCAATACAGTTTTATTTTCCAGCATGGCGGAGCATTATAACCGCTGATGTATACTCGCCGCATGTTGTTCTCCCGACATCTGATATTACGCCCACGCTCGGCTCTGGATATTGGCCTGAGCATTCTTCTCGTGAGCGCCATCATCGCCATCTGGTATGTCGGCGATTTCCATACCTTCCATCATGGCGATACCGCCATTTTTTCCCTCGTCAGTCTGTATCGCTGGACGGTGTTCATTTGGGAATACGATCATATCGGCGCACTCCTGCCACTACTCGCCAGCCCCATTCACCACCCTTATCTAAATCTGCTTGTGCTTTCGGCGATGAATTCGTTTGCCCTGCTGTATGGCCTTGCACTCTGGGCCAACTTAATCTCACTGCGCGAGTTGACTTTGACCATTAGCGGTCTGTGGGTCTCTCTGCTCCTCCCGTTGGTAATGCCCAAGGCGAAAATTTTTGACAACGCGGCGCTTAATTACCCCTGGGCAAGCGGCTTATTTTTCGCCAGTCTGTTCACCTGCGTTCTGGGATGGTATTTACAGAGAGAACGCCACCGGGAACGGGTGGCGGCGGCCCCGGCATTATTCGTTCTCGCCTTCCTCACCGTCTACGTTTCCAAAATCTCCCTCATCCCCTTACTGGTCGTGACGCCGGGTCTGATCTGGGAAAGCGTCAGGCATACACGACCCCTCAGGTTCGACAAAAATCTCCTCATTCGCCTTGCGCCCCTTCTCGGCGTGATGCTGGCCCTGTTGATCTATCAATGGCTTGAGCAGAGCGCCGAATTCCAAAGCAGGTTGACTCTGTATCCGGCCAATCTCCCGCAAGTACTGCCGCGCCTGCTTGGCCGGTGGCTGGTCGAAGAATTGAACACGCCTTTGCTGGTGTTGGCGGCGATCCCCCTTTTTTACAAACCCCTCGCCCGCCACCGGAAAACGCCGCTCTTCACCTATCTCACGGCTGGCATCGCCTGTGAGGTCATCATCGTCGCCGCCTCATCGCGGGCGGAACAAAGCGGCTACCCCAGCATCTATCTCACTGATTTGACGTTTCTGCTTTTGCTTATTATCGCTACCCTCATCCTCCAACTTGTCGAGCGAGTTGACAATTTGCTCTACATCGCGTTTCCTTTGACGCTTCTCTTGCATGCGCTGATGTGGAACAGCTTTACACCCACGAGTCCTTTTGCGGCGATGGATCGCACCATCGGCGCGAGCACGCCCGCGATGGTTGAGGCGCGTTGCGATGTGTTGGTGGGCGATTATTGGAAAGTATGGCCCGCCGTTTTAGCCCTCAACGACTACTATTATCGGGAGGGCCTCATTGACCCACGCACTGACAAAGCGCGCCTGGTGATGGGCATCACCTATCGCGCCCGGCCCGTCGAAGACCTGTGGCGCGAACGATTGAACTGGCCGGATGTCAACATCTGCGCTTTCACGGAAGATGGACCCGGTTTTCGTTGGTCGCTGAAAGTCTACGCGCCGGACATCAACTTGCTCCTCACCCCGCAAGGTAAAAGCGGCCCTTTCACCGTTTACAGACTAGAAAATCGACGCCTGCCAGAATTGGGTTTTGAGTTTGACCATCCTATCCCCGGCCTCGGCTGGCAAGGCGTCGAATACACCCCCAGCGGCAAAGCCTTTCAATGGATGAGCGAGACGACCTCGACTCTGATCCTCCCCCTTGCCCTTAATCACGACCTCACCGTTCGCTTCCGGGTTCTGCCGCCACTGACCCCCGACATCTTGCCCGGCCTCACCCTTACTGTCAACGACCACCCCATTCTCATTACCTCACGCGCTGACTTCGATGGCACAATCTTCAGCGCCGCCGTCTCGCAATCCGTTTTGCAGGTCAACCCACGTTACACCACCTTTGCCTTTCACATCAACCGCACCGTCCTGCCGCGCGAAATTTTGGGCAATGATGATCCGCGCGCGTTGGGCCTGGCATTTGATTGGATCCAGATCGAAAGAGGCCCGTGATAAAAAGAGACTGGCGCTTGAAGACTCTAGGCTGGGGGGACGGGCTCGTCTTCGTCGTTGCATTGGCGTTGTACATAAAAACGCTCTCGCCCAGCGTCTACACCTTCGACAGCGCGGAGTTGGCCGCCGGAGCCTATTCACTCGGCATCGTCCACGCTACCGGTTACCCGCTCTACCTCATGCTGGCCAAGCTCTTCACCCTACTCGTGCCCTTCGGAGACGTTGCTTATCGGGTCAACTTGTTTTCCGCGACCTGCGCCGCATTTGCTCTCGTTGTTCTGCGCCGAGTCGGCCTCAGGCTCACTGCCTCAACCAGCGCCGCCACCCTCGCCACCGCCGCCTTTGGCCTCTCCCGCCCCTTCTGGTCTGAGGCTGTCGCCGCCGAGGTGTACACACTTCACGTTTTGTTCCTCACCACCGCCTTGCTGTTCTCTCTGCGTTGGCGCGAGTCCGGCGCGGCGCGCGATTTTATTTTGCTCGCCCTTACCTTCGGCCTCAGTTTCGGCAACCATATGTCTACGATTCTGATCGCGCCCGGATCGGGCGCGCTATTATGGGAACGACGGCCTACACCCTGCCTGTGGCTTGCCGGGGCTGCCGCCTTTGTGGTGGGGCCGCTCATTTACCTCTACCTCCCCATCCGCTACGCCGCCGACCCGGCGTTGAATTACGCGCCGATCATGGGAGTCGATCTCTCAACCCTGCGCGGCCTGCTGTGGATGGTGCGCGGCGAGATGTTTGCCGATTCGATGTTCGGCTATGGCCTGGCCGAACTGCCGCGCCAACTCTTCGATTTCCTCTCATTGCTGTGGGAGACGTTTTTCGGCGTCGGGCTGGTCGTCGCCAGTGTCGGGGCCTGGGAAGGGTGGCGGCGAGGCAGGGGAGTCTTCGTCGGGTTGGCCGTCATCCTTTTGGCCAACGTCATCTTCTACCTCAACTATCGCGTCTTCGACAAACACACCATGTTCCTGCCGGTGTTCGTCGTCGTTGCCCTTTGGTTGGGGGCCGGATTGAAATGGTTGAGTGAGCGCTTGCCCGCCGCCCCATGGGGCGCGGTGGTGGTGCTGGGGTTGATGCTCTTCTTCAATTATCCCCGCGTTGATTTGAGCGGCAACACCATCACCCGCGACTTTGCGACCCGGCAACTCCGCGCTGTGCCGTCAAACGCCGTCATCATAGGCGGGTGGATTGACATTACGCCTCTGCAATATCTGCAAGTCGTCGAGGGCCAGCGCCCCGACGTGGTGTTATTTGACTTCGGCCTCTATACGTTAGGCCGCCGCGCCGCTCTGCGTTCACAAAACGCGGAGGGGCCCGCGAGGCAACAGATCATTGCGGAGGAGATCGTTCAGCGGGTGAACGACGACCTGGCCGCCGGTCGCCCTGTCTTTTCCCTCGGCCCCATCCCGCTTTTGGAAGTGCACTTTGCCCTGACGGCTGAGGGCGACCTGTTTCGCGTCACAAGATAACAGCGGATATTCCGAATTGAACGGATCGATCCGTTCAATTCGGGCGATCCGTTGTTCTTTTGCAGGCGGCTATTGCTCGACGCATTGTATTGCGCCAACATCCAAGTCATAGTCGCGCACTCGCCGGTATGCGCCCTCAGCCAGATCGTAGTTTCGCTGGCGGCAATAGTCGTCGCCCAGTGCCAGGTAATAGTCACCGGGGTGAGCCAGCGCCTCAGCCACTGGATCGTAAGCAACGCCCTGCTCAATCGGCCCGAACCAACCGCTGAGGGTGTTCGACGAATCAATCAACAACAAACTTAATTCCACTTGCCGGGCAGAATAAATCACGCCGCCTCGTTTGCGGAATGAAAACGGCGGCAGCTCCCAGCCCAACTCGGCGTACAGCCTCGGCAAATCAACGGTTTGTTGTGACCACTCATTCAACGGCGTGCGCTGATGAACGTTGACGTGCAACTCGTCAACGATTTCTCGCCCCTCTGCATTGCCGAATAAGATTTGCAGGGTGTGGGCGCCGTCGGTGAACTCCAGCCCGTAAGCGTCAAGACTTCCGAAATCGTGCGGCTGGAACGTTCGCTTAAGATTTCGGAAGTCGGGGGGACGCACCCGCACTGTAAACAAACCAGAGGGGAAGGTGATGGTTTGAGTCACCCGGGCTTCGACCGGGCCGGACTCCGATTGGGCTGTCACATTCAACGCCGGTCCATCGTCGAACAGTCGCGGCAGAGCCAGACCAGAGGCCCCCTCCGAGAATCGCAGTTGCCACCCTTCGGGCGCATTCGTCCCTGAGGCCCAAAAGCGAAATTGAGGGTTGGCGATGTGATCGGGGTGGATGAAGCTGGGGTCGGGCGGGATCGGCAGAGTCGCGCGCAGGCGATAGTCCCCGCCCGCATCGGCGACGACCAACAGGCCGCCGCGTCCCGCAGGAAAGGTCCGCCCGGTTGACCTGGCGTTGATCACATAGTCAGCCGCCATCCCCGCCGCGAGACTCTCCGGCCCTTCTTCGATTTTCCACGGCAAGGGTTGTGTGCCAGAGTCGCCCTGCACGGCGAAACGCGGCCTCAGTATGTCGGCGCTGTGATTGACGACTTGGACTTTGAAGCGGGCCACAATCGGTTGATGGGTGTACACCGTCTCGATGGGCAGAAAGAGGTTGACTTCGATAACGGGCGCAAGCCAGGTGAAGGCCGCCGCCACAAACAAATTGGCGGCGACCCCAATGGTGACGACATTCGCAGTCTGCCGCCAGCGTGCGGGCGAGTCAACATCGCTCGTCGGAGTGAAGGCGCGTTGACTGAGCGCCACCAGCAATGGCGGCAACCAATAGAGCCAGTAGTTGATCAGTCCACGATAGTAAAACCAAAAGAAGAGGCCGGGAAAGATCCAAAAGGCCTGGCCGATGCGCTGTGGATGACGCCAATGGATGAAGAGCATGAGGCCGAGGGCCGAGGCTTGCAGGAGGGTGAAAAACTCGCGCGGCAGAAGTACGAGGCCCAACTGCGAGAGTATGGCGATACCCTGACTGTAGACGTTGAATTGCGCGTAGAGCGGCTCGAACACACCCAGCGCCCAGGCGCGAAAATCCCAGAGCATGAAGGGCAGGTTGAGGGCGAGGAAGACGCCGAGGCTGATGGCGGCGAATTGCACTATCCGGCCAAAAACCAGGTTTCGTGCCTTCCGGCTTCGAGAAACCTGGTTTTTACTACGCCCAGACTCATGCCAGAGGTGAATGAGCAGAAAGGGCGCGACGAACCACGGTTGCTGGCGAAAGGCACAGGCTAGCCCAAACAAAACCGCCCGCCACATGGGCCGCCGCCACAAAAGGATCATCCCAACGAGAGCGGCGCTCCAGGCGATGTCTTGAATGCCGTTGGGGCTGAAGAAGGGAAAGGGTTTGATAAAGAGTGGCAGTAATGCAAGGGGCCGCAGGGCAGTTGGCGCGGCGATGAAAACCAACATCAGCGTGAGCAAATGAAAGCCCACACTCATCACCCGCGGCCCAACGCCGAACGGACTGAGCGCCGCCAGCATGAGGGTGGATAGAGCCGGATAGGTTAGCCGACTCTGGCCGGCGCCGTCGAGCCAGGGAGTCACTTGCGAACCGCGATCGCGATAAACACGAGTGATGTCGGCATAATTCCAGTGGTAGGGGTTCTGGCCGTGCCACAATGCTTGCGCCGCGTATTCGGCGATCATTTCGTTGTCGGTGTGACCTGTTGTCAGCGGAGTGTCATTCAACCATGCAAGATAGGCATAGGCGGCTTGGGTAAGAAGGCAGGCGATCAGCACCAGCCATGCCCAGCGCGTGTTGAGGGTCGTCAACAACGCCAATACAAATAGCACACTGCCGAGTCCCCAGGCCGCAAAGCTCAACAGCAGGCCGGGCAGGAGCGACGCGGCCAGCGTGCTTTGCCCCCACAAGTCGCCGCCGATGTTGAAGAGGAGCAAGCCAGCGGCGACAAGGCCGAGGCGCAAAATTATATCGTTGAGGCTCATCGTTGCGTATGAACCGCGCCCTGCGACCACGTGCAACAGATGTGGCGAAACTACACCGCCAGCACCTGCCGCCCTCCGCTCAGGACGCTGGCTCTCTTGTGAGGTCAGGGTCATTTCGCCCCCTCGCCGTTGAGGCCGCGCACGGCTTGCTCAAGGCCGCTCAACGCGCGCGGATCGTTGGGCGTAAATGCCAGTGCGCGCTGAAAGGAGTCGAGGGCGCGGGTATAGTTGCGGTTGTACAAATAGGCCTCACCCGCACGCACATAATGATCTGCCGGATCGTTTAGCGCCTCGGCCATCAACGCTTGCGGCGGAACGCGATAGTCGGATTGCTCTATCGGCCCGAAGTAGGCGTTTGTTTCCATTGGCGTTTCGGCAGAAACGTACAGGCTCAGTGTGATCAGCCGCCAGTCAACGTTCAATCCGCGATGGCTGATCCGCTTCATCTGGGGAAGCGGCCAGCCTGCCTCAGCATATGCCGTTTGCACGTCAACAGATTGATACGTCCACTGATCGGCAGAACTCGAACGGCGGATGACAAACGCGCCATCGGCGGCTAAACCGGAGTCGCCCCCCGCGCCAAACACAAGGCGGATCACGTGGTCGCCGTCACTGATCTCCAACCCTTGTTCCACTCCCACCCGCGACTTCGAATACACCCACAGTCCGAACGGCGGGGTCAGGGCGCTGACTGAGGTGGTGAGGCGCAGGTGTCGTTGGTCGTTGAGTGCAAGATGCAATGCCTCACGACCCTCTTTTTCAATCAGCGAGATTGCGCCCTCGCCCAACAGCGACCACGAGATGGGCGAATGTTGACGGCTGTCCCAATAGCGATACGAAGTATTGGTGATGGCGTCGGGCCACAAAAATGATCGGTCGGGTTCAATAACCGTGATGCCACGCAGGGCATAGTCGCCGCTGGCATCTGTCACCACTAATTGCGCCGCATCCTGCGCAAAAAAAGTTCGCTCGTCCCTCTGGCTCGACAAACGATAGAGGGCTGACTCGCCGGGCGCGAGTGTGCGCGGTCCTTCGTCAATGCCCCACAACAACGGGTTATGAGCGGCATGGCCGCTCTGAATTGAGAAGCGAGGCGTGAGTGTTTTGTCGCTGGTGTTCGTTACCTCAACCGTCATCCCGTTGATGCGGCCACCCGTCGTCCATAGCGGAGACTGCATGCGAAGTTGGATCGGCGAGGGGGAAGCCGCCAATACGATCCCGGCCCCCGTCACAGTAGCGGCAAGTACAGCCAGAGCAACCACACTTGCCCACCTCCCCTTTTGGGGGAGGGGTTGGGGGTGCGGGTCACCTCGAGTGATGATCGTCGCCAGAATCGGGAAGGCCCAATAGATCCAATATGAAAGCAGACTGCGATATGAGAACCAGGTGACGAGGCCGGGCGTGGCCCACAGTGCATCGCGCAACAAATCGTAATGCCGCCAATAACCAAAGAGGAGGGCGGCAAAGACGACGAGCGTGGCAAAGAGGAAGTAACCCTTCGGCAAATGGAGAAGGCCAAAGTGGGTGAGGCCGGACAGGCCACCCTGACTCAACACGATGAGGGTGTCTTGCAACGGCTCGGTTGCGCCGCTCAACCAGGCGCGGAAGTCGAGGAGCATGAACGGGCCGTTGATGAGGAGGAATATCGCGCCGCTGAGGAGGGCAAAAAAACTTACGCTCCAGAAACCAGGTTTCGTGCCTTCCGGCTTCAAGAAACCTGGTTTCTGAGGTACTTCGCGCCACAAACGAATCAGGAGGAAGGGGGCAATGAGCCACGGGCTTTGTTTAAAAGAGATGGCCAGACCGTAAAGGATGGCGCGCAGAGTTGGCCTGCGCCAACAAACCACCATCGCCGTCAGCAATCCCGCCCACACGATGTCGAGGTTGCCGATGGTGGTGAAGACGGTGAAGTTGTTAATGAGGATAATAGGCAGAAGGACGAGAGGCTGAATTGGACGGGGCGCAGTGACGAACAGCAGAGTCAATGTGAGCGCGTGGGCGGACACTGAGAGGCTGAACACACCGGGCAGGCTCAACCATTGAAACGGGATGACGAGCAGGATGGGCAGGGCGGGATAGGGATAGTTGCTTTCGGGGGCGCCGTTGAGGCGCGGCGTGCCGCCGGTGGGGTTGGGCCGATAGACATCCAGTGCGCCGGCATAGTCCCAATCGTAAGGATTGTGGCCGTCAAGGAGGAGCCGCCCGGCAAATTCGGTGTACAGGCCGGGGTCTACCAGCATGAAGGCCGGGATGTTGGAAGTTTGTGCCCAGATGGCCGATTGGGTGAACAGTTCGCACAGGGCAACGCCGAGGATGAGCCAGCGCAACCGGTCAGGCGGCCTCGGCAGGGCGGCGCTGATCCACAGGCCCAGACCCAGCGCGCCGCAGAGCAACAGCAGTGCGACGTTGATGGGCGGCGATTGCACCAGCGGGGCGGTGTTTGCCAGCGCGAAGGCAACGTAGAGGGACAAGCCGCCCGCGCCCGCCAGGCCGAGGCGATAGGCTTTGCCCTCATGCTCTTGATCCAGATGAAATTCGATCAGACTCATCGGCGTCTTCGATCAAAAAACTATCCGGCACACCGCTGAACATTGAGTGCCGGATAGTGAGGCGATATGTGATAGCGAACGGCGACACGCTATTTACGATTGTGGCGATACCCCCAGCCAATCACCACGAGACCCACCGCCGCCAACGACAGCGACATCAGCCCGACCGGGATCGAATTTCGAGTCCGGGCGAGAACATCAGAAGCCAATGCGCCGTAGAGCGGACTGTCGTTCAAATTCAGCCCGCTATAAGGGGTGTTGTCTTCGGGGCGGCGGCAACGGTTGAGAAAGGGATCGAAATACTCGCCGGGCTGGCATTGCGGCGCGGGCGTGTCGGTGGGCGGCGCCGATGTGGCCGTCGAGGGGAGGCGAGTCGGGGGCCGGGTGGCAGTAGCTTCCGGCGTTGGGGTTTCGGTGCACCGATTTTGAGCGACGGCGGTAAGGGTAGGCGCAAGGGCATTACTTTCTGGGTTGTTGGAGCGAAAATCAATCACGACATCCTCGCCCAGACATCCCAATTCGCGTTGCTGTCGGCCATTGCGCAGGACAATCTGCCCGAAGTTGCTCAACACGATCGTTTCGCCGTCAACCACCAGCTTGCACTCCCCCTCCAAACAATTGAACGTCAACACGTCGTCGTTCGGATCGTTCGGGTCGCCGGGGTCGTACTCAAACACCGCCCACGAGCCGCGCACCGAGGCCGAGCCAACTGGCGTTTCTATTTCGAGGCTGCCACCGGTCAGGCTGATCCAGAATTTGCCGATCTCAACCTGGATGCGGGTGAGCAATCCCTCACTGGTCTGCGATACTTCGGTGATGGTGAAGAATGAGCTTTCGCCCATCCGCAGGATCGAGCCGTCCACAAAATCCAAACGAGCTTTCGAGTCCACGCCGGTTTTGACTTGACCGCCGACATTCAACTGGAAACCGACCTGCGCCGGCGCCAGGGTGTCGGACTCCGAGGTGCGGGCCGTGACATCGTTTTGCGAGTCGCCGACGGTGGCCTGCGCCGCAAAAGGGGCCGGGGACTCCGTGGGAGCCGTCACCTCGGTGGCCGCCAGGGCTGTGTCGATTGGTGCAGCTGCAGTGGCGGAGGCGGCGGTGTCAGTGGCGGCGTCCCCGACGGTGGGCGGCGGCTGAGTTGCTTCGGATTCTGTCGGCTGTTGATTGCCGCAGGCGGTAAGTAACAGGGTCACGATGATGGCCAGGGCGAGCAGTTGTAGAGATCGGGTCATAATGTCCTCAGCAATTAATTGCGGCGGTGATGGCGGCGGATCACAATGGCGGCCATGCCAGCAAAGGCCAGCAAACCCGAGACGACACTGACGGGCGCGGCGCGTTGGGTTTTGGCCAGCGCATTATAAAGCGGACTGTCATTTAGAGTCAGGCCGTCATAAGGCGTGTTGTCTTCGGGCCGCCGACAGCGATTGAGGAACGGGTCAAAATACTCCGGCGGTTGGCACAGGGTCGCGGGCGGCGCAACGGTGCCGCTGGGCGTGGCTGTCACCACAAGTTGAGTCAGACCGGGTGTGGCGGTGTTGGTGGTGACGGGAAGGCCGGGGAAGGGCGAGCGGAATTGAGGCGGGCAGACCGGGCCGGGCGGGATGGTGCGCCATCGCACCGAGGGGATGTTGAGGATTTGCCCGGCGCGTAAACTCCCGTTCAGGTTAATGCCATTGGATTGGGCGATGGCGTTGGGCGGGACGCCGTAGGCGCGAGCGATGCAGAACAAGGTCTCGCCCGGATGCAGGGTGTGCCGCCCCAGGATGGGCGCCGACGGCGGCGCCGTCACCGGCACGAGGGTGGCAGTTGGTAAGGGCGGCGGGGCGAGGGTGTTGGTATCGATGGGGATAGGGATCAAGGTAGCGGAGGCCAGCGTGGTAGCGGTCGGCGCCAGCGAGGTGGCATTGCCCGGAGCGGTCGTGGCCGGCGAAGCGGCGATCAATGTGGAGAGCAGGGCCGGGCCTTGCTCGGGATTGTCATCCAGAAAGTTCTGTACGTCATCCATCGTCAACTGAGTGAACACGACATCCTGGCCGTTGTTTGTTACTTGCAATTGTTGCAAATTGCCAAGCTGTTCGCTGAGGGTTTCGTTCTCGACCACGCACGTGCCCTCGAGGCATTGCAAAGTCAGCACATCCAGCAAGTCGTTGTATTCAATCACGCCAAACGAGCCACGCACCGAGGCCGAGCCAACGGGGGTGGCCACTTCCAATTCGCCGCCAGCCAAACTCACCCACAGTTTGCCAACGGTGAGTTGCAGGCGCACCAGCGCATCATCGGGGATGACGTTTTCGACGGTGAAGAGCGAGTTGGCGCCCAGCCGCAAGATGGTGCCGCCGGTGAGGTCGAGCCGCACTTTGGAGTCGTCGCCGGTTCGCAATTGGCCGTCCACGTCAAGAATGTAGCCATCGTTCACGGATGTAAAGTCGTTGGCGTCGGCGGGCCGGGCTTCGACCACATTGACGATCTCGCTGATCAGCGCCGAGGTCTCAGAGGGAGCAGAAGTGGGTTGCTCCTCAATGGCAACTTGAATTGCGGTCGGCGTGGAGGCCGGGCCGGGCAGGGCGCAGGCGATGAGAGCCAGGGCCAGCATCAGGCCGCTCCCGGCAATCGGGCGCAGTCGTTTTAGCATGTCATCCTCCGGGTGCAATTGTAATGGCAGACCTTGCTCACGCCAACTGAAGGCGGAATCCGCAATCGCCGCCGGAGTTTGCATCCGGGGATGCAAACTCCGCGACTCTAAAAAAAGCGGCAACGTCTCTAGGGCTTCGGCGTCGGGGTGAAGGTCGGGTCGGGCAACCGGCAGCGGTTGAGGAACGGGTCGTAGAACTCGGGCGGCACGCACGGCTTGGGCGTCGAGGTGGCGACCAGGAACAAACCCGGAATGGGTGTCGGCGTGTGGGTGGCGACAGGGTTGTTGGGGTCGAGCCGACAGCGATTAAGCAACGGATCGAAAAACTCCGGCGGCTTACATAGTGGCAGGACTGATTGGGCCGAGCCGGGGGTGTTGGTGATGACGATGATGACGACCCCACCGCCGGTGGTCACACCCGAGCCGCTCACCGTCGTCGAGAACTGCCGGGCGCAGACCGGCCCGGCCGGGATTCTCGTCCACGCCACATTGGGGATGTTCAGAATTTGGCCGGGGAAGAGGGTGAAGGGCCGGCGCAGGCCATTGGCCTGGGCAATGGCGCTGGGCAGGACGCTATAACCCCGGCCAATGCAGTACAGGGTTTCACCCCGGCGGACGACGTGCTGGCCGAGGGTGTCTGCCGCCAGAGCCGGGCCGCTGGCCGAGGCGAGGAGGGCTAGCACGGTGACGAGGGCAAACAGCCGAACGGCAATGAGAGGGAGGAGTGAGAGTCGTTTCATTGGGAGTTCCTTTCTTGATTTTTATGAGTCATCAACTCAAGCAACGCAAGCCAGAATTCGGGTGAGGGCCTCACCACTGTTGGTCGCGTTACCCGGTTTGTCAGTCGCCAGCACGTACCAGCGGATGTAGCCGTTGGCGCCGCGTAACACGTTGTAAGCGCCGGTGGCGCTGTCGTCGTTGTCAATCGTTGCACTGTAGTTGCTATTGCCCTGATCGGTCATGGTCACCGACCCCCAGCCTCCAACCTGAGTCTGATTCGTATTTTCGTACCGATACCAGAGTTTCACACTTTGAAGGCCTGAAGGATCGGTCACATTAACCGTGAAGAAAGTCATACTCTGGAAAGAGCAGCCATAATAGGAAGGTTCGGTGGCTGAGGAATTGGTGAGCGTCGGCCCGACCGTATCGGCTGGCGGGGTCTCCGTTGCTGTCGGGCTGGGCAGGGTGATGACGAGGGTGAGGGTGCGCTCCTCGATGCCGCTAAAGGTTTGCACCGTCAACTTGTACGTCGTCGTCTCCACCGGGCAAACCTCTTTGGCGCCTTCACCTGTCACCCCGGCGCCGTCGAGGAGCGCCGCCTGCACATTCAGCACCGTCCAGCGCAAAGTGGTGCATTCTTCGACAACCAAAAACGTCTTGTCGGCGTTGAAGGTGATCTGCGCTTGCGGCGTCGGTGTCACTGTTGCCGTCGCCGTAGGAGGCGGGGCAGTGGTGGCCGTGGGCAGGGGGACGAAGATTGTTGGCGCGACCGTCGGGGTCTCGGTGGGCTGCATGAAGACTGTCAAATCAGCGGACGCATCGGCGCTGGCGAAGACTTGCACGGGGATCAGAAAAGCGATGTCGCCGGAGAACGCGCCCCCGTAGGCCCAGCCCCCTTTCTCAAATTGCAATTGACAGGCCGCAACAGGGAGATTTTCAAAAACGAACCTGCCATCATCGCCCGTCACCAGCGTCACCGAAACAGCGGTACAGCCGCTCAGTGTCACGTTGACGCCGCTGAGGGGGCCTTCACCGGAGTCGGCGGCATCCAGGTCCGCGTTAAGGTCGGCGTAGACTGTGCCAGTGATCCGGCTTTTCACTTCCGTTGTGGGTTCGGGAGTGGCCGAGGGCGGCGGGGCGGCCAACAATGTGGACAACAGGCTGGGGCCTTGATCCGGGTTCACGTCGGTAAAGGCTTTCACCTCGTCGAGGGTCAATTGAGTGCGGGTCACATCCTGCCCGCCGCGCGTGAGCCGCACCTGTTCGAGGTTGCCCAGTTGCTCTTTCACAGTATCATTCTCGGCGTTGCACGTGCCCTCCAGACAACTCAGGGTCAACACATCCAGCGAGGGATCGTATTCGATGACGCCAAACGAGCCGCGCACCGAAGCCGATCCGACCGGAGTCTCCACTTCCACCGAACCACCGGCAAGGCTCACCCACAACCTGCCGAACTCAAGTTTGACACGCACCAGCGGCCCCTCGCCGCCCGGTGTGAGTTCCTCCATTTTGAATAACGAGTTCTGCCCCAGTCGAATGATCGTGCTACTGGTGAGATCGAGTCGCACTCGGGATTCGTTGGCCGTCCGCACCTGCCCGCCGTTGTTCAACACAAACCCGTTATCAACACGAGCAAACTCATTCTCACTGGGGCGGGCGGCTTCCACCAGGTTGACGATTTCACTCAGGGTGGCGGCGCCGGGGGGAGCGGTCGGTGTTGTTTGGGTGGCCGTCGGCGCGACTGGCGCCGTCGTCGTTTCAATCCCACACCCCGTCAGAATAAACATTAATGTCAGGCTGAGGACAATCAGCGAAGGCAAACGAATTCTCATGGAGGCATCCTCACAGTGAGCATAGCATAAGCCGTAATCTCTTGGGCAGTGGACGGAAGACCTATCTTTCGGTGTAGAATCAGGCCCATCCGTCATGGACGCTAAATCACTCAATACACTTGAATTGCCCAAAATTCTAGACCGCCTTACTGGATACTGCTCATTTTCGGGCGGCGTCGAATTGGCGCGGGGGCTGGCCCCGACGACCGACCTGGCCGAGGCGCGACGCCGTTCGCAGGAAACGTCTGAGGCGCGCAAACTGTTGGCGCTCAAAACCGACGTCTCCATCGGCGGCGCACGCGACGTGCGGAAGTTTGCCGCGGACGCGGCTATTGGCGCAGTGCTGTACCCTTCCGAAATTTTGGAGATCAAAAGCACTCTCATTGCCGGGCGGGCACTCAAACGACTGTTGAGCAAACTCGGCGATCAATTTCCACGGCTGGCCTTCATTGCTTCCGGCATTGACGAGTGCCCCGGCGTCGTCGAAGCGATTGGCAAAACGATTGACGAGCGCGGCGAGGTGTTGGACTCGGCCTCGGACAAATTGGCCGCCATTCGCCGGGAAGTGAAGATCGCCCACGACCGCCTGTTGCAAAAACTACAAGCCATTCTCAACAGTTCGCGTTACACCACCTATCTGCAAGAGAACCTCATCACCCAGCGCGAGGGCCGCTACGTGATTCCGCTCAAGGCCGAGCACAAAGGCAAACTGCGCGGCGTAGTGCACGATCAGTCGGCCTCGGGCGCGACACTATTTGTCGAGCCGTTGGCCACCGTCGAACTCAACAATACCTGGCGGCAATTGCAATTGCAAGAGCAGGAAGAGATCCGGCGAATCCTTTCCGAACTGTGCGCCCTCATTGGCGAACAGGCCGAGGCGATTCAAAACACCGTCGCTGCCCTGGCCGACCTCGACCTGGCCTTTGCCAAAGCCAAATACGCCGATGTCCTGCACGCCAGCGAACCCACTCTCAAGGCCATCGCCAGTCTCCGATCTCCCGTCTCTAATTCTCGCCAACACCCTGGCTCGGCAATAGAACTTCGTGACGCGCGCCACCCGCTATTGGATCCAACAACGGTCGTGCCAATTGATTTCATCCTCGACGAGGGAACTTACGTCGTCGTCATCACTGGCCCCAACACCGGCGGCAAAACCGTCAGCCTCAAAACGGTGGGCCTGCTGGCCCTCATGGCCCAAAGCGGATTGCATATCCCGGCCCAGTCCGGCTCCACGCTTTCCATTTTTGAGGGCGTGTACGCTGACATCGGCGACGAACAATCCATCGAGCAAAGCCTGTCCACGTTTTCGTCGCACATCACCAACATCATCGGCCTGCTCAAGAAAGCCAACTCGCGTTCACTCGTCATCCTCGACGAACTGGGCGCCGGCACCGATCCAGCAGAGGGTTCAGCCATTGCCCGCGCCATCCTCTCTTATCTGCTCGATCTGGGTGTGACGACCCTCGGCACCACGCACTACCCCGAACTGAAAGCCTATGCCCATACCACGCCCGGCGTCGCCAACGCCAGCGTTGAATTCGATCTGCAAACGCTGGCGCCCACCTATCATCTCACCATCGGCCTGCCCGGCCGCTCCAATGCCTTCGCCATCGCCACCCGCCTGGGCCTCGACGACACCATCATCGGCGACGCCAAAAAGCTGATGCCGACCACCGACCTCGAGGCCGAAAAACTGCTCGACGAGATTCACCGCCAGCGCGATATGACCCGCAAAGAGCGCGCGCTGGCCGAGGCCGCCCGCACCGAGGCCCTCCAACTTGAGGCGCAACTTGAACGCCGACTCGAACGCATTGAAGAAGAGCGACAGAAGATTTTGGAGTCGGCCCGCGCCGAAGCCAAAATCGAAACTGAAAAATTGCAGGATGAACTGCGCGACCTGCGCCGCAAATTGCATACCGCCGCCCTGCCATTGGCGGCGATCAAAGAAGTGGAAGCCGCGGTTGAGAAATTGGCCGAGGAGGCCGAATTGGCGGCGACCCCGTTTGTTCCGTCAGTCGGCCCCCGGCGTCCCTTTCGACTCGGCCAGGGCGTCTGGCTTCGCAATCTCAAAACCGAAGGCACGCTCCTCTCGCTCACCGCCTCCGAAGCCGAAATACAAATTGGCCGTCTGCGCGTCCGCGCCAAACTGGATGAGTTGCAATCGCTGGCCGAGACAAAATCCCAAACCCCAAAACCCCAACCCCAACTTCCAACTCTGACTCCCAACTCTAACTCGCCCGGCATGGAGATAGATTTACGCGGCCAGACCGTCGAAGAGGGCCTGCTTGCCCTCGAACGCTACCTCGACGCGGCCTATCTTTCAAACCTGCCCTGGGTGCGGATCATTCACGGCAAAGGCACGGGCAAATTGCGGCAGGCCGTGCGCGAAGCCCTGCGCGCCAGCGACCTGGTCGTCTCGCACGAAACTGGGAAGGACAGTGAAGGCGGCGAGGGCGTGACGATTGCGAAATTAGCCATTTCCGAATGAAAGAGGTTGACCATGGAACAATCACGCTGGAACGAATTAATAGATGAAGTGATCAAGATGTGCAGTCCCTCGGCCTATCAGGAATTTGTTCATGAGGGAGAGGAAGACGTTGACGAGGCGAGCAGTTTAGCGGCCTCAATCTACCACGGCGGCCCCCTCTTGATCCTGACCGTCGGCATGTATGAAGAAGTGATGGGCGGCGCCGATCTGTCCGTCATCGCCGCCGGCCTCGACCGTTTGTGGGAAACCGCCATCCACAATCGAGACACCTCAACGCTTAGAACCACCGCCGCCGAAGATGAAGATGAGGAACTGGTTGACGAGCTCGAAACCCTGCGTGACGAGGCCGACGGCTTGCTGGCGATCTTCGAGGCCTATGTTGCCGACGCGGCTCGCGGAGTCGGGCCGCAAAGCACCCTCGACGCCAACGCCCTCATCCAACAGGCTGACTTACTCACCTCATCCAACCGGCACCAGGCCAGGGAACTTTTTGGGCAAGCCGGGGCGGCCATTTTGCACGGCGCACCCTATTGGCCGATGTGGCATCTCGAATTAGATATTTCCCCTGCCGCCGGTTGGGTGCGCGGGCTATGGAGCATCGTCAACCTCATCAAAATAGAAGGCGAATATCCGCTCGCTCCGTTCCCCGAACAACGGGAAAAGTTGAAGCAGAAGAGTCGCCAGCCCGCGCCGTCCCTAAAGCCATCTTCCGACGACGAGCTCGAAGAAAAGCTCTCTCCCGAAGCGCAACGCTTGATGGCGATTCTATTTTGCGGGGACGAGAGCCTGACCGAGGAACAGGTGGCGGCCATTTCCTTCACCCCCGACACGATCAGCCGCCTGGGAACGGTAGCTGGCGACGACCAATATTACCTGGATGACTCTGAAGGGAAAGGCTGGGCGCCCATACACGCGGCGAAATTGCTCGGCCAGTCCGGCTCACTCGAAGCCGTTGAACCTCTGCTCTTCGCGCTCTACAAAAGCGATGCCCAGGACATCTTATATTCGACCGCCATCTTCGCTCTGGCTGAATTGGGGCCGTTAGCCTTGCCGCTTGTTTTAGACTCCATGCAATACTCCAGCGAGCCCGAATTCAAACTCGCCCTGGCCAGCGTGCTTGGCAAAATCGGGCATGGCGACGAACGCGCCTTCCGCGCCCTCGAAGCTTACTATCACGAAACCACCTGGGAAGATGATCGGGTGATGGCCGTTACTAATCTCGCCGAACTGGCCGATCCCCGCGCCCTGCCCCTGCTTCATCGCGCTCTCAATGATCGTGACATTGCGCCGATGGGCATCAACGAAGTAATGGGCGCGATTGAGGAACTTGAGCCAACTCTCAACAAGGCCGAACTCAAGCGCCTCGAAACAAAAGCCTGCCAGCGCTACGACAGCCGCACAGTGAAATTCGACAAATACGGTCAGGCCTTCTGCCGCGACTGCGGCTCGCTCATGCGCAAAGGCCTGTTTGGCGAATGGGAGCACGTCGAGCCTGAGGAGATTGCCGCCGCCCCTGCTCGCCCCTTCTCTTCAAAGTCAAATCTCCTGGATGCCATCAGCGATAAGCTCGCCGATCCCCGATTCAAAAACGTGGGCCGCAACGACCCCTGCCCCTGCGGCTCCGGTAAAAAATTCAAACACTGCCACGGCGCAAACAAGCCCCTCGTCAACTAACCACCCAACTACCTTGTACCCCTTTCACTACCTCCCCAACTCCCTTTGCTGTGAGTCCGTCCCCCTCTCAATCCTCGCCGCCGAGTTCGGCACGCCGTTCTATGTCTATTCGGCCAACCGTATTCGCGAGAACTATCGCCGCCTGGCCCAGGCCTTTGCACCCCTCAACCCAACCATTTGCTACTCGGTCAAAGCCAATTCCAATTTGTCATTGCTACGTTTATTGAAAGAGGAAGGGTCGGGATTCGACATTGTCTCCGGCGGCGAGTTGTTCCGCGTTCAACGCATCAGCGCGGACATGAGCCATGTCGTGTTCGCCGGAGTCGGCAAGACCGAGGCCGAGCTTGAAGCGGCGCTCAAGGCCGACGTTGGCTGGATCAACATCGAGTCCGAGGGCGAACTGCGGCGGGTGAATGACCTTGCCGGACGGTCCGGCCGCCGGGCCACCCTCGCCATCCGCCTGCGCCCAGACGTGGAGGCGGCCACCCATCACCACATCAGCACCGGCTCGGCCGCCAGCAAATTCGGCGTGCCGGTCAGGCAGGCGCTCGACCTCGTGCGGGCTTCATGGCCGCACGTTCGTATTCGTGGCGCGCACGTCCACATCGGCTCGCAACTCGCCGGCCCCGAGGCAACTTTGCAGGCGATTGACGTGGCGCTGGAGTTCATTGCCAAAGCCAATTCGTTGGGCGCGACAATTGACACACTCGACATCGGGGGCGGCTTCCCGATCCCCTATCGTGACGATCAAACGTTGCCGGACGTTGAGGCGTTTGCGGCGCCCATTCTGGATCGACTCTCCCATTGGGGTGGCGGCGGCCAATCGAGGATTGGCATCCACATAGAACCGGGTCGTTCCCTCGTCGCCGACTCCGCCGCGCTGATCACCTCCGTCCAATACGAAAAGTTTGACGGTGCCCACCGAATTGTGATCGTGGATGCCGGGATGCAGACCTTGATCCGCCCGGCGTTGTACGAGGCCCATCATCGTATCTGGCCCGTTAGACAGGCTGGAAGTTCGTCCCACGCTGATATTGCTGGCCCAATCTGCGAGTCCACTGATTTCTTTGCCCGTGACCGTTCTCTGCCGTCGTTCAACGCCGGCGACCTCATCGCCCTGCTCGACGCCGGGGCCTACGGCTTCGTCATGGCCTCCAACTACAACTCCCACCCTCTCCCCGCCGA
>Ga0247727_10006734_pt1 | contig 22404 bp, 22 predicted proteins | sample WisWelCaveWW1625_FD_202498 | JGI IMG/M metagenome (GOLD analysis project Ga0247727, IMG submission 202498) | Biofilm microbial communities from Wishing Well Cave, Virginia, United States - WW16-25 | ecosystem: Environmental > Aquatic > Deep subsurface > Groundwater > Cave microbial mat | place...
GTTGCCTCTGGAAGCGACGATCGTTGACTGAGTCGATCTCTGGACCTTGAAAAAACAACCCAAATTCTTTTTCCAGCTCTTTAAATTTTTGTTCGTTTAAAATTAAAATTTTTTTAATCCTTCTTTCTAAAGAGGGGTAACAATCTATGGTATCATTCCCAAAAATAAATTTTTCGCACATTGTTTTTTACAAAGTGATTTGTTATACTTGTCGATGAACTACAGCATCTGTACAACTAATATGACAAATTTTTTGAGATAACAGACGACAGCCCCAGCCTTCCTCTAAAATCTTTCTTAGATGAGGCTGGGACAGTCCTTGCTTCCTCTTTAAATTACTTTAAGGTAAGCAAGGAGTATTGACGACCACTGTTCTTATTACTTTTACAAAAGTCAATAGAAGCAGTTAAACAGGTTAAGAGAACTCTTGGGATAAACTAGGAGGGAACAATGGAGGATATGCTGGGAATCGGATTATCGGCGAATATGTTTTTTAATATTATGGTTTCCTTTGGCTTTTTTATCGGAATCATTCTTATGATAGCTCCTGAAGCCTTTGACTCCTTAAACAAGTCTTTGCAAAAAGAATATGGTCTAAAAGTCCGCCTAGTTCCTAGAATTGAAGATGCAACAGTTGACGTTATTGATAAGACGATTATTAAAAATAGAATTATGTCCGGTTTAATTATTAGTGTCACTGCCTTCGCTTTACTCCTTCTTTATAGGTAATTTCCAGCCAATTAAACACTTGCGCTCATTCGCTTTATAGTATATTATTTCTTGCCGTAATTTTTATTTTTTATAGAGAGACAGCTCTTATATAAAAAAATTTTATTTTGGAGAGGTGGCAGCCCTGATTTTTTTAATTTAACAATATAGGAATCAGGACAGCACCTTCTTATCCGGGAATAGATGTTATTGTGGAGAGGTGGCAGAGTGGTCTAATGCGCACGCCTGGAGAGCGTGTGGCGATCGAAAGGTTGCTCCCGGGTTCGAATCCCGGCCTCTCCGTTTTCTTTCATTTAAACATTTTGATGTGAAAAGAATACCATGAACGTCAACGAATCCTGGCAAAAAGCATTAAGAGAAACCGAAGTGATCCGCTCCCGCGTGCAGGCGCTGTTGACCTTCGCGGACACACAGGTTCCGTATATCTTATTGTCTGAGTCCAGAGTTAATGAAGGGGATACCGTCATCCGCAAGGGCGGTGTTTTAGTCCAAAAGCCCTCAATTATCCTGCCGCCGAATATCCCGCAATTGGAAGGATTTGATTTTGAGCCGACGGATTCTCCCGATGAAGTCATGAGATTTTTGTTTCTCCGGGGAATTATGCTGCCGTCCTTGTTATATAATAATAAAACTAATTTTTTGGATATTCATGAAGGTAAACTATCCGGGGCGATTGAATACTACAAAGAATTATTGCAAGGACAAGAGGATGTGCATACCGGCTTGATTGTCGGCCCGGAAGATTGCTGGCAATTTTCGCTTTTGATCTTTATCTGCGGGCAGGTCGCCAAAAACGCGGATCATGATATTCAGAAATTATTGGAAGAGTACAAAAGGAAAAATATCCGCTGAGGCATTATATGAAAAAATTTGGAAAATATTTTTTGTTGTTGATTATTATTCTTTTTTTAAATACCTCGACCGTGCGTGGGGAATCAACGACAATCAAATATACTCTGGAGAATGGTTTAACCGTTCTCATTCATGAGATGCCACAATCGTCCATGGTTTCAGTTCAGGCGCTTATCAAAATAGGTTCGGCGGCCGAAGGGGAACATCTGGGGGCGGGGGTTTCTCATTTTGTGGAACATATGCTTTTTAAAGGAACCACCAAACGAAAAGTGGGCCAGATTTCTCAGGAGATCAAAGCGCTGGGCGGCGTCACCAACGCCTCCACCAGTTATGACCGGACGATATGCCATATTGACTTACCGGCTGAATATTATTCATCCGCCATTGAGATTATGTCGGATATGTTGATGAATTCTCTTTTCGACCCAACGGAAGTGGAAAAAGAGCGAGAGGTTGTTTTTGGAGAAATGCGTTTGCGGGATGATAACCCGGATGTGATTTTAAATGAACTCGCGTATAAAACGATCTATATCCGGCATCCGTATCAGCATCCGATCATCGGTTATAAATCTCTTTTTGAAAAAGTGACTCGAGATGAACTGTATAATTTTTACCGTAAATATTATATCCCAAACAATATTGTTTTCGCTGTGGCTGGAAATGTTAAAGCAAGCGAGGTTTTACTTTATGTTAAGGAAATATTTAAAGATTTTGTTCCCCAGCCTTACCCTGTTTGCAACCTGCCGGTTGAACCCCCTCAAGTAAGCCCGCGCCGTGTCGAAGCCGATTACCCCACCGATATCACAAGAATGATGATTAATTTTCAAGGGGTGAGCATCAGTCACGTTGATATGTTTGCCTTGGACGTTTTAGCGATGATTTTAGGCCAGGGGAATAGCTCGCGGCTTTATCAGGATTTAATACAGCAAAAAAGACTTGTGACCTCGCTTTATACCGTCAATGACACGCCGGTAGATCAGGGATCTTTTGAGATTGGCTGCACTTTGGAGGAAGTTAATATCGAGAAAGTATTGGAAGCTATCCGCGGGCAAATTGATTTAATTAAAAAAAAGGGAGTAATCGTACAAGAATTAGAGAAGGCCAAACGGCAGGTCTTAAGTGAGTATATTTTTAACCGTCAGACTGCTTCCGATGTGGCCGAGGATCTGGTGGTCAATGAAGCGCTGGTGGGAGATTATGAATTCTCTCAAAAATATGTCGCCGGTATTGACGCCGTGACCGTGGACCAAATCAAAACGGTGGCGCGAAAATATCTGGTCGAATCCGCGAAGACAACGACTATTCTCAAACCGCGAAAAGAATCTATTCCGGACGCAAAGCTGCAGATTCAGCAAAAGGATTCGGAAATTAAAAAGCATACCCTGGAGAATGGTCTGCGGATTCTTTTGAAAGAAGACCATACCTTTCCGATCGTGACGCTTTATTTAGCCCTCGAAGGCGGGCTTCGATATGAAGATAGTAACAATAATGGCATTTCGAATTTGATATCTGCTCTTTGGACAGAAGGAACAAAATCACGCAGCAGTCAGAGTATTGCCCAGGCGGTTGAAGCGAAGGGGGCCAGTCTTGGCGGTTTCTCCGGCCAGAACAGTTTCGGCTTGACCTTTAATTGTCTCGCGCAAGATTTGGATTTCGGATTAAATCTTTTCGAAGACCTTGTCTTTAGTCCAACTTTTCCGGAGGATGAGCTTTCTAAACTTAAAGAACAAACTCAAATGGCAATTTTGGCTCAAGAAGATAATGTGGTGTACATGACCGCCCGCGCGGTCCGACAAAATTTGTTCACGGTTTATCCCTATCGGATGGATACGTTAGGGACCAAAGAATCGGTGGAGAAGATAAAGCGCGATGATATTGTTCAATTCTATAATAAATTATCTGCCGCTAACAATATGGTCCTGGCGGTTTACGGGGATTTTGAGTCGGAGAAAATTTTGGCTGAGATTAAGCGAAAATTTTCCAATGTCCCCCAAAAGGAAATCGTTCGGATCAACCTGCAAGAAGACCCCCCTAAAAAATTTCGAGAACATGCGCAAACGATGGATAAAGAACAGGCGGTCGTGATGTTTGGCTTTCAAGGCGCCCCCTTGGGCAGTCCGGATGAGGCGGGATTAACGGTTCTGACCTCTCTTTTAGGTGGAGGGATGAACAGTCGATTATTCCTTAAGGTGCGTGAAGAGTTAGGCAAGGCGTATCATTTAAGTGGAAGATATATCCCCGGGCCTGATTTGGGGTTGCTCACCTTTTACGCGGCCACGACGGAAAAGGATGTGGACAAGGTTAAAGAGATCCTTCTGCAACAATTAAAGGAAGTTCAGGAAATTCCAGTCAGCGATGAAGAATTAACGTCAGCCAAGACATATTTAAAAGGCTTGCGCGAGATGTCCTTGGAGACCAATGCCAGTTTAGCCGGTACGACAACGCTTGATGAGCTTTACGGCTTGGGATTTAATCATTATAAAGATTATAATTCGAGCATAGACAAGGTAAGCAAAGAAGATATAGAGCGTCTCGCGCGGTTTTATCTTGATGCCAACAAGGCCGTTGTGGTTGTGACCCGGTAGGAAAATTTGAGTAAGATTTACATTCCCGATAATCAGTGATAAAGTATTGCGCGCATTATGGAAAATTCTGAATTGATTGATTTAGAATTTGTTCTGGTTGAACGACTGAAAGGTAAGCTGTCTTTACTGCAGACAAACGCTGAGAAAGAAGAGATCGTAGCGAATCTTTTAAAAGAGACGCAGGTTGGCGAGGACAGCAAGAGATTCGAGACAGCGATGGAGGGTATCCGCGAGGAGATCTCCCGGCAGCATTTTATCAAGGCGTTCTTAGCTTATGGCCTTGTTAATGACCTGTTGTTAGATTCCGAGGTGGAAGATATTATTATTAATGATTTGAAGGATATTTATGTCCATCATTCCCAGAAGGGATTGATTCCTACGGAAAAAAAATTTACGAGCCGTAGAGAACTTGATTTGTTTGTCCGAAAGCTTTTGCTTTTTTCGGGCCGGACCGGGATGAATAAGATTGTTAACCTGGAGCTGCCGAATTTAGAAGGCCGGGTCAATATTGTCCTATCGCCGTTTGGCCCGCAAATTACGATTACCAAGGCGAAGGTCGAGCCGCTGAGCATTATTGATCTGATCAAAAGAGAAACTTTGACTTATGAAGTGGCAGCTCAGTTATGGCTGTATATTGAAGGTCTCTCTATTCGACCGGCGAATATCATCATCGCCGGTGGCCCCGGGACAGGGAAAACGACTTTACTCAATGCCCTGTTTTGTTTTATCCCATTTTCAGAACGCATGGTCATCATGGAGGACACGTTAGAATTGAATACCTTTTTGGAAGACAGTTGTTCTCGTCTGGAAAGTGATGACGACACCTCATTGCAAACTTTGGTGAAGAACAGTTTACGGATGCGTCCGGATAGAATCGTGATTGGCGAGGTCAGAGGCGCCGAGGCCCGAGACATGATCACCGCGGTTAATATCGGGAAACATTGTCTGGGGACCATTCACGCCGCTAATTCGCGTGAGGCGATTCTCAGATTACAAAACGAACCGATGAATGTTCCCGAGACCTTAGTTAACCTGGTGGATGTTTTTATCTGCATGAAACGGTTTCATGTTCAAAATAAAGTGTATCGGGTGGTTGATGAAGTCAGCGAAACCGGCGGTATGGAAAGTAAAACGATTTTACTGTCCCAAATATATAAATACGATTACGAGCACAAGGCGATTAAAGGCGTTTCCACCAGCACGGTATACCGGGATCATTTGGCCCGGGAGGCTGGTTTAACGCCAAAAGATATTATCGATGAGGTTTACACGCGCGCTGTTGTTCTAAAAACTCTGGCGGACAATGGCCTGACTACGATGAAGGAGATCACCGTTTTTTGCCGCGAGTATAATCGTGATGTCCAAGGGGCTTTGGCGGCTTTGGGCTTGACGAAAGAAGCGATCCTCAAGACGAAAAGAAATTGATAAAATAGAATGTTGTTTGCGCCCATAGCTCAACTGGATAGAGCATCAGCCTACGGAGCTGAGGGTTAGAGGTTCGAATCCTCTTGGGCGCGTTTTTTGAAGAATTAAAATTTTTGATTTATTTTTTGGACGTATGTTGAAAAAAAATCGTAGACCAACAGCCGGTCGTTTCCCTAAGATTCAGCCCGCCCAATTTCCCAAACTGGATAATCTCGAATTGTTTAATCAGATGATCGATAAAATCACGGATGAACTTGTCTTGATCGCAAATGACGGGAAGATTTGTTATGCCAATGAGGCCATGGCCAGCGGTTTGGGATATTCCCAAAAAGCTGTTTTGTCTAAAAATATTCTTGAATTTTTTAAAGATAAAATGACCCTGGACCAATGGCGCCGGACTTATTTTCAACCTTTAAAACAAAAAAAGCGGCCACAGACTTATGAAATACAGCGTGTTGTTAAATCCGGACAAGTCCAGACCCTTCAAGTAACCGCCGTCTACATGCAATACCAAGGAAACGAATATATTCTTTCGATTGGCCGGGACAGCACCGAAAAACTCACCATCGAGCGTAGTCTGAAAGAATCCAAGGAGCGTTACCAGTTGATTAGTGAGAGAGCGGCTGATGGGATTTTTATAGTAGATTTAAAAGGCCGGATTAACTATGCCAACCATGCCTTGGCTGAATTAGTCGGTATATCCCTAAAAGTCGCGCAAGGGACCCATTTTAAAAAATACATTACTTCTCAATCCTTACCCAAGGCCATCGAATGTTTTCAAAAGGCTAAGTCTGGGCAGGCGCGCATCCATGAGGAAATACAGATTGTTGATGGACACGGGAATACGATTCCGGTGGAGGTCAGTGTTTCTCCCCTTTATAAGGATGGAAAGATTTTTGAAATCCATGCCATTATCCGGGATATCCGCCGGCGAAAATATTTAGAGAATTTGCTTAAAGAGTCTGAACGAAAGTATCGCGATCTTTTTGAAGAGGCGAATGATGCCCTGGTGATTGTTGATTGCAATGGGAATATCCTGGACGCGAATCGACAGGCTGAAAATCTTTTTAAACGCTCGAAGATCGAACTGATTGGCTCACATCAATCGGTGCTTTATCCAAATCAGCAGACACAGGCGTATAAAGATTTCTGGCAGAAAACCATCTCGGGAGAGAGCCGGGCCTTTGATTTGGAAATTATGCGCAAAGACGGCGAGATTGTTCCTGTTTCTGTGCTCTGTCGCTGTATCGAGGTGATGGGCCGAAAAGTATTTTTAGGCCGTTTTACCGATTTGTCGGAACGTAAAAAAAGCGAAGAGAAAATTCAAGAGAGTAATAAGATGGCGGCTATTAATCTTTTTGTTTCGGGAACGGCCCATGAGATCAAACGTCCGTTAGAGGTGATGTTGACTCATTTGAAAAGCACATTAGAAAAGTATCAAGACCGTGACTTCGAATATATCGGCTTTAAGGAATTTGCCCACATCATGGGGACGATGCAGAGTTTGCATGACCAGGTGGAGCATTGCTATGACATTGCCAATAAATTATTATCTTTTAGTAAGAAAAAGGCGGGGATAACTAAAAGCGGCTGTCATGTGAATGTGATTATTAAAAGTTCAGCGGACTTATTTACTCAGGAATTTAAGAAATCTAATATCCGGGTGGTTTCCCATTTAGCTCAAAAAATTCCTTTGGCGGCCATCGGGGTGATTGAATGGGGAGAAGTGACTAAATGTATCCTGGAAAATTCTTTGCAGGCGATGTCTTCGGGCGGCACGATCGCAATCCGGTCATTTTATAAAAGAGATGAAGATTCGATTCATGTTGAATTTAAGGATGATGGGGTGGGGATCCCCAAAGAAAATTTGCCGCGGGTTTTCGAACCGTTTTTTACCACCAAACAAAGGACCTTAGGACAAAGCGCCGGACTGGGCCTGGCCATGGTCTATTCCATTATCGAAGAATGTAAGGGGGACATTACTGTTAAAAGCAGTTTGGGGCACGGGACATTGATCAAGATTATCCTTCCGGTCTTTAAAAATCATAATCATTTCAGAAAATAGCCGCGATGCCATCTTCCTTTGATGAGTCCTTTATGCACGAAGCCTTGAAGATGGCGAAGACTGCCGTTCGTCAGGATGAAGTCCCGATTGGAGCGGTTATTGTCCATAAAAATAAAATTATTGCCCGGGCGTATAATCAGGTGGAAATGCTCAAAGACCCGACCGCCCATGCTGAAATGATTGCCATCACCCAGGCGACGAATGCCTTGGGGACCAAGTGGTTGCAGGATTGTACGATGTATGTTACACTTGAGCCCTGTTCAATGTGCGCCGGGGCCTTAGTCTTGGCGCGGATGACAAAATTATGTTTCGGCGCCGAGGAACCGAAGACCGGCGCGTGCGGTTCGCTCTTTAATATTGTGCAGGATAAAAGGTTGAATCATCGTCTGGAGGTACAAAAAGGTTTGCTCAAGGACGAATGCGGGTATCTGTTAAGTGAATTTTTCGGCAAGAAGAGAAGAGAGAGTTTGATAAAAAATAATTAGGTATTATAAGATTTTATTTTGGAGAGGTGGCAGAGTGGCTGAATGCAGTTGCCTGCTAAGCAACTGACCTGAGTAATCGGGTCCTCGGGTTCGAATCCCGACCTCTCCGTTTTATTTCGAAGAGATTATTCCAGTTAAGCCACAACAGGCTCGAAAGCGTTCATCGTTAAATTAAATAAAATGCACATAAAGAAACAGCCCCCCGGGGTCAATGTTCTCGGCAGTACGATGATAGCCTCAGGGGCTGCGGCTGGTATCGTCACCCTGATCGGTTTAGTTCAGTATTTTTTAAATACTAAGTTTCTCGCCTTTTTCCCCATTTTTCCCGGATCATTTGCGCAAGCGGGTTCGGTAAAATTTCTTTCCGTGTTAGTTCTCATTCACCAGGTTTTTCTTTGTGTTGCCCAGACCATCGTCGCTCGTGATTGGCTTGTTGGAAAATCCGGGATACAACAAACCACCAAGAAATTAGCTTTCTTTGGGCTTTTAACCGTACTTTTAAATCCGCTTTATTCGGATATGGTCGTTTTTTTTGAATCAATCTTTTTCAGCCTGATTTTATTTTTACTGCATCATCCCGAGATGGAGGATTTTCATAAGACCGGTGTCGTTAAAGAGCGGACTCATCGGGAAGGGAAACAGGTGGGCTTAAGCCCATTGGCGGAACAGACCAGTATATCCTCCGGAGTCATCATGGTTGGTCTTTTACAGATGATTATTTCGCTGGCGTTTTTAAGGATTTGTCTGTGGTCGATTCCCTGGGTGGGAAAAGTTTTTGTGATGACATCACGATTTGAATTTTTGTTTATCATCCACATGACAAAAATCGGGTCGGTCCTTTTATGCCTCCTGGGGTTTATCTCCGGCCTGCTTACCTTGAGATTTAATTCCTGGGGACGGGTTTTAACCATGTTGTTAAGTTGGCTGGTGGTGCTGGTTTCGGTTTTGAGCATTATCCTGATTGATTATTCCATATTTGGGGATGTGAAATATTTTTCTGCGCTCGCCGGCATTTTTTTTATTGTGTACTGTTACGCTGTTATCCTGCTGCTGAAAGATCTTAATGTCAAAAAACAGTTCAGTGGAACGGCGCATAGGATTTTTCGGAAGAAAAAGGCGAAGATCATTATTGTTTTTTGTCTGGGGATTACTCTTTCTTTTGTCTTTAATGTTTCGGTGAAGAGTGGCGATAAAAAAGGGTTTACCCTATTAAATAATATCGTGTACCTGGTTCTCAAACAGAAAAGCGATCCCATGCAGGAAGCCTGGCGGGATTTAAGCAGTCAGTTTTATCAACTGGCAGATGAGAAAAAGTTTTCTGAAGCTGAAGAAGTGGGTAAAGAAGTCTTGCGGATTGCCGAGGCGATTTTTGGGCCCGACCATCCGGAGGTAACCACTCCATTAAATGAATTGGCGGCCCTGACGATGACCCAGGGCAAATACGATGACACCGAATATTATTTGAAGCGCAGCCTGGATATAAATGAACATATCATGGGTCACGACCATCCGAATGTCGCCGCGGATTTAAATAATCTGGCCGCGTTATCCCGGGCCAAGGGTGACTATGCCAATGCCAAATTATATTATGCCCGAGCGGTTGATATTTTAGAAAAGACGCCGGACACGGATCAGATCTTTCTTTTTCGGATCAAAAAGAGTCTGGAAAGTTTAGAGTTAGAACAGAGCACGTCTCCATGAGATTGTACTATGCCCTTACGCATCGCGATTAGTGGTTCTTCAGGTTTGATTGGAACGGCCGTCACCGATTTTCTTGTTCAAAGCGGTCATGCGGTGACGCCCATTATCCGTAGTTCGACACCCATCAAAATAAACCGGCGTGTTATTCGCTGGAAGATTTTAAGCGGGGAGATTGATAAAGACAAGCTCGAAGGTTTGGATGCGGTGATCCATTTTTCCGGGGCCAATATCGCGTCTCAACGCTGGAATGAAGAATTCAAAAGGGAACTGGTTGCCAGCCGGGTGAAGAGCACCTTACTTTTGTGCAGTACGCTTGCCCGTCTTAAGAAACCGCCGCGGGTATTATTGTCGGCGTCAGCGATTGGTTATTACGGGAATGTCCCGCCTCAGGACCGCAAGGATGAGAGCAGTCCCCGGGGAATGGATTTTATGGCGGATCTTTGCTATGAATGGGAAGCGGCGACAAGGACGGCCAAGGAACATGGCATCCGCGTGGTCCACCTGCGCATGGGAATGGTTTTAAGTTCTTTAGGCGGGGCCTTGGCAAAGATGCTTCCGGTATTTAAGTTGGGGCTGGGGGGAAAATTAGGTTCGGGAAACCAGATGATCAGTTGGATTGCCCTGGAGGAAATCCCGAAAATTGTGGCGCATCTTTTAAATAAGGAAAAAATTGTCGGCGCGGTCAATCTAGTTTCGCCCAACGCGGTGTCCAATAGTGAATTTACCCGGGTCTTGGCGAAAGTTTTAAACCGGCCGGCCTTCTTTTCCGTTCCCGAATTCGCGGTCAAGAAGATGTTCGGGGAAATGGGAGAGCTTTTGCTTTTAAATGGCGCGAATATTGTACCGACCCAAATATTAAAAAGCGGATATCAATTTGTTTATCCAGATTTACAAATGGCGTTGGAACATTGTTTGAATAATAAATCATCTGCCGCATGATTCCCGATCATACCCGACATATCGGAATTCTTTCCGTCAGTCTTTATATGCCGGCCGCGCAGTCCTTAAAAGATAGAAGGATGATCTTAAAAAGTCTTAAGGATAAACTCCGCGCCAATTTTAATATTTCCATCGCGCAGCTCGACCAGGAAGACAAATGGCAGACGGCCATCTGCGGGATTGTCATGATCGGCAATGATCAGCGGTATTTAAACAGCACGCTTTCTAATGTCCTTGCCTTTATTGAGTCTTACCGTGATCTGGAGATCAGTGATACCGAAATCTCTTTTATATAGAAAAATTATTTTGTGTTACAATACGTCCGTTAGATTAAAGTTATTTGTAAATTATTTGTAATGAAGGATTAGAACGCATGTCTTCCTATATTGTTTTAGCCAGAAAATACCGCCCGCAGGACTTTGACACTCTGATTGGCCAGGGACATATTACCGAACTTTTAAAGAAAGCCATCGAAACCAAACGGCTTTCCCATTCTTATCTTTTTAGCGGGCCGCGCGGGGTAGGGAAGACCTCCTGCGCGCGCATTCTCGCTAAATGTTTAAACTGTCAAAAAGGCCTGACCCTGCAGCCCTGCGGGAGCTGTTCCACCTGCCGGGAAATTACTCTGGGAACCAGTTTTGATGTCATTGAGATTGACGGGGCGTCGAACCGGGGTATTGATGAAATTCGCACGCTCAGAGAGAACGTCAAATTCGCGCCTTCCTACGGCCGCTATAAAATTTATATCGTTGATGAAGTCCACATGTTAACGACGGAAGCGTTCAACGCGCTTTTAAAAACGTTAGAAGAACCTCCGGAACACGTTAAATTTATTTTTGCTACAACCGCGCCTTCGAAGGTCCCGGAGACGATTCTTTCCCGCTGTCAGCGTTTTGATTTTAAACGTATCTCCGTTCAAATTATGGTTGAATTGTTGACCAAGATTTCCGGGGATGAGAAATTGACCATTGAGCAGGAGGCCTTATTTGCCGTCGCTAAGGCGGCCTCGGGAAGTTTGCGCGATGCTTTAAGTATCCTGGACCAGTTAAGCGCGTTGGCGCAAAGAAATATAAAAATCGACGATGTTAACTCGATGTTGGGTTTGGTGGAAACAGAACTGCTTTTTGATTTGACCGACCATTTAGCGCGGAAGAATTGCGCCGGCGCGCTTGAGGTCTTTGACCGGATCATCGAACAAGGCAAGGACATCAAACAATTTACCCGCGACTTGACCGAACATTTTCGCAACTTGATGATCATGAAAGTCGGGGGACAGACCTTGAGTAAATTAGTCGACCATCCCGTTGTCGTCAAAGAGAGGCTGGTGAGTCAAGCGCAGGAGTTTTCTTTGCCGGGAATTCTTAAAGCTATTGAGTCTTTAGTGCAATCTCAGGAAGTTTCCCGTATTATGGATTCGGCGCGCATTCCGTTGGAAGTGGCCTTTGCTCAATTGACGTATCAAGCCGGGAAAGAAGTTCTGCCAAGTCTGCCGAAGCCGTTGCCGGAAAAACCAGCGGTGGCCCTTAAAAATATTTTAACAAGCAAGAAGGGCGCGGTTGATTTTCTCCCTGCGGACGAAGATGATATCCCTGAACCTTTTGTTTCGGCCGTGGAACCTGTCCCGTCATCCACAGAAACCCTTGACCTCAACCGCGTTAAAAAGGCCTGGGACGCGATTACGTATGCCATCAGCCGTGAGAAAATGTCGGTGGCGACTTTTTTACAGGATGGGAGTCCGTATAAACTTCAAGATTCGCGTTTGACCATTAGTTTTCCCAAGGAGTCGATTTTTCATAAAGAGGCCTTGCAGGAGAAGAGTAATAAAGATTTGGTGGAGCGAATTTTTTCAGAGAAATTGCGGACCAAACTTTTTGTGGATTTTATGATTGTTGATGATCACAAACCCCAGGGCCATGACGCGCATGTCAATGAAGCCTTGGAGGTTTTTAAAGGTAAAGTGGTTAATAAGTGGCATAAAGATTAAAGAATTAAGTCCCCAGGCTTATAGGTACCCCGATTCCCGGGGCCAAATTATAAAAATCTAGGTGTCTGGGGTACTGGGCGACCTAGGCAACAGTTTAATTTTTTAAAGGACACATGGCTTACCCAAGACTCCTTGAAAATTTGATTGAAAAATTGATGAAGCTTCCGGGCTTAGGACGCCGGAGTTCTGAGCGGATCGTTTTTCATATTTTAAACAGTCAGCCAGAAGAGATTAAAGAATTGACCGACATTATTTTAAAGGTCAGAAACGGTATGGCCTTTTGCCGGATTTGTAATAATTTAAGTGAAACCGAAGTTTGTTTGATCTGCAGCGATACCAACCGTGACGAGCGTACTTTGTGCGTTGTGGAGAATCCCAAAGATTTGTTGGCCATTGAACGCACCGGAGCGTACCAGGGGCATTATCATGTTTTATTGGGATCCATTTCACCGGCCGAAGGTCGCGGCCCGGAGGAATTAAAAATCCATCAACTCATCCGCCGCGTGCAGACCCAGAATATTAAAGAAGTCGTTATTGCCACGGACCCGGATACGGAAGGTGAGACCACCGCGCTTTATATCACCCGGGAACTTAAACCCACCGGGGTGAAGATCAGCCGCATTGGTTTGGGGATCCCCGTAGGCAGCGCCCTCGAATACGCCGATATGTCTACTCTGAGTATGTCTCTCGAATCACGAAGACTAATTGAAGGTTGACAATTAACTTGTTTACAGTATAATTTGCCCTATATTTTTGCCGTTTCGGCGGATTGTTCTTTGAAGATAAAAAATCGTTGTAGATTCCCCTGTAGCTCAGCTGGTAGAGCAAGTGGCTGTGAATGAGCCCCAAACTTATGGAGCGTAAGCGACATAAGTTTGACGGGCGAATTCATCCCGAGCAATAGCGAGGGATCAATTCAAAACGCAGCTTCTACGGGAAACCGTAGTTGAAACTGCAGGCTAATTCAGGGAAACCCTTATGCGAAAGCGAAGGGCAATCCTGAGCGAAGCCCGGCGTAGCCGGGAACGTGCAGAGACTATACACCTGCTACCCTATGTTTAAGTCGAGGGTAAAGAGATAGTCCACTTCCGTTAGTAATAGCGGGTTAAGTGTAACCACTGGGTCCGAGGTTCGAGTCCTCGCGGGGGAGTTAATTTTCAACGTGGACGGCAAACGCAATTTGTTTACCGTCCATTTTCTCGAGTAGTTTATTCCACAGAAATTGCGGCAGAAAAACCGGTTGACAGTATGTAGCTTATAAGCTACACTTTTTCAAGATGACGGAGAAAACAGTCATAGTTTATTGAGGTCGAGACAATAAAGAGCCATTCACCGATTGGCTGTTTTCTCTGCGCGACATTGTGACCCGGCATCGAATTGAAACACGTATAGACAGAGTAAGGCATGGTAATTACGGTGACCATAAACGCTTTCAGGGAATCGTCGAATTGCGTTTGGATTTTGGCAAGGGGTATAGGCTTTATTGTGGAGAAGATGGGCAAACGCTGGTGGTATTGCTCATGGGCGGAGACAAAAGTTCACAAGATAAGGATATAAAGAAGGCAGTGGAATATTGGAGGGATTATCATGAACAAAAAAAAATTTAGGTCATTTGACGAAGTGCAAATTGAACGTTATAGGAAACATCCCCGAGAGCTCAAGAGTTATATTCGGGTTGCCCTGGAAGAATACCAAAAAGACGGCGATGAAAAGGCGTTCCTCTCAGCGCTTTCTGTAGCCGCACAGGTGCATGGCGGTTTTAGTAAACTTTCTAAAGAAACAGGGCTCAACCGGGAGAACTTGTACCGAGCGCTTTCTGATCAATCTGACCCAAAATTTTCAACCATTATGCAGGTGCTAAATAGTCTGAAACTCTCGCTTAAAATTGTTTAAAAATCCAGTTTCTTCTACTATCAACCAGTTGCAAAATTCGTCCACTTGGGGGAGCTAATTACCCTAATATCTGAAAAGGTTGGAGGTTTTTATTTAAGGTTAGCTCAATATGTCCATTTTTAATCTTATAAAATTTTTTTAAATAATGTTAATCTCCGATCCAGCAACGACCATTACAAAAAAACTCACCCTATATAAAATCGCAGTATTAATTTTAGTTTTCACAATTATTATCATTGGTTATCAATATCAGCGGTTAAGCCAGGAGGTGCGGCCAAACCCTAAAAGTCCCGATCTCATGATGCCGAACGCAAAAGATACGCCCTATTACTCACTCATTACGGAGATTATTGGGAAATTGGAATATTCCGGGATTCAAGCAATCACGAGGGGTGATGTCACTTTGAGCATAGATTTTACTAACAAAAATGGACCCTCCACAACCTTCACAAATATGATGCCGAGGGTAATATTATTTTAGAAAATAACTGTTACGGTCTGTGCGGTGAATTGGGGAGTTATACGTATAATCGTTTAAAGCCGATTCTTAAGGATAAATATGATATAAAATTTGCCCGCGTCGCGGAATCCGGTTTTTTTCTGACCCCCAAGACCATCCATAGCGTTTTATTGATCCATGACCTATCCTCCAAGAAAGCCTATCTGCTTGACCCCTCGCTACACAAATACGGCCCCATGGAAAATTATGATGAATATTTATACTTTGACGTTGGCGATACGATAACTGGCGTTCAGCAAAAAAATCCGGATGTTCAATTTTTTGTAGACTTCGGCACCCCTTTGTTGATACGTAATGACTTTATATCATCGCTTAGCGTTGGCAGTTATCAGGGAAAATTTGACAAAGATAATTTTATTTTGACAATTAAGGCCAACCGTCGTTATAAATACGCCGGCCGATATGGTTTTGCAATCCGTAAATACAACGGCGAGTTAGATGTCACTGAGGATACATGGCTCGGGAACGAAATACTAACAAAAGAAGAAATTGAAAAGTTAAAGAAAACATTAACTTCTTGGGTCGAAAATTTATAATTTTTTATTCGTCTTACTCGTCAGAAATCCTAATAAAATATCAAGAAATAATCATCCGAAAACGCTGATCGGGGCATTTTAATTTTGAAAGGAGAGTCAAATGAGTTCAAGATTTTCTCGCAGTGAAGCTTTAAAGTTCGGCTGGCAAACGACGTGCAATAATCTGGGATTTCTTATCCTGATATTTGGCGTGGCCTGGGCAGTTCAAATTGTCCCCGGCTTACTTGCTAATCATTTTGAAAAAAGCCAATCATTGCTTTCCTTTATATTTACCATTGTTTCGATCTTTTTAGGTTATCTTGTTGGAATGGGATTGATCACGATCGGTTTGAAATATTGTGATTCGCAGTCACCGCAGATTGAAGATCTTTTTGTAAATTCTCGATTATTTTTTAGATTCTTTGGAGCAACGATTGTTTATGGCCTTGTTATTATGATCGGACTGCTTTTGTTAATCATCCCCGGGATCATTTTAATGATTCGACTGTCATTCTACTCTTATTTGATTGTCGATAAAAATGTACCCGCCATTGAATCGCTTAAACAGAGTTTTGCCCTGACCAAGGGAGAGGGGTGGAGTCTTTTTGTGTGGGGTTGTTTGGTGGTGCTGGTGAATCTGCTGGGTGTTTTATGCCTGTTAATCGGATTGTTATGGACGATTCCCACCACGATGCTGGCGGCTACATTTGTTTATCGAAAGTTCGTCGGGGCTGCTGAAACGCTAACGGTTTTAAAACCCGCTGTTTAAGTGCGATAGGTTTTAATGCATCTCGCAGATCATTCTCAGACACCCTCATTGCCAAAGCACTTCGTCACTTCCGAAAAAACGAAACATCACGCGCAGATTTTATCGAACCGGGTGCTGAAGAATTTTCGTCATTTTTCAAAGCGATTCAAACGCCAAGACATCGATTGTTTCCGTCTCTATGATTGGGACATCCCCGAGGTGCGCGCCGTGGTGGACTGGTACGCGGGACACGTGGTGGTCGCGGAATATGAGCGGTTGCAGACCGGGCCAGAGTGGCTTTCAGAAATGGCCGCGGCCGTGGCCCAAGTCTTAAATGTTCCCCAAAATCACACGCACGTCAAACGCCGCCACACGAAAACTGAAGAAGGGCCGCGTTACAGTAAAATGAGTTCGCGGGGGGAGCGCTTTTCTGTACGCGAACGGGACTTGCGTTTTTGGGTGAATTTAGAAGATTTTTTAGATACCGGATTGTACTCGGACCATCGGGACACGCGTGTTCTGGTCAAAGAACTGTCTAAGGACAAAGACTTTCTAAATTTGTTCGCTTACACCGGCGCGTTTACTTGCGTTGCGGCGGCCGGGGGCGCGAAGACCTCAGTCACGGTAGACCGGTCTGAGACCAATTTAAAATGGGCCAAGGATAATCTGGAATTAAACGGACTGTCAACGGCGAAGCATACGTTGATACGATCGGATACAAACAAATTTTTGGCGCAGGCCGCCCGCGAGGGCCGCCGTTTTACATTGGCGTTCGTTGATCCGCCGTCATTTTTTCAGGACTTAACGAAGGGTGTGTCCTTTGACGTTAATCTTGATCATCCTGATTTGATTCGAAACGTTCTTAAGGTCATGGCACCGAGGGCGAACGTATTTTTTTCGACAAATCATCAGCGCTTCGAACCGAATCTGGAAGGCCTTCCCGTTAAGGATTTGATCGAATTGACGCCCAAAACAATTCCCGAAGATTATCGTAACCGGAAAGTCCATCGTTGCTGGAAGATGACGGCCTAAATGAGTGAAATTCCGAAAACAACTATTACGAAATATTCTGATGAGCAAATTCAGGAGTGCATCATCCTGTTGGAGGATTTGCTTAAAGATACCGGCTTGTTCGCTCAGCTGACAGATGCCCAGAGGGTTGCGCTCATGTCGGCGGCTGGCCAATTTTCGCGGCCTGACCGGCAGGAGAGCCGCAAACGTAAAAGGGCCATCCGGCAATTACAGCGCCAAAGGATTGTCATCTCCGAACGTAAGGCCCGCGCTAAAACCGGAATTCGTACCGCCCGGGAAGCATCAGTTTTTATCGCGCCTGCGCGGATGTTGGCATCGGATCTGGCCGCGAAGCACGAGCCTCGGGAATTAAACTCGCCGCGTGATTGTTATGTCTGCAAAGCCCCATTTACGAAACTGCATTTCTTTTATGATTCGATGTGTCCGGATTGCGCGGAATTTAATTATACCAAACGTTTTCAGACCGCGCCTTTAAACGGTCAGGTGGCGCTTATCACGGGGTCGCGTTTAAAGATTGGTTATCAGTCAACGCTAATGATGTTACGCGCCGGGGCCGCGGTCATTGCCACGACGCGTTTTCCCGTAGATTCGGCCTTGCGTTATTCTCGCGAAACAGATTTTAATGAATGGGCGAATCGTTTGCACATTTATGGTTTGGATTTGCGTCACACGCCCAGCGTTGAGATTTTTTGTAATTATGTCGAACAACGTTATGACCGGTTGGATCTATTGATCAACAATGCCGCGCAAACCGTACGCCGGCCGCCGGGCTTTTACGCGCATTTAATGGATAACGAAATTTTGTCCTTACAGGATTTGCCGGAAACAGTTCAATCACTTTTAGGGCATTATGAAGAATGTAAACGAAAACTTTTGTCGCTTTCGCAACCCACGGTCGCCGGCGAAAAGGCCTTGGCCGTGACCTGGACCGGGAAATCTCCGGGCGTGGGACTGCGCGCTTCAGCCCAGCTTTCCAAAATTCCGTACGTTTATGATCACACCTTACCGGCGGAACAGGTTTTTCCCAAAGGCAAACTCGACGCGGACCTGCAGCAAGTGGACCTGCGGGAAACCAACAGCTGGCGTCTGCGTTTGGGGCAAATTCCCACCGCCGAGATGATTGAACTGCAATTGGTCAATTCCATCGCGCCTTTTGTTTTGTGTAATAAATTATCCAACATGATGAAGCGGGAGAACACCGGATTAAAGCATATTGTCAATGTCTCGGCCATGGAAGGCAAGTTCCACCGTTTCGTTAAAACCGACCGTCATCCGCACACCAACATGGCCAAGGCGGCGCTCAATATGTTGACCCATACCTCGGCCAGCGACCTGGCCAAAGACGGTATTTACATGAATTCCGTTGATACCGGCTGGGTGACGGATGAAGACCCCGCCGCCCTTTCTAAAAGAAAACAAGAAGTTCATGATTTTCAACCCCCCTTGGACATTGTCGATGGCGCCGCGCGTGTCTGTGACCCTTTCTTCGACGGCATTCTGACTGGTAAACACTGGTCAGGCAAATTCCTCAAGGATTATTTCCCCATTGAGTGGTAGTGGTGACCGATGATCAATGATTTCCTGAAATATCATAATATCCCACATCCCGACCATATTGAGGAATGGATTGAGCTGGAGTATGTGCGGATCTTAAGGTTCCAAGGCGATATCAACAATAACACCTTGCCAAAAATTTTTGAATGGGCGCATATGCCCATTTACCAGGGGACCATGGTGGTCTATCATTTTTTTGCTACATTGACGGGCAATATTGAGCTCGCGTCCATCGCCGAAAAAGTGGCGGTGGAGGTGGCGGATAAGACTATTTCGCTTCTCTTGGTCGCGGTCGCGGTAATTTTTATCCGTGATTTTTTAAATTGGAACAGAAAGGCTTTGGAAAAGTAGGGAAAATCTATGCCTAAAAAATTCCAGCATCATTCGCCGAAAATGCCCGTGGTCATCAACCGGGACGGCAGTTTGAATATTCATCGCCCGCGTGAGCGGGGAAAATATTTCACCGACCTGTACCATTATCTTTTGTCCATCTCCTGGTCGAAATTCTTTCTGATCCTCATTTTGCTTTTTATCACGACCAATGTGTTTTTCGCGGCGCTTTATTTCTTTGTCGGGCCGCAGGCTTTGGATGGTTCGCATCAGGGAAATGAACTGAATCGTTTCATTGATTGTTTCTTTTTTAGCGTGCAGCTGTTGAACGGCCCATTCACCCCGGTTGGGGTTTTAATGAATTTTATTGTGACGCTCCAGGCTTATTTGGGGATGTTGACGCTGGTGATCGTGACGGGGTTATTTTACGCCCGGTTCGCGCGGCCCAATGCCAGGGTGATTTTTAGCGATAATGCCATCATCAGCCAATATAATCACAAGTCCTGCCTCGTTTTTCGCGTCGCCAATGAGCGTCTCAACCAAATCGTTGAAGCGCGCATGACCTTGACGATGACCAAAACTTCGACCAGCAAGGAAGGCGAGACGTCGGTCAAATTGCATCAGCTGAAACTCGAGAATGATTATTCACCTTTATTTGCCTTAAGCTGGACGATCCGTCATTTTATTGATGAAGGGAGTCCTTTGTTTGGCATGGATGCGGAAAAAATGAAGGAAGCCCAGGTCGCCATCTTCGCCTCGCTGTCTGGCATTGACGAAACCTTTTCCCAGACCGTCACTGCTCGCAGCGTCTACCGCTATGATGAAATCGTTTATGACAAAAAATTTAAAGATATCTTGCTCTGGCAAAACAATAAGATGCATATTAATCTAAAAGGGATTCATGATTTGGAATAAAAAAAAGGTGCCAGGTCATTTGAGGAATATAATTATGTTATAATCTGCTTGTGGGTATAAAGTATCCATCGCGCCCTCAAAGGCAATCCAGGTTGTTTAAACTGGATTGTCTTTTTTGTTGTGAGATTTTCTCATCATGTTGAGTAAAATTTACATTTCGTTGTCTACTCTTGCCATGGACAAGTATGGACACATCTGTCCTGTCTATTTTAAAAAAGAGACTTTAGTTTTAAAAGTCCTGTGTAAAACTACTTTTTTATATTTTTTTGTGTCTCGTCTAATTTTTGGCACGATTATTGCTCAAATTTTATTGTGTATAATAAACTTTTAGTTAAACCACGAAAGGGGAAAACATGAAGAAAATTATTTTAGCAATCCTAGTTTTAACCGCATTAGCCGTCACCAACACAGCCCACGCCTTACTGGTCGGAGAATCAGAGCCTAATGACAGCATTGCGACCGCGCAAAATATTGACTCATCTTTTTCTGTGGGCGCCAATTCGGATATTGAATCTTCTACTATAATCCCCTGGGTCTCCATTACGGGCACAGGAGATGGGACGTATGATTATTATTCTTTTTTGGTGTCCACCATTGGCAGCCGCGGCATTTTTGATACTGATCATACAAATGTTGATACAGAGATTGCCGTGTTCGATCCGTCTGGGAATGTTTTAAGTCAAAATGATGATTCTAGTACTGCTTTAGGCGCTGGCGGAAGCACCTCCGGGCTTGATTCTTATCTGAACATTCTATTTGGTTCAACGGGGCTTCATACCGTTGGTGTTAGCCGTTTTCCTTCAGGTGCCTCAACGGGAACTTTGACAGGAACGGCACTTAGCACTGGAAATATTTATACTTTACAAGTTTCCATCGAGAATCATGAAGTGGGGACCCCAAATCAAAATGGGGTTATTCCTGAACCTGCGACCATGGCGCTTTTGGGTACGGGTTTGTTAGGTGGTTTCTTAAGACGTAAATTTTTAGGCTAATTCTTAGTTTTACAATTATTAAAAATCTCCTCATAGCTTTTGCTGTGGGGAGATTTTTTTTAGAATGACAAGAATCGGATAGAAATTTCCCGATGATGATTTATAATCATTATCATGAAAACCTCGAACAACCTCCACATCACGCAAAAATTAATTAAGGCTTGCCGGCACATTGAGAAAGCAGAAGAGATTCCGACGCTGGCCAATGTTGCCCAACATGTTTTATTAAGTCCTACCCATTTTCAAAAAATTTTCACAAAAGCATTGGGCATCTCGCCACGGCACTATGCCGATGCGGTCCGGTTCGACCGTTTCCGTCAGCAGTTAAAGTTGAGAAATAATATTAGCCGAGCCTTGTATGATGCCGGATTCGGGGCTAGCAGCCGTTTGTATGAATTCGCCGACCGGTATTTAGGGATGACGCCGAAAGTTTATCAAGCAAAAGGGAGTGGGAGCACTATTAGTTATACGATCGCTGATTCGCCGTTAGGATATTTACTGTTGGCGGCGACACCAAAGGGGATTTGTGCCGTTCGACTGGGAAATAATAAAAAACAATTGGAACGTGAACTTAAAAAAGAATTCGCGGCCGCGCAATTTATTTCTAACGATAAAAATTTAAATCAATGGATCCAGGCGTTGATTGATTATTTGGCCGGGCATAAACCCTGGCCGCTATTGCCTTACGATGTGCGGGCAACGGCTTTTCAAAGACGGGTCTGGAATTGGCTGAGGACCATTCCTCCGGGGACAACGTATCATTATGCGCAAGCCGCGAAAGCTATTGGTCAACCCACCGCCGCCCGGGCCGTGGCGCGTGCGTGCGCGACCAACCCAGTTGCTTTAGTAATTCCCTGCCACCGCATTGTTCCTAAATCCGGTGGGGTGGGAGGATACCGTTGGAATTCTAATCGAAAACAAAAATTGTTACAGCTAGAAGCATTAAAAAAGGGAAAAGGGAAGGGAAAAGGGGACAGCGACCTTTTTGTTTAAAAAAGGTCGCTGAGCTAACCTCGGAGTCTTTGGGAACAAGGTATCCAGAGCCCTAAGAGATTAAGATTTTTTACTGAGGAGAAATTTTGTTTAATAAAGAGACTTTGGGAAGAATTTTTAAAAAAGAGAGGAATCCCGTCTAAAGGA
>Ga0247727_10006735_pt1 | contig 22402 bp, 24 predicted proteins | sample WisWelCaveWW1625_FD_202498 | JGI IMG/M metagenome (GOLD analysis project Ga0247727, IMG submission 202498) | Biofilm microbial communities from Wishing Well Cave, Virginia, United States - WW16-25 | ecosystem: Environmental > Aquatic > Deep subsurface > Groundwater > Cave microbial mat | place...
GCACTAGGAAAAAAGTTGCGTTAGGGGAGTCCGGAAGGTAGAATACGCGCTTTATCTTCAGATTTCGTAGGAGGTTAGTTAAGTTATTTCAGTCATTAGCATGGTGAAGTCAACTCCCGAAGCTTTAGCACGCCTCAGACATTCCGCGGCGCACATTTTGGCGCAAGCTGTTATTGCCCTTTTCCCGGAAGCAAAACTGACCATCGGTCCCGCCATTAAAGATGGCTTTTATTACGACTTTGAGCGCGAGGCCCCGTTTACGGAAGAGGATTTAGTCCGCCTTGAGCAGAAAATGCAGGAGATCATCCAGGAAGAACAGGAATTTAAGCAGTGGCCTGTTTCAAAGCCGGAAGCGGAAAAGCATTTTAAAGAACGGAATCAGTCTTATAAAGTTGAAATTTTAAAAGATCTTCAGGATGGGGAAATCACGTTTGTCCAAAACGGCCCTTTCATTGATTTGTGCCGGGGCAACCACATTCATAAGACAAGTGAAGTGACAGCCTTTAAATTATTATCTGTCGCAGGCGCTTATTGGCGAGGGGATGAGCGCAATCCCATGCTTCAGCGGATTTATGGAACCGCTTTTTTTTCTGCGGAGGATTTAAAGCAATACCTTACCCGCCTGGAAGAAGCCAAAAAACGCGACCACAGAAAACTCGGGCGCGAACTTGATCTGTTTAGTTTTCACGGAGAAGCTCCCGGGATGCCGTTTTATCACGCCAAAGGGCTGACGGTTTATGATCAGCTTGTGACCTACTGGAAGGAAGAGCATAAGCGCGAGGGATACCAGGAAATCAAGACGCCAACGTTGCTAAAGGATGAGCTTTGGAAACAAAGTGGTCATTACGAGCATTATCAGGAGAATATGTATTTTTCAAAAGTGGATAACGAAAGTTTTGCCATCAAGCCCATGAATTGTCCCGGCGGCACGCTGGTCTACCGAAGCGCGCAGCGGTCTTACCGGGAACTTCCTCTAAAACTTGCGGAGCTTGGCCTTGTGCACCGCCACGAACGTTCGGGCGTGCTTCACGGCCTTTTCCGGGTCAATGCCTTTACCATCGACGACGCGCACATTTTTTGTACCGAAGAGCAGATTAAAACTGAAATTTCAAAATGTATTAATTTGATCCTCAGAATCTATAAAACCTTTGGATTTGATGAAGTTAAAATTGGATTGTCAACACGGCCCGAAGATTCCATGGGTTCCGAGGATCTCTGGGAAAAGGCTATTTTTGCCCTTAAAGAGGCTCTTTCGGAAAACAAAATTGAGTACAGCATTCACGAAGGCGGAGGGGCTTTTTACGGCCCCAAAATTGATTTTGAAATTACCGATTCGATTGGGCGTGAATGGCAGTGCGGAACGATTCAGCTTGATTTTCAGATGCCCGAGCGGTTTGGACTGGAATATGTGGACTCCGATAACCGGATGAAACGCCCCGTAATGGTCCATCGTGCAGTTTTTGGATCCGTGGAGCGTTTTTACGGGATTCTTGTTGAACACTTTGCGGGTGCCTTTCCGGTCTGGCTTGCTCCGGTTCAGGTTCGCATCTTAACCATCGCGGACCGGCATACCCCTAAGGCCGAGGAAATTTCCGAGCGGGTCAAGCAGGCAGGAATTCGTGTCGATATGGATGCGAAGTCCGAAAAGATCGGGCATAAGATCCGTGAAGCGGAACTCGCAAAAATTCCCTACATTTTTGTGATCGGAGATAAAGAGGCGGCTTCGGGAAATGTCGCGGTGCGCAAACACGGTCGCGTGGATCTTGGGGAACAGAATCTGGATTCAATCGTGAAACAGATTCAATCAGAAATCAGCAGTAAAAAGTAAATAACCCATAAGGAGGGTCTTTCACTGGATACCAAATTTGTTCGGGCAAATGAAAAGGTTCGTCATCCGCAAATTCGTCTTATTGGTCCCAAAGGGGAGCAAATCGGAATCGTCTCTTCGAGGGAAGGTTTAGTTCGCGCCCAGGAAGCAGGCCTGGATCTCGTGGAAGTTTCTCCCACCGCCAAGCCGCCCGTTTGCCGCATTCTTGATTTGGGCAAATACCTTTATTCGATTGAAAAGAAGGAAAAAGAGGCGAGGAAGAAACAAAAAGTCATTTCTGTCAAAGAAGTGAAAATGAGCTCAAAGATCGAAGAGCATGATTACCAGACCAAGCTGCGCAATGCCCGTAAATTTGTCGGGCACGGCGACAAGGTCAAATTAACCATGTTTTTTCGCGGCCGAGAGATAACGCACGCTGAATTAGGCCAAAAAATTATTCGGCGTTTTATCGAAGATATATCCGATGTGGCTGAAGTTGAGCGAAATGAGGGCCTGGAGGGAAATTATATTCATCTCTATTTTATCCAGGCGCCCAATGCCAAAAAGACCAGCCCGCGTCCACAAGAAGTTAAGGGGGAGACACATGCCAAAACTGAAAACCAATAAAGCGATGAGGAAAAGATTCAAAATCACAAAGACCGGAAAAGTCATGTCCACCTCTTCGCTTCGGAGGCATTTAATGACGGATCGCACTTCCAAGAAAAAGCGCGCCTCGCGCGGCTGGCGGGAAGTCGATCCTACCGATGTCAAGCGAATCAAGGCTGGATTACCTTACCAGCGTTAAACACAAGGAGTTTTTATGCCAAGAGCAACCAATAATCCAGCATCCCGAAAAAGGCGCAAGAAGGTTCTTAAGCGCGCCAAGGGTTTTTTTAGCGGAAGGAGGAAACTTTTCCGTACCGCTCATGAAACCGTGCAGCGCGCGATGGATTATGCCACGCGTGACCGCAAGCAGCGCAAGCGCCAGTTTCGACGCCTTTGGAATGTGCGTATCAATGCCGGGTGCCGTCAATTCGGTACGACTTATTCCAAGTTTATCGCGGGGCTGAAGCGGGCCAATATTACTTTGGACCGGAAATCCTTAGCGGAATTAGCAGCGCGGGACCTGCAGGCATTTAAAAGAATCGTGGAACTAAGCAAATCAACCTCCAAGAAAGCCTAAAAAATGGTGAGACTTTTAGAGGATTTTTTTTGCAAAGGGACGATTCTCAATAAGCCTTGTGCTCTTTAGAGAATCGTCCCTCCCTTTCAAGAGTTCTTCCTGCGTGACTAAACTTACCTTATGAGTGAATCTGTTCATGAAGTGCGGCACGAGGCTGAATTTCGACTCGCGGGCGTTCATACTGCGCAAGAGCTGGAAGCTTTCCACGTCCATTTTTTGGGCAAACGGGGGAAACTTGCGTCTTTAATGGATCAGTTGAAAACGCTTCCTGCAGAGGCAAAAAAAGATTTTGGCCGGGAAGTCAATGAATTGAAGCAATTCCTCGAAGCCGTCTGCCAATCTAAGAAGGAGGCGGTCGGACCCAGCCTGGTTAAGACAGAAAATTCGTTCGATCATAGCCTGCCCGGGATTGCTCCTCCCGTGGGCACGATTCATCCCATAACAAGTACCATTGCTGAAATAGCTTCTATTTTCGAGCGTCTTGGATTTGAAATTGTCGAAGGCCCTGAAATCGAAACCGAGTTTCATAATTTCACGGCCCTCAACATCCCGCTCGATCATCCCTCGCGGGATTCTTTTGATACTTTTTATACGGCCTCTGGGCACTTATTGCGGTCACAGACTTCAACCGTTCAAATTCGAGTGATGCAAAACCGTAAACCTCCTTTAAGGATTATTGCCCCCGGCAGGGTTTACCGCCCCGACACCGTGGATGCGAGCCATTCCTTCATGTTTCATCAAATCGAAGGTCTTATGGTAGATGACCGCACGACCTTTAGTGACCTTAAAGGGGTTTTGAACCTTTTTCTTCGCGAGCTTTTTGGGCCCCAGGTGAAGACGCGTTTTCGTCCGCATTTTTTCCCTTTCACAGAGCCTAGCGTAGAAGTCGATATCCGCTGGGGAAAAGGCTGGCTCGAAATTTTGGGTGCGGGATGTGTGGACCCAAGCGTTTTTGAAGCGGTGGGCTACGACGTCAAGCGGGTGCAGGGGTTTGCCTTTGGTTTGGGCGTGGAAAGGATGGCCATGCTTCGTCACGGGATTCAGGATATCCGCCTTTTTTATGAAAACGACTTAAGATTTTTGAGGCAGTTTTGAAATGAAGATCAGCGTCAATTGGCTTCAGGATTTTGTCAAGCTTCCGCCCCCGATTGAAAATATCGCAGAACAGCTGACTATGGCCGGGCTTGAGGTGAAAAAGGTAGAACCCTGGCAGAATAAAAAAGATATCCTTTTTGAAATTGAAGTAACCTCAAACCGTCCGGACTGGCTTTCTCACTTGGGTGTGGCCCGTGAAATTTCAGCGGTATTAAATCTTTCCATGCAGTTGCCTGAAGTGGATAAGGCCCTGAATCGTCCGATGCCTTCAGGTTGGAAGATCAATCTTAAGGAAGTTGAGGGCTGTGCGTATTATTCCGGAGTATTGATTGAAGGCATCACGCTTCAACCGACGCCTGAATTTATCCGCGAAAGACTCGAAGCTTGCGGTGTCCGTCCCATTCATCTTATCGTGGATATTACCAATTATGTTTTGCTTGAAACCGGACAACCCCTGCATGCCTTTGATGCGGATCTGGTTGGCGGTCAGGAAATTCAGATTAGGAAAGCAAAGCCCGGGGAAAAGTTTACGGCCATTGACGGCAAAGTACTGGAACTGAGACCTGCGGATCTTGTGATTGCCGATAACGAGCGCGCGATTGCGCTTGCCGGTGTGATGGGAGGAAAAGACACGGAAGTCAACTCGAAGACGCGCAATATTTTCTTAGAATCCGCTTTTTTTCATCCGCGGTGGATCCGACAGACGAGCCGCCGTCACACGCTTTCAAGCGAGTCGTCTTATCGATTCGAGCGCCGGGTAGATCCCGAGGGTGTGGGGTTGGGCCGCGACCGCGCTTTGTGGCTCATCCAAAAGTATGCAAAGCCGCGTTTTATCAGCGCCGTGATACGCGCGGGTCGAAAGCCGACCGAAGTCAAGAATACCATCCACTTAAGTGAGACGCTCATTGAAAAGGTCCTTGGGACTCCCATTAAATCAAGCCAGATATCATTGATTTTAACCAAGCTTGGGCTCACCGTTTCTAAGGATGCGGAAAAAAGCTGGACGGTTCGCATTCCTTCGTTTCGTCCTGATTTAACGCGTCCGATTGACCTTGTGGAAGAAATTGCAAGAATTTATGGCTATGACAAAATCCCTGAAAACTTGCCGGAACGTGCGCCGCTTTTTAAACCCCGGAGCGCCCTGACTAAGCTTGAGGAAAAGACCCGCCATTTTTTTGCCGGAGCGGGCCTGAGTGAAACAGTGACTTTTAGTTTGATCAGCGAACGCGGACTATCCCGTGACGCAGAGCTCAAAAATGCTGTGGCCATTATCAATCCTCAGAATAAAGAGCTCTGCTGGATGAGACCGGTCTTGCTTCCGAGCCTTTTGGATGTGATCCAGCATAACCTGCACGCGGGGATTCGTGACTGTTTTGTGTTTGAAATGGCACACACCTACGCTCAGGGATCGCGCGAGAAAAGCCCGGCAGAAGACCGTGTTTTGGCTTTTGCTTTATTTGGAAATTGGAAACCCAAGACCTGGCTTGATGTGGATCGAAAGGCCGCTTTTTATGACCTGAAAGGGATCGCAGAGGCTTTCCTGCAAGCCTGCGGCATCCGCAAGTTTGAGTTTGTTTCAAGGCCGCAATCCTTCCTCCAACCCGGAATTTCGGAGGAATTAAAAGTAGGGCAGGACATCTTAGGTGTTTTAGGGGAAGCGCATTCCCGTTTTTTGTCCCTTTGGGACCTTGACGGAAGTGTCTATTTTGCCCAAATATCCTTATCGAAAATTCTTCCGCATGTTCGCTGGGTTCCTCATTTTTCAGAACTGTGGCGGTATCCTGGGATTGAGCGCGATCTTGCCCTTACCGTCCCTGAGATGGTTAAAACAGGGGATATCCAGGCAGAGATATTAAAATTTGGGAACGGATTAATCCATGAAGTGCGTCTGTTTGATTTTTTTCGTGGGGGTCGGATTCCAAAGGGTTATAAAAATTTGGGTTTCAGGATTACCTACCTTTCCCGTGAGCGCACGCTAGTCTCCGTTGAGATTCAAAAACTTCATTCTGAAATTGCCGAAGCCATGGCTCGAAAGTTTCAGGCGACGTTTCAATAGTGCTGTGTGAGGGCCGGATGAAAAATCAACTTCCAGAAGATACTTTTAATTTTTTCTCAAGCGAAGCGGAGTCGTCATCCGCAATCCCTAAAGACGCCCCTCTGGCCGCTCGAATGCGTCCCCAATGTTTAGACGAAGTGACCGGGCAGGAGCACCTGCTTGGGGAAGATAAACTTCTTAAGCGTACCATTCATGCGGATTGTTTATCTTCGCTCATATTCTACGGGCCTCCGGGAAGCGGGAAGACCACCCTGGCTGAAATTATCTCCCGCGCCACCCAATCTTGTTTTGTCCGTCTCAATGCGGTCACTTCCAATGTTTCAGATTTGCGCCGCGTCCTTGAGCAAGCTCAAAAATTAAAGTCACTTAAGGGTAAAAAAACAATCCTCTTTGTTGACGAAATTCACCGTTTTAACAAGGCACAGCAGGACGTTTTAATGCCCGATGTGGAAATGGGAAATGTGATTCTCATTGGCGCCACAACGCACAATCCCTCCTTTGTCGTAAACGGCCCGCTTCTTTCGCGGGCTACGATTTTTGAACTGCACCCGCTCACGGAAGACCACCTGGTTGAAATTCTTAAACGCGCAGTGAAGGACTCCGACCGTGGTTTTGGGAACCTAAAAATCGAAATCGAAGATTACGCTTTAGAACATATCGCAAAAAGTGCTGCGGGGGATGCTCGCCGTGCACTGAATGCGTTAGAAGTGGGTGTCCTCAGCACCGCTCCGGATCAGGATCATCGGATTCGTTTTACCCGGAAAGTCGCTGAAGAATCCTGCCAGCGTAAGATGATTTATCATGATCGGGACGGCGATTACCATTATGATTTAGCCAGTGCGTTTATCAAAAGTATCCGGGGCTCGGACCCTGATGCTGCGATTTATTGGCTTGCGAAGATGATTTATGGAGGGGAGGATCCGCGTTTTATTATTCGCCGGCTTCTTATCCTTGCAAGCGAGGATATTGGCAATGCCGATCCCCAAGCCCTGATTCTTGTTGCGAGCGGGCTTCAGGCGATTGAATTTGTCGGTATGCCGGAAGCGCAGATTATTTTAGCGCATCTTGTAACTTATTTAGCGCTCGCGCCGAAAAGTAATAAAAGCTACGTTGCAATTTCCGAGGCCTTAAAAGATATCAAAGATGAAAAAATAGAAGAGGTTCCCAACCCTTTAAGAGACCGCAGTTATCCGGGTGCCAAAAAAATGGGCCACGGCGAAGGCTATGTTTATCCTCACGCGTTTAAAGCGCACTACACGCCGCAGAATTATTTCCCCAAAAAACGCCGTTACTACCACCCCTCCGACATAGGATTTGAGCAGGTTTTAAGTCAGCGACTTAGATCCCTTTCCCAACAGAGCCCTGAAAATTCCAACGAAGCAAAGTAGTCGTTTAACGCTATAATTTTTACAGTTTAAGTATTACTGAATGCTAATGCTATCTAATACTATCTAATACTATGTCAAATAGCTTAAAACTCTCAATAGATTAAGAATTTATGTGGTTGATTGGACTTTCTTCAATGCATAGGGTATCTTTACTTTAGGTTAGCTTTTCTAATGCTCAAACGGGGTGAAGAGGCGATGGAGAATAAAATTAAAGCCAAGCGCGTGGGGGATGTAAATATTTTTGAAATCTGCGGTGAATTAACTGGTGCCTTTGCATTACGCGGTCAGGAAGCTATTCAAAAATCCATTCAGACGAACAAGAAAAAAAGCCTTCTTTTTAATGTCCAGGATCTCATTGCCATCGATGACCTAGGGGTGAGCGCCATTTTAAAAAATGCAGAGATGGTCCATAAAAGTGCGCTTCTTGCGGGGCATTGCCCTGTGGTTAGTTTGATTCAAAAGAAAGATACGTCTAAGCGATTACCTGTATTAAAGAATGAGGCAGAAGTCACAAATTTTTTTCGCCAGGAATTGGCAGCCCCATCTCTTGAAGAGCAGTTCTATCCCGAAAGGCGTCTATTTATCCGGCTGAAGACTGTTCTGCCCCTTCATTTTTGGTACGAGACTGAGGAAAGCGCCCAAAGGATGGAATTTTTTGCGGTCGTTACCAATTTAAGTGAAGGAGGGCTTTTCGCGCAGTTCATTGAATCGGTATCCGAAGAGGCCGCGAAAAAGATGCTTAATCCTTATGATTTGAAGTTACTTTACTTTCGAATTGGCCTTATCGGTGAAGAGCCATTATCCATTCGCGGAAAGATCATTCACAACAATAATTCGGAAGGCGGTATCGGAGTGGAGTTTTACGATCTCGATGAAGAAAATAAAATTCGAATGAGGGATTGGATAGCCCGTCATTTGATGGAAAGAGAAGGCGGTCATGAAAAAACTTAAAGTCAGTACGCGGGAAATTGGATCGGTGCGGGTTTTTGATTTGGAAGGAACCCCCACGCAAGAAACGCTTCAGGAGATTGCCTGGAAGATTCAAAGCAGTATCCGCCGGCACCGCCTGCAGCGAATTATTCTGAATCTTCAGCAGTTACCGGTGCTAGATGATCTTGGGCTCCGAAAGCTTCTTGCGGCCTGCATTCGCCCTCAGAGAAGCCTTATTTTTGGGGCGTCCGATGAAATGGGACATTTCTTGGAAGAAGCGTATATCCCCCGGAATGTTCACATTTGCGCGAGTGAGAAAGAAGTGGCCGAACAATTGGGGCCTTTTTTGCTTGAAAAGAAAAATGGCAAAAGTATTCCTTTTGATTCCGAAAGGCCCGTTCAAGAATCGATCGGTTATCAGATGGAAAAGCGCCGTAGCCGGCGTATGCATGTCGCGATTCCTCTGGAACTTAACCTTCTTGTCAACGGAAGCGAAGCGATTACGACGAGGGCGATTGCAACCAATATCAGCGAAGGGGGATTGTTTGCTGAATATCTTGATCTTGAAGCCGCGGATCGCATTCAGGCCATTAGTTCACTTGCCGGCGTAAAGGTTGAGATACGCATTTTCCCGAGTGCCAATTTCCCGGAAGAATACCACGTGACCGGGAAAATCAAGCGTAAAGATTTACGCAAAAGGCAGTTAGGATTAGGCGTTGAATTCCTTCAAAATCATGAACATCTTCCATTAACTTCCGAAGAACCCCGCCCCTAAAAACTAGCCGGAAACTCTATCGCCGGAAACTCTATTGACAGCGGCGGGGGAGAGTGGTATAAACTCCCCATTCAGAGACTTACGGGTCTCTACTCACCTTTAGAGGTTCCCGGTCATAACAGATCCCCACTGGACCGGGGACCTCTTTTTTTTAAATATTTTTACGGGTGCGTAACCTTCTTTAAACGGATGACACATTGGAAAAAGACATTCGTTTTACAGAGAAAAAAGTAGACGAAAACTGGAAAGAACAGACCTCCAGGGATAAAGGGAAAATTGTCTCTCCTGTAGGCGGAGCCGCTCCATCCAGCCTGCAAGCGCCGCCTGACGAGAAACCCACGGCGGCAACTTCCAAAGTTTTTTTAAACCTGCTAAGTTCCTTAGGCGTTCAAGCTATGATGCACCTTGGGGAAATCCCCAACCCTGAAACACAGGCTAAAGAAGTCAACCCCGAAGCGGCCCGTGAGATTATCGATCTTCTTGTCGAATTGCGAAAAAAGACCACCGGAAACCTGAGTCGCGAGGAAGCTGAATTTATTAATCAAGTGTTGCCCGAACTTCAGATGAAGTTTGCCCAGCGGTTATGATCAAATCCAAGTGGTTTAGTCTGATGTTCCGGCTCCTGGTGAGCGTGCTTGCCATTGGCGGCATTTTATATTCGGTTCGAAATGAGATTGCCGAAGCACTCGTGATACTGCGTACGGAAGTTATCTGGAACTGGTTTATGGGCGCTATCGTCGTCTATTTCCTTGCCCACACTGTTCTGGCCCTCCGTCTTTCGTATGTTTTTAAGGTACAGCATGTCCACATGACGTTTAAAGAGGTTCTTTACTTAAGTTTTCTCGGGCTTTTTTTTAATCTCTTTCTGCCCTCCGCGGTGGGAGGGGACGTGGTCAAGATGTACTACGCTTATCAGCATTCGGGGAAAAAACTGGCCTCAACCACAAGCGTCCTGCTTGACCGGTTAATGGGTTTTGTTGCACTGATTTTGATGGCAATGATTGCGTTAGGTTTTTTAAGTGAGGAAATTAATGACCCTCGAGTCAACCGGCTAGTTTATATTTTTCTGGGGATTATGCTCTTTTCTATGTTTTTTCTGGGCAGTAAGCGGTTTGCCCGAATCTTTAAGTTCGGAACGGTCGTCATTCCTCCTAAATTGAAAAAGAAATTGTCCGATATCTATCATGCGTGTTATCAATATAAGGCTCATAAGGAGACTTTGTTTATCACCATCGGCCTTTCTTTTTTTGGGCAAGCATTGTTTATCTTAATTCATTATTTAGTGGCTGAAAGTTTGCATGTCGACATTAATGTTTGGCTCTTCTTTTTATTTGTGCCCTTAATCGCGATTGTCAGTATGGCTCCGTCGATTGGAGGATTGGGCGTGCGGGAGGCAGGGATTATTTTCTTTTTTAAGCACTACATGGCTCCCGAACGAGCCATTGCCTTTTCGATTTTGCTCGATTTATTACTTTATGGGTTCAGTATCGGAACGGGCGTGGTTTATGCGCTGAAAGGCGGGTTAAAAACGAAGGTCATGCATGAAATGGAGGTTCTTGAACAATGATTGATAAAGAGCTATTAGATATTCTGGCCTGTCCGGCGTGTAAAGAAGGAATCAAGCTTGAGGGCGACAAGCTGATTTGTCAAAATCCTGCATGCGGGTTGCGTTACCCTATCCGGGACGGCATTCCGGTCATGTTGATTGACGAGGCCGAAAAACCTCAGAAAAAATGATACCCAAGGTTCTCGTGATTCACGGTCCAAATTTGAATCTTTTGGGACTTCGTGAAGTGCATGTTTATGGGACGGTGACCCTGAAGGAAATTGACGCGTCTTTGCGCAAGGAAGCTTTGAAGTGTAAAGCTCAGTTGACGATTGTCCAATCAAACCATGAAGGAAAACTGGTAGACCTGATTGGAAAAGCTCGCCAAAACCGGTTTGAGGGGATTTTGATTAACCCGGCGGGTTACACTCATACAAGCGTGGCGATCCGGGACGCTTTGTCGGCTTCAGGGCTGCCTGTGGTCGAGGTGCATCTTTCTAATATTTACCGCAGGGAAGAATTCCGCCATCATTCAATGACGGCTCCTGCATGCGTAGGACAAATTGCCGGATTTGGAAAGGAAAGCTATATTTTGGGACTTCTAGGGCTTGTAGATATTTTGAAACAGCAAAACAGGGCTGCAAAGAATAAGTAATCTGTAACCGAGATTGTCATCCTGAGGCGATTTTTGCCGAAGGATCTGAGATTCTTCGCCCTTCAGGCTCAGAATGACAACTGTATGAAGTGATATGCCCCTGTGAATTGACAAGGCATAGCATTTCGAGTTTAATAACCTTTACTAAGGGTAAATTACCCTTGAATCTAGTACCGTGTTTCATTTGATTTTGCCGGCCCTTTTTGCGCCAGTACTCATCGTGTCGGACTTGATGTCCGGCTACGGTGATGTGTGGGTGCACGGTACTGTACATGATTGAAATTGGAACACCCAATTTCAATCGTAATGCTGTACTAGTCATTTGTGAACGGGGAGATTGCTATGAGTCTTAAAGAAATTAAAGAATTGCTGGTGTTAATGCAGGAGCATGGCCTTGCGGAGCTTGAAGTTGAGAAGGATGGCCTGAAGATTAGAATGACAAAAAATTTGGGGGGGCGGGCTATGCTGGTGGAGCGAGGCGCTGATCAGCCCATGGTGATTCCGATTCCTCTCGGAGAGCCGGGCATCACAGCTCAAGCCAAATCGGCAAAGCTGCCTGCGGAGGCTGCGGATGTTTTTGCAGTTAAATCTCCTATGGTGGGCACCTTTTACGCTGCTCCGTCGCCTGATCAGCCGCCTTATGCATCGGTTGGACAAAAGGTAAAGGACGGCGATGTGCTCTGTATCATTGAAGCGATGAAGCTCATGAATGAAATTAAATGTGAAATGACCGGGACCGTTGTGGAAGTCCTGTTAAAAAACGGCCAAGCGGTCGAGTTTGATCAACCCCTCTTCAAGGTCAAAAAGGATTAATTGCCGGCTATGTTTTCAAAAGTACTCATCGCAAATCGAGGAGAAGTTGCCGTCAGGATTATACGCGCCTGTCGTGAGCTTGGAATCCGGTCCGTTGCTGTTTTCTCCAAAGCCGACCGCGATTCCCTTCATGTCCGTCTGGCCGACGAAGCCATTTGCATTGGTGAGGCGCCCGCCTCCGAAAGCTATCTCAATATTCCCGCGATTATTTCCGCAGCTGAAATTGCGGACGTTGAAGCCATTCACCCCGGTTACGGATTCCTTGCAGAGAATGCCCACTTTGCAGAAATATGTGAATCCTGTCAGATTAAATTCATTGGCCCGAAGCCTGAAAGCATCCGCTTGGCCGGAGACAAGAATTTGGCCCGCCAGGAAATGCGAAAAGTCGGTGTTCCGATTATTCCGGGAAGTAAAGGGACGATTCGGGATCAGGAAGAGGCGTTGCGAACGGCAAAAAAGTTGGGATACCCTGTCATGTGCAAAGCCGTTGCAGGCGGCGGGGGCAAAGGCATTAAAGTCGCGCATAATGACGGCCGGCTGATCAGCGCATTTCTAACTGCCCAGGCCGAGGCTGAAGCCGCGTTTGGGAACCGCGAGGTTTATATTGAGAAAGCCATAAAAGAACCGCGCCACATTGAAGTGCAGATCCTTGCCGACAGCCGAGGGAATATTGTTCATCTTGGCGAGCGGGATTGTTCAGTTCAGCGTAACCACCAGAAGCTTATTGAAGAATCCCCAGCTCCGGCATTTGATGGGAAGCTGCGGCGAAAAATAGGGGAAGCAGCCATTAAAGCCGCAAAAACATTCCAATATGAAAATGCGGGAACGATTGAGTTTTTGGTGGATGAAGATGAGAATTTTTATTTTATGGAGATGAACACACGGCTGCAGGTGGAGCATCCGGTCACGGAAATGGTGACGGGGCGTGATATTGTTAAAGAGATGATCGCGATTGCTGCGGGGGAAAAACTGGGGTTCAGCCAGGAAGATATCCAAATCCGCGGTCATGCGATGGAATGCCGGATCAATGCCGAGGATCCGGATCATGGTTTTATGCCATCGCCGGGGAAGGTAGAAACCTGGATCGTGCCGGGAGGCCCGAATGTCCGGGTCGATAGCCACGTGTATACCGGTTACGTCATTCCGCCTTACTATGATTCTATGATTGCTAAGTTTATTGCGCACGGAAAAAACCGGCAGGAGACCATTGCCATTATGCTCCGGGCTCTAAAAGAAACTTATGTAGGGCCGATTAAGACCACCGTTTCTTTGCATGAAAAGATTCTCAACCGCCCCCGCTTCCGGCAGGGCGCGGTAAGCACAAAATTTATCGATACCCACATGATGCCCCAGAAAACAGAGCCGGTGGAAGAAGAGAAGGCGGGATAAAGCCATATGAAAGTCGTGAATGTTTTTGCGCAGTTTTTTGCGGTGCTTGCTTTTTTAACGATTGGAAGTCTTCTCATGATTGTGGCGGTGCGCATCCTTTCCCTGGAGGATGCCGTTCTGAAAGTTCAGGAACTTTATGCCAATCCCTGGCAGTCCATGCAAACCGCTTTCCTCGGCATGTGTTTTATTTCCGTGGGGTTGATCTTTGTCAAAACCCTCGTCAAAACAGGCCGCCAGACCGACACTCTTATTTATCGCAGCGAGATGGGGCCGGTGATGGTTTCGGCCGTGGCGATTGAGGACATTGTGCGAAAGGTTCTGAAGCGTTTTCATTTAATCAAGGATTGCAAAATCAAGACGCTCTTTCATGGGAAAAATGTCGAAATCCGGTTAAGGCTTAGCCTTTGGTCGGGTTCGCAAATCGCTGAGTTGTTAGGGGAAGTGCAGGAACAAATCCGTTCACGCGTTAAAAAGATACTTGGCCCGGAAAACCGGGTGGAAATCAATTGTGATGTCCAGAGGATCGAGGATCATGAAATCCCTCTGGACGATTTGAATTTTGATCGTGAAAAACAACCCGTGGCGGTATAACGAATTCTCCAGGAAGGAAGAAATTTTATGGAACGTGTTGGTATTTTGACAGGCGGCGGAGATTGCCCGGGGTTAAATCCTGTCATTCGGGCAGTGGTCCGGACAGCTTTATTACAAAACTGGCAGATCCTCGGGTTTAGAAATGGCTGGAAAGGCGTGATCGAGGATGATTATTTTCTTTTGGATCTGCAATCCGTTTCCGGAATCCTGCCTAAAGGCGGCACCATCCTTGGAACCTCCCGGACAAACCCTTTTAAAAAAGCGGGCGATGTGGAAAAAGTCAAAGCCAATTTTAATAAGCACAACCTGCGTGCCTTGATTGCCGTTGGCGGAGAAGATACCCTTGGCGCGGCTTACAAGCTGTTTAAGGAAGGGATGAAAGTGGTGGGGGTTCCGAAAACCATTGATAACGACCTCAATGCAACCGATTACACCTTCGGTTACGATACGGCTCTTAATATTGCAATGGAATGTATTGACCGCCTGCATTCCACCGCAGAGTCCCACAACCGTGTGATGGTGGTGGAAATTATGGGACGGCATGCGGGCTGGATTGCGCTGGAAGCAGGTCTTGCGGGAGGCGCGGATGTGATTTTAATCCCGGAGGTTCCGATAGAAATCGATCAAGTGTGTGAACTCATCCGAAAGCGGCATAGTCGCGGGAAAACATTCAGTATCGTGGCTGTTGCTGAAGGAGCCAGACTGAAAGCAGGAAAAGTGATTGCGGATGAAAAGCTTGATGAATTTGGTCACGGACGTTTGGGCGGGATCGGCCAAGTGATCGGAGAATTAATTGAAAATAAAACCGGCTATGAAACACGTGTCACCGTGCTTGGGCATATTCAGCGCGGTGGTTCACCCACGGCATTTGACCGTGTTCTTGGAACCCGGTTTGGGGTCAAGGCTGTGGAACTTGTGAAAGAAGGGAAGTATGGATATATGGCAAGCCTTCAGGGCCGTAAGATTACCGAAGTGCCGATTCAGGATAGCATTGGCCAGCTCAAGACAGTTCCGCCTGAATTTTATGAAATGGCAAAACTTTTTTTCGGATAAGGCGTCATGAAAGATCTTCTTCTTCAAAGCGTTGAGAAACATCGTGCGGCTTTCGAAAAAAGTTTTAGTGAGGCTCAGCTTGATGTGCTTGACCACATCGGCAAAGAATTGGTAAAGACGCTTAAATCCGGACATAAAATGTTGCTTTGCGGAAATGGCGGCAGCGCTGCGGATGCACAGCATATCGCGGCGGAATTTATCGCCCGTTTTAAGAAGGACCGCCGCAGCCTTCCTGCAATTGCCTTAACCACCGACACCTCCATTCTTACCGCAGTTGCTAACGACTATGATTACAGCCAAGTTTTCTCGCGGCAGGTTGAAGGCCTCGGAGTTAAAGGAGATGCCCTCATTGCCATTTCAACCAGCGGAAAATCACGGAATGTCCTGGAAGCCGTCCGACAGGCCAAGCATCAAGGGCTTTATACCATCGGGTTCACGGGCGGAGGCGGCGGCACTTTAAAAGAAATGGCGGATACCTGCTATGTCGCTTCGGCAAGTGAAACCTCCCACATTCAAGAGATGCACATCACCGCGCTTCACGCCATTTCTGAAGCCATCGAAGATATCTTCTTTGGCTCATAGCTTTTCGCGCTTGTCCTCATGAAACACAAAATGGTTTCCCGAAGTCAACTTGCCCGGCTAGCCCGCCGTCTTAAAAAACAAAGAAAAAAAATTGTTTTCACCAACGGGACGTTTGATCTTCTTCATGCGGGCCATGTCATGTACCTTGAGAAGGCGAAACGGTTGGGGGATATCCTGATTGTTGGAATCAATACGGACAAATCCGTTAAAAGCTACAAAAGCCCTCACCGCCCCATTGTCCCGCAAAGCGACCGGATCCGCGTGCTCACGGCGCTTGAATGCGTGGATTATGCGGTTCTATTTCAGGAACCCACTCCGCTCCGGCTGATTCTTGCGATTCAACCCGATGTTCTGGTCAAGGGTGCGGATTGGAAGAAAAAGACAATCGCAGGCGCCAAAGAAGTGGAGTCCTGGGGCGGAAAAGTGATTCGCGTTCGGTTGCTTCCGGGACATTCAACAACCCACCTTATCGCGAAGATCAAGTCGATTCCCGCATGAAACCCCTGCTCCGCATTCTCGATGCCAACTACAATAGGGCCAAAGAAGGGATTCGGGTTTTGGAAGATATTGCCCGGTTTGTGATTCAGGACACGGGCTTGACCGAGCGTTGGAAACGCTGCCGTCATGACTTGACCCAGTCGATATTAAGCCTGCCGGTTTCTTATCGGGAGCTTGTAGATGCCCGCGAATCAAGCAGGGACGTGGGCCGCCAAAGTTTTATCCCTGACAAAAAGAAAAAAAGCCAGTGGCAGGATCTTTTCATCTCAAATGCCAAGCGCAGCCAGGAAGCTTTGCGCGTGCTTGAAGAGCTAGTGAAAATGATCGGCCCGAAATATGCGGCAAACTTTCAAACCCTGCGGTTCCGTTTGTATGACCTGGAAAAAAGAAGCCTTCAAAAACTTTAAGCTTTACGCCGTGACAAACCTCACCGGGCCCGAAGCGGGTGTCGCTCGAAAAGTACAGCGAGCTTATCTCGGAGGCGCGGATATCGTTCAGCTTCGGTCAAAAAATGTTTCTGACCGGTCTTTGCTACAAATAGGAGCTTGTATGAGAGAACTCGCAGACGGGTACGGGAAGCTTTTTTTTGTCAATGACCGCCCGGACTTAGCCATTGTCCTGAAAGCGGACGGCCTTCATTTAGGGCAGGACGACATGCCGATCGCGGTAGCAAGAAGGCTTTGCCGCCTGGCAAAAGCGCCGCTCTGGATAGGGAAATCGACGCACAGTTTATCCCAGGCACTGGAAGCTCAAAAGGAAGGCGCGGATTACATCGGAGTAGGGCCCATTTTTGGCACTCCGACAAAGCCGGATTATAAGCCCGTAGGCCTTGACTTGATCCGTCAACTGAAACGCAAAATTAAAATTCCGTTTGTCGTAATCGGCGGAATTGATGAAACCAATCTTCACAAAGTACTCGAAGCCGGTGCGACGAGAGTTGCTTTTGTGCGTGCCATTTTTCAAGCGAGGGACATTTATGACGCGGCAAAAAAATTACGCCGTCAAATCGAAGACTACACGTCAAAATAAACCCAAGCAGACACCGCCTTTGGTGGTTGTGGGTACGGTTGCCATTGATTCGGTTGAGACACCGTTTGGCAAGAAAGACCGTGTGTTTGGCGGGTCCGCCTCTTATTTTTCCTATGCGGCAAGCTTTTTTACATCCGTTGCTCTCGTCGCGGTTGTAGGCAAGGACTTTCCGGACGAGTACCGAAAGATCCTTCAAGAACGCAAGATTGACCTGAGCCACCTGGAAGTAAAGGAAGGAAAAACCTTTGCCTGGAAGGGGAAATACGAATCGGATTTAAATACCGCGAAGACTTTAGACACTCAGCTCAACGTACTGCTTGAATTTAATCCCAAACTTAGCTTCCCGGATCGCCCTGATTTTTTATTCCTTGCCAATGTCGATCCGGTACTGCATTTAAGCGTGCTTGATCAGCTTGAGAAGCCCCGCCTTAAATTCGTGGCCTGTGACACCATGAATTACTGGATTGCGAACAAGCGCAAGGAGCTTTTGACCGTGCTCTCCCGTGTAGACTGCCTGATTCTGAACGACGCGGAAGCGCGCGAGCTGACCGGGGAAGCCAACCTGATTCGAGCCGCCCAAAAAATCAAAGGGTTTGGGCCGGATCATGTGATTATCAAAAAAGGCGAGCACGGCGTCCTGCTTTTTTATGATGCTCAGTTTTTTGCCCTGCCCGCCTATCCGCTCGACAGTGTTTTTGATCCCACCGGGGCGGGAGATACCTTTGCCGGAGGTTTTATGGGGTACCTTGCCTCGACACGGGACTTAAGTTTTGCGAATATGAAAAAGGCCGTGGCGTTTGGCAGTATTGTAGCCTCTTTTACGGTTGAAGATTTTGGTCTTGAATCACTGCGAAGGATTCAGCTCAAAAATCTCCAGGAACGGCTGACGCTTTTTAAAAAAATATCAAGTTTTTGATTTACGTTGAGAGTCTGAAAGCAACAAAACATTAATTTCGGAGGAATAACAAAGAGATGAACAAATCCCCGGATTCAAAAAAGCCTAAGATTCCTTTTACTATTTTCTTGGCAGTTGCGGCGGTTTTTTTGTTACTGGCCATTGCAAGCGCCAAGGGAGTGTTCCCCGCGAAAAAAAATTGCTGCCTGACGCCTTCTTCCCGCGCAAGCCTTATAGGATCCTTCATAAAAACGGCTGAGGCGCAAACTGATTCATCAGCATTGATTGCGAAGAGCCTGGCAAAACCAGACCCACCCGGGATGGTGCGGATTCCGGGTGGAGAATTTACAATGGGAACGGATGAAACGGAAGCTTATGATCCTGAACGTCCGGCACACCGTGTGAAGGTGGACGGATTCTGGATGGACGAAATGGAAATCACCAATGAACAATTTGAGGCATTTGTCAAAGCGACGGGTTTTGTGACAACAGCTGAAAAAAAGCCTGATTGGGAAGAATTAAAAAAACAGGTGCCGCCCGGCACACCAAAGCCGCCTGAGGAAATGCTTCAACCCGGGTCTCTTGTCTTTACGCCGCCCGACCATCCCGTTCCTTTGCAGGATATTTCCGCCTGGTGGGCGTGGACGCTTGGAGCGGACTGGAGGCATCTTGCAGGGCCCGCAAGCAATCTCGAAGGAAAACAAGATCATCCCGTGGTCCAGGTTGCCTGGGATGATGCCGTTGCTTATTGTCAATGGGCCGGCAAGCGTTTACCGACCGAAGCGGAGTGGGAATTTGCCGCGCGTGGAGGGCTTGAGAAAAAGCGCTTCGCGTGGGGTGAGGAATTCAATCCTCAAGGCAAGTGGATGGCGAACACCTTTCAGGGAAATTTTCCAAATTCGGATACCGGTGATGACGGTTTTTCGAGAGTCGCACCCGTGAAAAGCTTCAAACCCAACGGTTACGGCTTGTACGATATGATCGGTAATGTCTGGGAATGGACTTCCGATTGGTTCCGTGCGGATGCTTATCAATCGCTCGCGGAGAAGGGAACAACCGTCAATCCCCAGGGGCCTTCCGAAAGCTACGACCCAGCCGAGCCCTTGGTCCCCAAACGCGTCACCAAAGGGGGGTCCTTCCTTTGCACATCGAAGTACTGCGTGAATTACCGTCCCAGCGCCCGACGCGGCACGGCCTTTGACAGCGGATCTTCCAACATTGGTTTTCGCTGCGTCCGTTCTGCCGAATAGCGAACATGAGCTTGTTAAATCAACAACGATAGGCGGCTTTCTTAAATTACATGAGAACATTCCAGCAGTTTGGAAATAAAATTGAGAGTATTCCAACGGTCACGTCCTGGTATCTTGCTGATTTGGGTGAGGCGCTGGGAAAGCAAGAACTCTTTACGAAGCAATCGCCTCAGAAACTAAAGATGTTGAAGGAACATGCTTTGATTGAGAGTGCTATTTCATCCAACAGAATTGAAGGAGTTGTGATCGATCAGGCGAGGGCAGCCACCGTTGTTCTTGGGAAAGCGCATCTTAAAGACCGCAGCGAAGAGGAAGTCCGCTGCTATCGGAATGCGCTGGATTGGATTCATCAGGAAGGCGCAAAGATTTTGATTTCGGAGAAAATGGTTCTCAAACTCCATCAAATGAGCCGTGGACAAATCTGGGATGCTGGAAAATATAAAGAAAAAAATTTTGATATTATTGAGAAATTGCCTGGCGGGAGAGAACATATCCGTTTCAGAACGGTTGAAGCTTCAAAGACTCCAGGTTTTATCAAGAAACTCATGGAAGCCTGGCAGGATTCTTTGAAGGAAAAGAATGTACATCCATTGATTGCCCTTGCAGCTTTTAATCTGGATTTTCTCTGTATCCATCCTTTTCGTGATGGCAATGGCCGAGTTTCTAGACTCCTTTTCCTGCTCCAATGTTACTCTTTGGGCTATGAAGCGGGTCGCTATATTAGCTTGGAACGCCTCATCGAACAGAATAAGGAAAGGTATTACGAGACATTACAACAAAGCTCCCAGCTTTGGCACGAAGGTAAGCATGATCCGTGGCCTTACATCAATTATCTTTTGTATATTCTGAAGACTGCCTATCATGAATTTGAAAATCGAGTAGGACAAATCAAAAGTCCGCGCGGTGCAAAAACGGAATTCATAGAATCTGCCATTGCGGGATTTGAGAATGAATTCACCCTGTCTGATCTTGAGACGGGCTGTCCAGGAGTGAGCCGTGATATGATCCGGCGGGTACTTTGGAGGCTTCAGAAAATCAAGAAAGTGGAGTGCCTTGGACGCGGGCCGGGTGCACAATGGCGGAAAAAGGGTATTGCATCTAAAAGGGTGTAATAATAAGTGTAATAACTTTTCCTGCGCGAATGAGGCGCGGAATTCCGAATAGGATCATGGGCCTATTAATAGGATCAGGAAAATTTTTTTGATCCTATTAATGGTTTTGCTAATAAATTTTCACAAACAGAAAGGGAAGAATGATGAAAATTAATTTACAAAAAGTATTCAGCGGTTTCTTGATACTCGCTTTGGGTTTGATGTCATTGCCTGTGATTCCGGCGCAAGCGGAAACGGCAGACGATTCGTTTGCCAAGTATGGTCAGGAGTTTAAAGGTAAAATTGGCAGGACTTATGCAGAATCACAAGAGTGGTATCCCGAGGTAAAGAAACCCATAGCGGGAACTCCGAACGTGTTTGTCATTCTTCTTGACGACACGGGCTTTGCGCAATTGGGCTCTTATGGCGGCTTGATCCAAACTCCTCATATGGACGCGCTTGCAGCCGACGGTCTTCGCTATAATAATTTTCACACGACAGCGCTTTGCTCGCCTTCGAGGGCCTCGTTGATGGCTGCAAGAAATCCGCACAAGATTGGTTTCGGCTCGCACGCGCTGACTGCAATGGGTTTCCCGGGGTATAACGGCACCACACCCGAAAGCGCAAAATCCGTGGCTAGGCATTTCCAGCATTATGGCTTTACGACCTATGCGCTTGGCAAATGGGATCACACGCCTTTGCCGGAAGTTTCACAAAGCGGGCCGTTTAATCGTTGGGCGAGCGGCGAGGGCTTCGACCATTTTTATGGTTTTATGGCTGCTGATGCCGATGATTTCAGGTCTCTCCTTTGGGCGGATCACCGGCCGACAGAAAATCGGGTGGGAAAACCAGGATATCATCTCACCGCCGACCTCGCGGACAAGGCCATTGATTATTTGACCTCCCATGCCTCCATTACTCCCGAGATACCTTTCATTATGTTCTGGGCTCCAAGTGCCATGCACTCACCCCATCAGGTGGAGCAGAGATATATTGATATGTATAAAGGCAAGTTTGATATGGGCTGGGACAAGGCGCGTGAGATGATTTTCGAAAAGCAGATGAAGATGGGAGTTCTTCCGGCAGGTACCAAGCTTTCGAACGGAATTCCTGAAATTCCTAAGTGGGATAGTTTAAGCGCTGAGCAGAAAAAACTTTATGCGCGGCAAATGGAAGTGTTTGCCGGAATGCTCACACAAACGGACGAACAGATTGGACGTATGATCGCCACACTCAAGCGCACCGGCCAATACGATAATACGCTTATTATGCTGACCTCCGACAATGGCACGAGCGGAGAGGGCGGATTAAACGGAACCTTTAACGAATCCCGTGTTCTCAACTCGCTTCAAACATCGCTCGAAGAAAACATGAAGCATTATGACGTGTGGGGCGGCCCCAACACCTATCCGCATTATCACGCAGGATGGGCTATGGCCGGGAACACGCCCTTCAAATACACCAAGCAAATCGTGCATAACGGCGGAGTCGCCGATCCGCTGATCGTTACTTGGCCCAAAGGCATACAAGCCAAGGGAGAGGTGAGAAACCAGTACAGTTTCATCACGGATATCATGGCCACGGCCCTTGAAGCTACGGACACACCGTTCCTGGAGGAGGTCGACGGCGTAAAACAAATGCCTCTGGATGGCAAGAGTCTCGTCTATTCCTTTAATGACGCCACTGCGCCCTCAACGCGCACGGAGCAGTATTACGAACAGCTCGGCAACCGCGCGATGTATAAAGACGGTTGGAAGGCAGTAACAATCCACGGAA
>Ga0247727_10006736_pt1 | contig 22398 bp, 24 predicted proteins | sample WisWelCaveWW1625_FD_202498 | JGI IMG/M metagenome (GOLD analysis project Ga0247727, IMG submission 202498) | Biofilm microbial communities from Wishing Well Cave, Virginia, United States - WW16-25 | ecosystem: Environmental > Aquatic > Deep subsurface > Groundwater > Cave microbial mat | place...
CAAAGAAACCGGGAGTTTGGGAGGCTTGACAGGTCTTCATGCGGCAAATTCTATCAGCACCTTTTTCCCAGGCGCCTGGTTTCGTTCTTCTCCGTCATTTTTTGCTGAGTTACCGGAGGTGCCCATAAGACCTCCTTGTGGAGATCTTCATGGGGACATTTCTAACGAGTCCGCAAGGGGACATTCTCACGGAGTTACGACAACGTTTCTACGAATGACAACCGTCAGAATTTGGGGGGCAGGTCACGGGTGTGGCGATGACCAGCGTGGGCGTGCGATAGGCTGGGAGAGTCTTGTAGAGTCAGCGATAGGTTCGGAGGAGAATGCGCGTTACCGTGAGACCATCCGCAGCCGTGTTCATCCGTGTGAATCTGTGGCTACTGCCGGTGCTGTTCTTCATCCTTCATCCCTCATCCTTCATCCTTGCCTCTGACAAGGGCCTTGGCGTCGAAGCCATCCGGGCGGCGGACCGCTTGGGGGCCAACCGGTATGCGCTGGTCATTGGGATCAATGACTATGCGGACGCGAAGATCCCCGACCTGAAGTTTGCCGAGTCGGATGCCCAACTGTTGTCCGGCACACTCACCGATCCGCAAACCGGGGGGTTCAAGCCGGAAAACGTCACCCTGCTGCTCGGCAAGCAGGCCAGCAGCCGCGAGATCAAGAAGGCCTTGGCCGGGCTGCGTGGCGTGGGGGCGGACGACTTGGTGGTGGTGTATTTCTCCGGCCACGGCGCGAAACAGCGGGGCGAGACCTGCTGGGTCACGCAGGATGCCGAGTTGAACTTCCTGGCCGACACGGCGCTGACCAACGACCAGATCGAGAAATATCTCACGGCCATCCCGTCGAAACGACTCGTGGTGCTGATTGATGCCTGCGCCGCCGCCGATACGGTCATCAACCAGAAATCGTTGCTGGACAGTGACGCCATCGCCAAGGCGTTCACCGGGGCCGGCCGCGTGACGATTGCCTCCGCTGGGAGCGGTGAGGAATCCATCGAAGCGCCTGACTTCCGGCAGGGCATCTTCACGCATTTCCTGGTGGGCGGATTACGCGGCGCAGCCGATCAACCCCCGTACGGCAACCTGGATGGTGTTCAGACCCTCAGCGAAGTCTGGAGTTATCTCAGCGACCGCGTGACGCAGGAAGCCCGCCAACGGCCGGGCATCCAAGTGCCCACCAAGCACGCCCTGGCCGAGACCCAGACCGACAAGTTTCTGCTGACCATCAACGCGCCGCGTCTGGTGGAGGTGGAACGCCAGAAGGTGGCGGCCAACCAGCAAACCCGCGGCCGGATCGAGACGCTCACCAAGCTCTTCGTGGACCAGAAACTGACCGCTGAACAGCTCGACCAAGCCAGCCGGCTGCTGCAAACCCCGGAGACCGATCTCGATGAACCCGACCGGCACCGGCGCCGCATTTACACCGATCTGGCCGACGGCGGCCTGAAGCCGGACTACCTCCAAGCGGTGTTGGACAGCGTGGAAACGCCGGACCAGCGCGCGACCCGGTTGGAACGGGAGGCGCGCGACCGGGTGGAGCGTGGTAAGAGCGCCCGCATCGCCGACCTGTTGGCCACCGCCCAAGCCAACGACAACAAGGAAAACGGATCGAAAGCGCTGGCGGCGCTGGATGAGTTGCTCAAGCTCAATCCCAGCCACACCGAGGCGTGGCGGTTGCGGGCCAAGATCAGAGGCTACTATCCCAAGGTCGGCAAGACCATGGACAACCCGCTCGGCATGTTGCTGATGTACGTCCCCGCCGGCGAGTTCCTGATGGGCAGCACGGCGGAGGAACGCCAGTGGGCGGCGGGACCGGAGGGGCAAGGCAAGGCCGAGTGGTTCACGCCCGAGGGACAGCGTCCGCGCCGGGCCACCATCAAGGACAGGTTCTGGATGGGCCGGACGGAGGTCACCGTCGGCCAGTGGAAAAAATTCGTCGCCGCCACCAGCTACCAGACCGAGGCCGAGAAACGGGGCGAGGCTTGGGCCTTCGACTGGGACAATCGTAAATGGGGCGTGGTCAAGGGCGCGAACTGGCGCGACCCGAAGTACGGGTTTGATGTCAAAGACGAGCACCCGGTGGCCTGCGTCAGTTGGAACGATGCCGTGGCGTTCTGCGATTGGTTGACGGGCAAGGAGCGTGAAGCCGGGCGGCTACCGGCGGGGATGGTCTACCGGCTACCCACCGAGGCCGAGTGGGAATACGCCTGCCGCGGCGGGCGCGAAGGCACGAAGTTCTGGTGGGGTGACTCGGTTCAGGACGGCAAGGGCCGGCTGAATGTCGCGAGTGCGGACGCTCGCGGGCAGGGTAAGGGCCAGTGGACGCAGAAGTTCCCGTGGAGCGATGGATTTGCGTGGGTGTCGCCGGTGGACAACTACGGGGACAACGGGCGTAACGGCTTTGGCCTGGCGGATATGCTCGGCAATGTCTGGGAATGGTGTCTGGACGGTTGGGATGACGCCGGTGCCCACGAGGAATACTACACCGGCGATACCGCTCGGCGGGTGTTGCGGGGCGGCTCGTTCCACGCCGGTCCCGGCAACTGCCGGTGCGCCCCCCGCGGCTGGTACGGTCCCACGCTCGCGTACGCCTTCGTCGGCTTTCGGGTGGTGGTGGGGGTTGCCCGCTGAGTCGCGGGAGTGGACGCAGTTCTGGACTTCTGTTCTTCTGAACTTCTGCTCCGCCTTCGTCTCGCTGCGGCGGAACTACGGCGGACAAGCTGATCCGCGATTTTTTCAGCCGTCAGAATCACCCGGCCGCCGCCAATACCCGGTGATGGCGAAGATTTTTCGCAATCTCTGGCCGCAACTGGTTTCATTTGAGAACCTGTGGCGGGCCTATCAGCAAGCTCGGCGGGGTAAACGGTATGATGAACCCGCACAGCCCCCTGCAGCCAATCGAGCGCCGTGCGAAACGCGATCGGATCGCACACGTGGATCGCCAAGCCGGACTGGCCTCGCCGAGGTGATGGGCCCGCACGAACTCCTTCAAGTCCGTCGTGGCAAACAAATCCACATCCGCACTCAGAAAGTCGCCGCGCACCAACAACTGTAGCGCCGCCGAACCGAAGACGGTAATCTGCAACACCGGCGTCGGCGGAAGTTGGCGGGCCAGCGTGTCGAGCTTACGACCCGCCGGTGTGTCCCAGTTGACGTTTTCGGGCCTGCAGTGCATGGAGCGCTTGGTGCAGGAGACGTGGGGTCACCGCCGGATCGGCGGCGAGTCGTTGGCCCAGCGCTCGGTCGCGCCGGGTCAACTGTCCGCGCTCGTCGCGCAGCAGCAAGCGCGCGGCAATCCGGGATTTTCGCCAACTCACGTTGGGCCGATGGTGTACCACGTTCACGGGGACAACTGTGCAAGGAGGCCAGGGCGAAGTCAAGAAAGGGCCGTGCCCAACCGGCCTCATGCCTCGAAGTGGAGAATGCCATTGTCCGGCGGGGAAGGTTCACCTACAATCCGCGCCGCATGCGAACTTTCATCCCGAGTCTCGTCGCGGTGGTGCTCGTGTTGACCGCCGGCTGCGCGGCGTGGCGCAAATCACCGGACATGACGTTGCGATTTCACGAACAGGTGGACGCCAATCTGCCGAGCGCCTACGCGCAGGTGATTGAATTCCCCCGCGCCAATCTCCGGATTCATGTGGCGGTCGCGGCCACCCTGACCGAGCGCGACGTGCAGGAAGCGACCATCGTCGAGACCGCCGGCGGCGCCGCGGTGATGCTGAAGTTTGACGTCCACGGCGCCATCAAACTGGAGGAGCTGACCACCCGCGGCCGTGGCCGGTACGTCGTGGCCCTGTTGGATGGCAAACCCGTGGCGGCGGTGCTGCTCGAGCAACGGTTGACGACCGGCCAATTCCTGCTGGAGGGCGATTTCACCGACGACCAGGCCCGGCAATTGGCGGACTCACTCAACGCGGGGGCCGCCAACCAGCAGCGGCGCTGGCTGAACGAGAAGTGGTAACAGCCCGCATCGTTCCGCTCGTCTTTGCGCTGCTCCTGCCCGTCTGCGCATGCGCCTGGGACATCGGTCTGCCAACCGGCAACGACGCTCTCCTGCGGCCGGGCGGGGAAGCGGCCTTCTTCCAGCCGACCATCGAAGGCACGACCGTGTCCGGCATGTTCGGCTGCGTCCGCGGCGCGGGGCGGCGGTTCCACGAGGGCATCGACATCCGATCGGTCGAACGCGACCGACATGGCGAATCCGTCGATCCGGTTCTGGCCGCGGCCAATGGCCGGGTCGCCTTCATCAATCTCAAACCCGGCCTCTCCAACTACGGCCGGTACATCGTGCTCGAACATCGCGGGGAAGGCGTGGCGGTGTTCACCCTGTACGCGCATCTGCGTCAGGTGGCGGATGACCTCGCCGTTGGCCGGTGGGTGCAGAAAGGCCAGCCGATCGCCGTGATGGGTCGCTCGAGCAACACCCGCGAGCGCATCAGCCGCGAGCGCGCCCACCTGCATTTCGAAATCTGCTTCCTGCTCAACCCGGACTTCGACCGCTGGTATCGCAAACGCGACCCGAAAGCCCCGCCGTTCGGCGCGTTCAACGGCCAGAACTTCGTCGGCCTCGACCCCGCCGTGTTGCTGCGCGAGGCCGCCACGAATCCGAAGATGAACTTCGCCGAGTACATCGCCCGGCAACCGGTCGGTTTCACCGTCTTGGTGCCGGCCGGTTCATTACGCTGGGCCGAGCTGCATCCCGAACAGATTCGCGGCGGCCTGACGACCAACACCGTCGCCTACGAAGTGGGCGTGACGGTCTGGGGACTGCCGGTCGCCCTCTGGCCGCGCACCGCCGAGCAGGTGGCCGGCCGGAATCTCCCCGTTCTGAATCTCGTCAACGAAGCCGAATTGATGCAGGGCAACTGCCGGCGCCTCGTCGAGCGGGCCGGGGCAGGCTGGCGCCTGAGCGCTCGCGGCCGGGACTGGCTGGAGTTGCTCACCTACCGGCGGTGATTGAACTCGGATCGACCGATATGTTGTTTGATGAGACCTGAGCCCGCAGCTTTACCAACGCATTCAAAAACCTCAATCGCGAGTCTTTTCCCGCTGCTCCATTAACCAGTTCCGCAAGGCCCGGGCCTTTTCGTTTTCCGGATCGTGCTCCAGGGCCTTTTGCACATACACCATCGCTTCCGTCAGGTTTCCTTGCCGGGCGAGGAGAACGGCATAGTTGGAGTACGCACCCACAAAGTCGGGGTCTAGGCGAATCGCTTCATTGAAGCGGTGGACTGCCAGGTCAAAGTGTCCCAACTCCCCATAGGCGATCCCCAAACCACGAGAGACTTCGGGATCAGGACGAATCGCGCGCGCCATTTCCATGTATTGCACGGCCTGCGTGAAGTTCCCGCGGTCATCGTGAACCTTCCCGAGACGATAGTAGATATCAGAGCGGTAGGGATCGTCACCCAGATAGTTGAGTATATGGCGAAAGAGGGAAACCGAGTCTCTCCAGACGTACGTTTGTTGGTGCGCCCGCCAACCGAGGAAACCGAGGATCGCCATCGCCAGTGTCAGCACGATCATCCTGTGAGCTTGTGTCTTCCTCAGTTCGTGCAGGGGTTAGGGGTCATTCGTGCAGGGGTTAGGGGTCAACTCTTGAAACTTGAAAATATCTGTTTCAGACGTTTGAGTTGCTGCCGCAGTTCGCTGTTGCCGTCGGCCTCCTGCGCCAACGCCTGCAATAGGTGCGTCAGGCCGCTGCCATCGCGATAGCCAAACTCCTGCGCCACGGTCACCCGCTTCTCTCCCCCCAGATGTACACGCGCCCAGATTTTCACATCGTCGGGCTCGTTCTTCACCAACTCGCGGACGCGGTCCTGCAACGCGATTGCTTGCTCCACCACCGTCCAGCGGGCCTCGTCCAGTCCCTTTATCCGTCCGATCATTTCCCGTGCTTTCGCGAGCAGTTCCTGTCCGCCCAACACCAACCCGCTACGCATTTCCCGCCAAGGATTCTCCACCGGTTCCATGAACCACCGGGCAATCGCCTGCCGGTATTCCCGTTGGGCCGTCGCCACATCCTTACCCCAGTAGCGCTGCCAGTCCAGGCACAACCATCCCGCCGGCTTCATCCGCCGCGCGGCATAGTCCCGATGGCTGCTCCACTCGTACCACACCAACGCCGCCGCCCGCTCCGCCGGGATCGGCACGCCCCGCGACCGCGGCCGGACCGGGTTCGGATGCACATACTCCACCAACCGCCGCCCATGATCGTCGGCCGCCACCTACTGCGCCTTGAACCGCCCCTGAAACAAGTGCCCGCTGCGTCGATGACGCCGGCTGAACCGCACCGTGTACGTCACCTGCAACCAACCCATGGCCCGGCTCAGATTGCCGCGCGGCGTGCCCACGACCAGGTGATAATGATTCGGCATTAAACAATACGCCGTTACCCGCACCCCGAACTGCTCCACCATCTCGCCCAGCGTCCGAAGAAACAAGCGTCGGTCGTCGTCATCACGGAAGACCGCCCGCCGCTCATTGCCCCGCGCCATGACCTGATCCACCGCCCCCGCAAATTCGACTCGAATCGGTCGCGGCATGCCCCGCTTGCCACACCACGCCACCGCCGGTGTCGAGCAGATTTTCAAGTTTCAAGAGTTGACCCCTTTCCCCCCTTTCCCCCTAGAGTTGACCCCTTTCCCCTAATGACCCCTTTCCCCTACCGGCGGTGATTGAACTCGGATCGACCGATATGTCGTTTGATGAGACCTGACGCCGCCGCTTACATGGTTCGGCAATCATCTTTCGATGGCACGCTCGAAATCCTGCCAAGTCTCCGCGACAAGCTCAGCCTCCTCTGGAGACATCCCAATCGCTGGAATCATATAAATGCGATGTTGAGCGTCGAATGCAAAAATCTCTCCGCCCCCACTTGATCCGAATGCGAGAAAGCCGGGAGCAAACTCCTCAATCTGGTAGCCCTTGTTGTACTCGGCGACACGATCAAGCGGCCATAACTGATACCAACCGGGATCAACTGCTAATCCGCCTTCGGTGAGGCCGGTGACCAAATATCGTTTGTACTCTTCTGGAAGCTCAATCGCCATCATCCGCCGAACTTTCTTATTAGCCTGCACACTGTGCACGATGGCGTGCACGACTGACTTTTCCGAGTCGTTGTAGCAACACGGATTGATGGAAGCAGACCTGCGGATTTCCAGCAAGGACATTCATCGGTAGAGGTTGATGAGAGCAAACTGGGACTCTGCCGCCATCGAGGGACGGCCGTAGTGAGGAGGGGGAACGACCGGTCAGCCACTCCAGCAGACCACCTCCTCACGTCGGTGGCTACTTCCGGCGGCGGCGTCCAGATACGCCCGTTGGTGCGCGTGCAATCGCGACCGGGGGCCACGCCGCTGAGGACAGCGGCCACTACACCGGCCGCGGAGAAGGAAAACGGCGTCAGCCGCCGCACTCCAAAAGCTTATTGAGCGGCCGGGGCGGCTGGTGCTGCGGGTGCGGGCTGCGCGGCGGGAGCGGGTTGGGCGGCCGGCGCGGGTGGAGGGGCGGGTGGCGGTGGAGCGGCGGGCGCCGGTTCCGATACGGGCGCATCGGCGGCGCAGCGGAAGCCGATCATTTCGGAGCGGGTGACGACGGTCTCGGTGGTGCGGTCGATGAGTTGCGGGTCCTTGGTGCGGAACGAGCCGCCGCGCACGATCACGGTGTCGCGGCTGGGTTGGGTGGCGGTCCATTCGCTGACGTTGCCGGCCAGGCCGAGGGCACCGGAGGGGCTGGTGTCGCCCCGGTACTCCCAGACCTCGCTCCATTTTTGGAGCGTGCGGGCTTTGACGGCGGCGTTGCAGTTGGTCGGATTCTTGGGGTCGAAGACGTTGCCCCACGGGTAGAGCCGGCCGTCGGTGCCGCGGGCGGCTTTTTCCCATTCGTGTTCGGTGGGCAATCGTTTGCCGCGCCAGGAAGCGTAGGCGTGGGCGTCGTACCAGTCCACGCCGAACACAGGGGAGTCCATGGTGACGGTGGCGTTGTTGACGGTGCCGCCGACCATGGCGGCGCGGACGATGGCTTTCCAGTTGGGCGGCTCGAAGCTGCGGCCCGGCGGGGTGAAGGGATGTTGGGTGAACTTGGTGTCGCCAAACGCCACGGCGTCCACGAACTGTTTGTACTCGCGGATGGTGACTTCGTACTTGTCGATCTGAAACGCGGGCAGGTTGGTGGTCTGGCCGGCTTGATAGATGAAGTCGCCCGCGGCAACCCCGACCATGGTGCCGATGTCTTTTGGCCGAGTGCGCACGGCCGGCGCTTCGCGCAGGCTCCAGACGGTCACCGCGGCGCCAATCACGACGGCGACGCCGATGATTGAACCCCAGAGCACTTTGGGATTCATTTTCTTCTTCGCTTCGATTTTCTCGATGCGGAGCTGGGCGGCCGCCGGCGGGCACAGTTTGCGATCGAGCGCCTCGGCGGTATGGGCGAGGTCGGCCAGGTCTTTGAACGGTTGACGGCCTTCGGTGCCGGCCATGCGTTCGATGAGTTCGACGACCGGCTGGCTGATCGGGCCGATCTCGTTGACCAGTTGGCCGATCAACAGGCCGGCCGCGTGAATGTCCACCTCGGGCCGCGGGCTGGGGGGGACATCCTCGACTTCGATGTTTTTGAGTTTGGCGCTGCCGGTGGCGTCGATGAGAAGATTTTCCGCCAACGGGGGTTGATGCGGCACTTTGCGTTGCCAGAGGAAATCCAGCGCGCGCGCCAGGCCGGTAATGGTTTGGAGCAGGTGATGCTCGTGAACTTCGTCACCCGCGGCGGTCGCTTTGCGCAGGTACTCGATCAGCGGCGGGCCGTCCACGAATTCCATCGCGCAGTAGTAGTAATTGTTGGCGGCGCCCGCCTCGTAGATGGCGACGAGGTTGGGGTGGACGAGTTGCGCGGCGGCGCGGGATTCCTCCATGAAATGCTGGATCTTGCCGGGCAGGACGGCGATTTCGGGCGCGAGCACCTTGATCGCGACGGTGCGATGCACCGATTGTTGTTCGGCGCGATAGACAGTACCCCACCGGCTGAGGCCCATCTCCTGTTCCAACGCGTACGGGCCAATCGCGTACCCGACCAACGATCCCGAGGGGGACACGGGTTCTGTCATGGGATCGTCACTTTACCATCGGCTCCGGCGTTTGCGCCAGCAATGAAATTGGCTTGGCCACGGCGTCCTGGAGTTGGTCGCGGTAATAGCTGCGTACGACGTAGCCGCCGTATTCGTCCGGCCCGCCGGGAAACAGAGCGGTGAACGCCTTGGAGGTGAAGTTGTCCCAGTCCGGGATTTTCAACCACAAGGGATGCCGCCACAGCGTCACGGAATCGTCGGGATTGCGAAAGTAGAACTGCACGCACAGCCCCACCGCGCGCGGGTCGAGCACGCGTTCGCCCACTTGCGCTTTCGCTTGGACCGTCAGCAGCAGGCGGCCGTCATCGAGAGACTCATTGACGCGGTCGATGCGGATCATGCGCGTCAACACGACTGGTCGCGGTGCCGGCAATACCGGTGCCACCGGCGGGGCGGGGCGAGGGGCCGGCGGCACCACGGGCGAGTCGGGCGCGACCACGGTCGGCAACGCCGCGCGCTCGGGCCGGGTCAGTTCACCGGCCGGGTGCGGCTGCGTGAAAATCCAGGCGAACAATCCGAGTTGCCCGAGAATCAGCGCGCCCACGATGGTCAGGGCCGCCAGTTGGAGGGCATCCACCGTCCGGCGCGGCGTGCCGACGCCGTGGAGGATCTCGAACCGGAACTTGGCCGCACCGACCTCCACGTCGTCACCCGACGCCAGCCGATGTTGTTTGACCCGTTGCTCGCCGACGCGCACGCCGGTGGCGCTGTCGAGATCGCAGAGATAGTAACCATCTTCCCGACGTTCGATGGCGGCGTGGCGGTCGCTGACGCCGTCCTCGGTCAGGCGCACGTGGCAGTCCGCGTCGCGCCCGATCCAGAGCACCGGTTCGCGAACAATGCGCGGGGGTCGTCCCGCCAAGCGTCCTTGGAAAACCAGGCGATACATGACCAACACAAATCATAACACATCCCGCCTGCGAACGGCCAGTTTGGCGTTGCGCGGGCCGGAGCGGCAGCGTAATCTACCGCGCGGCAACAGCCGCGCGGCGGAGCACATGAGCAAGCAGGAGCAGCAGCATGAGCATGGCGACAAGAAGTCCGCGAACCGCGAGCGGATCATTTTGGGGTCCATCATCATTGCCGGAGTCGCCTTGGTGGCGTTGCTGTTGTCCCCGTTCATTCTGGAGATGCTGGGTGGCCGACGATCGGCCGATGCGCCGACGCTCAGCGACGAACAGATAGCCGGCGACAAACCGATCGGCTCATCCCGCCGCAAGAAGTTTCAATCGTGGCGGCCGATCTACGACAACTTCGGCGGCATCAAGCTTGGCGCCACCAACGACGAGCTTCACCAAAAGTTTCCGTTGCACCTGAAGGGTAAACCCGACGCCGTGCCGGTGTTGTACGAGTCCACCAACCAGAACCAGGCGGTCAAATTGCACGCGGAGTTCTACCAAGACCGGCTCAAGGACTTTACCATCGTGTTCGGTCCGTTTCGCGACGGCCCCGAGCAACTGCGGGATCATCTGTACAAGGGACTCGATGAAGGCCCACGCTATCGCATCGGCGACGCCAACGCGGGCGTGCGCATCGGGATGCAAGACCCCGATCTGGTGAAGTTCCTCTCGGTGTTCCAGCAGGCGCAGGCGTACACCTGGGGCGACGGCAGCAACCGGTTGGATGCCACGGTCTATTCGACGGTGACCGCCAGCAATCAATCCGTCTGCGCCTTGGCGGTGCGCGTGACGGCCGTGACTTGGATCGAGGATTACAAACTGAAAGCCACCGCGGAATCGGCGGTGCGCCTGCGCGAGAAGAGCAAACCATCCGAAAGCGCCACCCCCAGCGACGCCGGCCCCGGTCCGTCCCGGTAATCGAGGACGCGTCCGATGAAAAAACTTCTCGAAGCCGTCCCCAACACCCTGATCTTCGTCGGTTGCATCGGGCTGGTGCTCGCGTTGTTCTCGCCCTTTCTGTTGGAGATGATCGGGGGCCGGCCCAAGCAGGGGACGATCACGCTGCAGGAAGATAGCGAGAACCTGCCGGGCGTGACGGAGTCGGAGACCGAGCCGGACCGGCCGTCGCGGGCGATGCAGTTGCTGCCCGCCGCCCGACCATTCAATCACCATGCGGGCATTATACTGGAGGAGCCGGCGGCCCGGTTGCAGGAGCGGTTCATTTTCCGGCTGGTCAGCAAACCGCAAGCGTCACCACAGGTTCATGAAGCCCACCACCAGAAAGGCTTCGAATATCTCCGGGCCAGCTACTACGACGGGAAGTTGAAGGAATTCGTGATCGTCTATCCGCCGCGACCGGCCAGCCTCGACGAACTGGCCATGGAGTTGTTTACCGAGTTTGGCGAGGTGCCCGCCTGGCTGCGCGGTCGCGAAGAGGACCTGACCCGCGTCGGCCAAGTCACGGTCGAACTGGTTGAAAAACTTCTGGCCTATCCCAATCACCGGCAGTTGGCGTGGTCGGATGGCGACAACCGGGTGGACGCGACGATCTACTCCCAGACCGACCCCGATGGTCAATCGCACTCGGTGTTGGCGGTGCAGGTCAGCGCCGCGCAGTGGATCAAGGAATACAAAGCCAAGCGGGAGTCCGGCATCGCCGCGACCCTGCCGGACAAACCCCAACCGTCCGGCGGTGTCACCGAACCATCGGGCCCCGGCCCGCAACGCTGAACGGAGATTCTACCGGTATCCCTGTGGATGCCGGCGATGCCAGTCCCAGGCGCTCTGCAGGATGGCGGTGATCGAATCGAACTGCGGTTTCCAACCGAGCACTTTGCGAATCTTTGTCGAGTCGGCCACCAACTTCGGCGGATCGCCCGGCCGCCGCGGTTTCTCGACGGACGGGATCGGGTTGCCGGTCACCGCGCGCGCGGCCTCGACGACTTCCTTCACCGAGTAGCCCTGGCCGCTGCCGAGGTTGAACACGTCGCTCTGCTCAACGTCGAGCGCCAGCAGGTGCGCCTGGGCGAGATCGACGATGTGGATGTAATCGCGGATGCAGGTGCCGTCCTTGGTGGGATAATCGGCGCCGTAGATTTCGACGTTTGGGCGCTGGGCCAGTGCGACCTTCAGCACGTTGGGGATCAGATGCGTCTCCTGCCAGTGATGCTCGCCAAATTTCTCGGTCGCCCCGGCGGCGTTGAAATAGCGCAGGCAGACGTGCGTCAACCCGTGCACGCGCCCGTACCAGTCGAGGATCGTCTCGAACATCAACTTCGAGTATCCGTACGGATTGATCGGGTTCTTCGATTCGTCCTCGGTGATCGGGACGTGCTTCGGCATGCCGAAGATGGCGCACGTGGACGAGAACACGAACCGCTCCACGCCACCCTGCACGCAGCCGTCGAGCAGGGTGATGCCGTTGGCGACGTTGTTGCGGAAATACTTGCCGGGATTGGTCATGCTTTCCGGCACGAGCGCGTTGCCCGCAAAATGCATGACCGTCTTGGGCCGGACCTGTTCGAGCGTCTTGAACAACAGGGCGCGATCCGTCAGATCGCCCTCGACGAACTCGGCCCGTTTATCGACCGCCGCCCGATGGCCTTCGCTGAGATTGTCGTACACCCACACCTCGTGCCGGGCGTTGAGGAGTTCTTCCACGCACACGCTCCCGATGTACCCGGCCCCGCCGGTGACGAAGACTTTCATGGGAACATGCTAGTCGGGGAGCATTGCCGGACGCAAGCGCTTCTGGTAGGGTACAACGGCATGAAGAGCAAAGGCAAAGCCGCCGCCAAAAAGACGAAGAAAACCCTGTTGGGCCTCGGCCTCGACGCCAAGGACGGCCACGTCCGCATCACCAAAGGCGAAAACTTTCACCTAGTCGGCGGCAGCGAGGAAACGCACGGCACAATGCAGGAAAAAGCCATCAAGCTCAACGAACACCTCAAGAAGCGCGGCCAATCCCTCGACACCATCGGCCCCGACGAGTTCGCCGAAATCGCCGACAAGCTGGAAATGCCCTTGCTCGACAAACCCGTCCACCGGAAGAACTGACGACCACGCCTAGTATTTCTTCCGCAGATTGCTCGGCAGGATGTTCAGTTCGTTGCGGTACTTGGCGACGGTGCGCCGGGCGATCGGGATGCCTTTTTCGCGGAGGATGGCGACGATTTCCTGGTCGGACATCGGTTTGGTGGGGTCCTCGCGTTCAATGAGCTTGGCAATCTGCTCTTTGACGCTGGTGTTGCTCATCGTGCCGCCGCCGGCCGTCTCGAAGCCGGGCGTGAAAAAGTATTTCATCTCGAAGAGACCCTGCGGCGTCTGCATGTACTTGTTGGCCACGGCGCGGCTGACGGTGGTTTCGTGGACGCCCACGACTTCGGCCACCTGGGCCATGGTCAGGGGTTTGAGATGGGCGATCCCCTTGTCGAAAAACTCGCGCTGCCGGTCAACGATGACCTTGGCGATGTTGTAAACGGTCTGCTGCCGCTGGTGGATGCTCTTGATGAGGAACTTGCCGGCCCGCACCTTGTCGCGGATGTAGTCGCGGGCTTCGGTGGCTTTGACGGGGTCGGCCATCAACTCTTTGTACGTGTTGCTGATGCGCAGGTGGGGAATCTGTTCGTCATTGAGCAGCACGACGTATTCGCCGTTGACCCGCTGAACGACCACGTCGGCGGAGACGTACTGATGCTGTTCGCTGCTGAACATCCGCCCCGGCTTGGGTTCGAGCGTGGAAACAAAGTTGGAGAGCCGCTGGACCTCCTGGACGCTGATGCCGAGCGCGCGGGAGATTTCCGGGTAGCGCTTGCGGCCGAGATCTTCGAGATGCTGGTTGACCAGCACCGACTCGATGGATTCCGCCTTGCCGAGCCGGTCGAGTTGGAGCAGCAGGCATTCCTTCAGGTCGCGCGCGCCGACGCCGACCGGGTGAAACGTCTGGACGATCTCCAGCGCGTGTTGCAGTTTTTCCAACGGCAGGCCCGAGCTGACCGCCATCTCTTCCAGCGGCGTCAACAGATAGCCGTCCTCATTGATGCTGCCGATGATGAACTCCGCGATCTTCCGCTCGTCGTCCGGCACGTTGGCAAAGGTCAATTGCTCCAGCAGATGTTGTTGGAGGGATTTCTCCTCGGTGATCGAGTCGAAGAAATGCTGGCGTTGCTCCTCCTGTTCGGGCGACCGCGCCCGGAAGGAACTGGTCTGTGAAAAGTATTCGCGCCACTCGTCGTCGAGCTTGGCCAGGACCTCGAACTCCTCCTTGAAATCCAACTCGTCCTTGCTCTCGTCGCGCTTGTCGTCCCGCTCCTCGCGGGTCGGCTCCGCCTCCACCTGCGGCTCGTCTTTCGAAACCTCCTCGAGCAACGGGTTCTGCTGGAGTTCCTCTTGCACCAATGACTGCAATTCCAACGTGGACACCTGCAGCAGATGCAAACTCTGCTGAAGCTGCGGCGCCAGAATCTGCTGCAGCGAAAGTCTCTGTACCTGATGTAGCCCGGGTCCTTGTGCCATCGCGTTCACACTATAGCCACAGTACTGAACGAGTGAAAGCCAAAAAATGTCAAATCCCGCATGAACCTTTCGCGCCGGCATTTCTTGCTGCGGCTGGGCTGCGCCGGCGCCGCCCTGGCCACCGGCAGCGTCGGCTACGCCTGGGCTGTCGAGCCGCACCGCGTCCAGGTCACCCGGCACCGACTCACGGTCCCCGGTCTCCCGCCCCGCTGGCAAGGGGTGACCATTGCGCACCTGACCGATTTACACCGCAGCCGCTACGTCAGCGCGGAATACCTGGCCGCCTGCGTCGCTCGTACCAACGCGCTCCAGCCCGATCTCATCATGATCACGGGCGACTATCTCACCCACGCCCGCAACGCGCGCGGACGGGCCGTGTATGGCGAAGAACTGACCGGCGAGCAGCTCACCGCCGATTGCGCGGCGATTCTCGGCAAAGCCCGCGCGCGGTTCGGCATGTTCGCCAGCCTGGGCAACCACGATCATTGGTTCAACGCCGCCGTTGTCACCCGCCACTTGGAATCCGTCGGCATCCCGGTCCTGCGCAACGCCCACCAGCCGGTCCGCATCAACGGTGAACTGCTCCCCGTGGTGGGCCTCGGCGACCTGTGGACCGAGGGCGTGGATACCGAACGCGCGTTTGCCGGCGTGGACGCGCCGTTCGCGATCGTGCTGATGCACAACCCGGACACGTTCGAACACTGGTCGCGTCCGGGCGCGCACCTGATCCTGGCCGGGCATACCCACGGCGGGCAGATCAATCTGCCCCTGATCGGCCCCCCGGTTGTGCCCTCCCGGTACGGCGCGAAATATGCCCACGGCCTGTTCCGCCGTGGCGACACGCAGATGTACGTCAGCCGCGGCATCGGCGCCATTTACCCGCCCGTCCGCTTCAACTGCCGCCCCGAAATCGCCCTGTTCACGCTCCACCGCCCGTCCGTCCGGATTCCGACCTGACATATTTTTGACCGATCGGTCAAAGATATGTCACATTTCAAGTTTGCGGTGGACGCCCTGAAGTGATAGACGAGGCGGCGTGGAAGTCCGCGGTTACGCCGAAGAACTCCTCGAATTCCTCCTGTGGGGACTGGAGGGACTGATGCGGCCGAGCTTGTCGCGAGCGTTGGCGGGGCCGCCGGTGTCGGGGTACCGCACACAACGACGGGCGATGTGTCGGTTGATGCAGGACGGATTGGTCGAAACGACCGGGCGCGGAAGGAAAGCCTCGTTCCGCATCACTGCAAAGGGACGACAGGTCGCGGAGGGGGAGAATCCGCGCGACCACTGGTCGCGGTCGTGGGACGGACGCTGGCGGGTGTTCAGTTTCGATGTGCCGGAACGCCGGCGGGCCGATCGCCGGGCGTTGTATTGGGCGCTGCGGGAACGCAAGTTTGGCCTGCTCCAGCGCAGTGTTTGGGTGTGGCCGCACGATGTGGCCGCGACTCTTGAGGAGATTGTCGAGGCCAAGGGAATACCGGAATGTTTCGTGGGATTTGAGGCGTCGCGCCTGTTTCTGTCCGACCACTGGGAGATCGTCGCGTCCGCATGGGACTTTGAGTTGATCGGCCGGTGCCATGAGCGTTACGTGCGGGAGGGCACGGATTACCGGCAGGGACTGGCGCGTGCCGAGAGTTGGCCAGCCGTGACGCGACTGGCGCGGACCGAACGCGCGGCCTACCGGGAGGCGTTCCGCGTGGACCCGTGGTTGCCGCGTGAGCTTTGGCCCAGGAACTACCGGGGCGAACAGGTACACGGTCAGCACGAAATCTTCCGCGGGCTGCTGGCCAAGCGCCTTCGGCAATTGGCCCGTGTTATGTGACATATTTTTGACCGATCGGTCAAAAATGTGTCAGGGCTGAGGGCGGTGGATCGACGTAAGATGGGATCGACGCAATATCGGCTTGAGTTGGGGGGATGGAACCGATACAATCGCCGCCGTGGGGGTTCAAGTCACAATCCTGGGGAGCGGCAGCGCCGGGAACTGCACGCTGATCGAATCGGACTCGACCAAACTGCTCGTCGATGCCGGCCTCAGCGCGCGCCAGGTCACGCAACGGCTGGCGGCGCTGGGACGCGGCTTCGACCAGATCCACGCGATCTTGCTGACGCACGAGCATAGCGATCACACGCGCGCACTCGGCGTGTTGTGCCGGGCGAAGGAATTGCCGGTCTATGCGAACCGGTTGACGGCGGAGGAGGTGGCCAAGGATCCCGAAGGGGGCGGCCGGGCGCGGGTGGCGTGGCGGTTGTTCGCGACGGGCTCGCCCTTTGAAGTCGGTGATTTCGTCGTGGAGTCCTTCAGCGTGCCGCACGACGCGTACGATCCGGTCGGGTTCGTTGTCCGTCAGGCCAGTGGCGGGGTGGCGGTCGGGGTGCTGACCGATCTCGGGCACGCGACCAAGCTGGTGATTGAGCGCGTGCGGGCGACCGACCTGCTTATCGTCGAAGCCAATCACGACGTGAAAATGTTGCAGGCCGACACCGCACGCCCGTGGGCCACAAAGCAACGCATCATGAGCCGGCGCGGGCATCTGTGTAACGAAGCGGCAGCGGAGTTGACCTGTGCCGTGGCGGGCGATCGGCTGCGGCACGTGTTACTGGCGCATCTAAGCCGCGACTGTAACCGGCCTGAGTTGGCCCAGCGGGTCGTGCTGGACCGGCTCGGCAAGATCGGCGCGCGACACGTCCGCCTCGGCGTGGCCAGCCAGGATGCGCCCACGGCCACGGTCGCGCTATGATCGTTGGCGTCCCGAAGGAGATCAAGAACCACGAGTACCGGGTCGGGCTGCTGCCCGTTCACTGCGAGGCGCTCCGCGAAGCTGGTCATACCGTGTTCGTCGAGCGCTGCGCCGGCGAGGGGAGCGGGGCCGGTGACGCGGATTACCGGGAGGTCGGGGCACGGGTGGTGGGTACGGCGCGGGAGGTTTGTCGGCGGGCGGAAATGATCGTGAAGGTCAAGGAGCCGCAGCCAGTCGAGGTCCGTAGGCTACGCGCCGGCCAGATCGTGTTCACCTATTTTCATTTCGCAGCGGAACGGGCGTTGTTTCGGGCCGCGATTCGCTCGCGGATCGTGGCCATTGCGTATGAGACGATCCAGTTGGCGGATGGGACGTTGCCGTTGTTGACCCCGATGAGCGAGATTGCCGGCCGGATGGCTGTGCACGAGGGCGCGAAATATCTCGAAGAGCCGATGAAGGGGCGCGGCCTGTTACTGGCGGGCGTGCCGGGCGTGGCGCCGGCCAGGGTGGTGGTTCTCGGGGGCGGCGTGGTGGGTGCCAACGCGGCGAAGATGGCGGCGGGGTTGGGCGCGGACGTGACGATCCTGGACATCAGCCTGCCGCGACTGCGGTATCTCGACGATGTGATGCCAAAGAACGTGAAGACGTTGATGAGCAACGCGCACAACATCCGCGAGCAGGTCCGGCAAGCCGATCTGTTGATCGGCGCGGTGTTGCGGCCGGGTGCGCGGGCGCCGATGTTGGTGAGCCGGCAACTGGTCAGCCAGATGAAACACGGGGCGGTGATCGTGGACGTGGCGATCGATCAAGGCGGCTGCATCGCGACGTCGCGACCCACGACGCACGGACAGGCCAGCTACGTGGTGGATGGAGTGGTGCACTATTGCGTCACGAACATGCCGGGCGCGGTGGCGCGGACTTCGACGTTGGCGTTGACCAACGCCACGTTCCCGTATGTGCTGGAGATTGCCAACCAAGGTTACCGGCAGGCTGCGCGCGAGAATGCCGCCATCGCCAGCGGATTGAACATCGTGAACGGCCAGGTCGTTTATCGCGACCTGGCCGCTCAGTATCGGACCACCCTCGTGGCCCTCGACCAAGCGCTTCAGTAGCAGTAGTACGACCCGCCGCTGTAGTAGTACACAGGCGGGCTGTAGTAATACACGCGCGGCGGTGGGGGCGGACTATAATAATACACCGGTGGCGGCGCGTAGTACGAATAGGAGGAGTAGTAGGACGGGTGGTGACCGTAGTTCCGATAGCCGTAATGATTCCCGTGGTGACCACCGTGTCGATTTCCGCCGCTGTAGCCGAAGCTGAACGAGTACGAATCCCCAGCCAGCGCCGGGCTTGAGCAAACGGCGCCCATGACTGCCGCCAGTACCAGTGCGCCCGCGATCTTTGTCATCTTTTTCATCGCTTACCTCCGCAGTTATCTTGTCCGACGAACGCCATCCCAATCTATTCAAATCTCCCGCCGATGCAACTCCGATCACGTATGCCGGTGGGCGTTCAGATGTTCGGGGCAATACTCCTGATCGCCGGCGCAGTCGGTGCAAACACGGAAATCCAGCGTCGGGTGATCGTGGTCGGTTTTGCCACAGACGAAGCAGCGGTGAAACGCGGTGGCGGCGTCCGCCTTCTGCCGCGATTTCACCGCCCCGTAGAACGCCCGTTGCCTTTTCCCTCGCGCCAGCCGTTCGCGGATGGAAAACTGGTACGTGCCGAGGCCTTCCGCGCCGACGATCTGCTCGACTTCGTGGGTGCATTGCAGGAACACAAACAGCGCCACGAAGATCAGCATGTACTCACCCGAGTATGCGCCCCACGCGATGGCCGCCCCCGCCAGGATCCGGCTCACCCAGACCGCAATCCGCGTGGCGGTCTCGGCGCTCATGAAATGCCAGAGCGTGTCGCGTAGGATCCGGCCACCGTCCATCGGAAAGGCGGGGATCAGATTGAACACCAGCAGCCAGAGATTCAGATGCGCCATCGCACTCGTGAACCACCACAGATAATGGAGGACGTTCAACTCGGCGGTCATGACCTGATCCAGCGCCAGCGTCGATCCGAGAAACAGCGCCCACAGCACCAGCGTCACGAATGGTCCGGCCACCGTGGTGATCAGATGTGCCGTCGGATGAAACGCCGGCCGGACAAAAGCCAGTCCACCCAACGGCCACAACAGAATCTCGGGCGCCTCGCCGTCACACCAGCGGGCCGCCAGCGCGTGACCGAACTCGTGCAAGAGAATGCACGCATACAGCCCGACCACGAACGCTAGGCCGTAGCCGAGATGCTGGTAGCTCGTGACGCGGGCGACCGCGTAGATGAAAAATGTGAAATGCAGCCGGACGTGGATGCCCCAGTACGTGCCGATGGGGATGCCTGTGCTGAGGAAATCCATCGGGGTCGGGCGAACCTAGGATCTGGGCCGGCCGATGGACAGCAGGGCACGGCGCGGGAGGTCTTTGAGTTCCTCCATCTTGGCCACCGCCTGTTGCATCACGCGCTGGAACCGGGCCGGCGTCATCAGATCGGGCCGGCGTTGCGCGCGGCGGATGAGCTGGTCCATGCGACGAGAATAGCTTTCCAGTTGCCGGGTCACCTGCTGGGTGGTCCGATGCAGCGTCTCCAGTTGCCGGAAGGCGTACAGCTCCGTGCCCAAACCTTGGAGCAACTGATCGATGTCGCCGACAAAATCCATGATCGCCTCGCGGTCGAACGTGAAGAATCCGAGGCTGCGCGGATTATCGCCCGCCCGCACGCCTGCGGCTTCGCGGCAGATGAACATCAGCGGCCACGCGGCCTCCTTCAGCGCGATCCGGTAACGCCGCAGCGGGCTGCCGGCAATCCGGTGGAAGCGCACGCCCGGCGGCAGGTTCGACATCTCGGTCGGTGGCTCGATCGCCAGCACGCGGATCCCATCCAGCCGGTTGGCCAGGCGCTGCAAGCGGTGGAGCGCGCCGCGCAGTTCGCCGTTGAACGTGTAGCTCACGGTCAGCGACCCGCCCGGCTGCGCCGTCGCCAACTCCGTCACCCCGTCCGTGAACGCGTGCGCGGTGATTTCGTCGAACAGATAAAAGGTGTCGGGTTGCAGGTCATTGACTTTGACCCAGACGGGTCGTCGGTGATCGGAGGTGAACGCCTCCTGCACCAGCCGCGGGCCGGCCGGCAGCCGCCGCTGGACCTCCTGCAACAGGTCCTGCGCCGCGCGGGTGTTCTGGGGTTGTCGGCTCGCGCTCATGTCGCACTCGCTGTGAAGTTGTATAGCTGATTGCCGCCGGCAGCGAAAGACAAATCCCTCAACGCATGTCGCCCCCTCCTCACGTCGGGGGCTACGTAGCCGCCGACGTGAGGAGGCGGGAGCTGAGATGGCTAATTCACCGTGCGGACGGTGAGGCCGACTTTGCCGCCGGTAAACATCTCGGCAAACGTCGTCGCCACGGGACGCGGCTCGCGGTTTTTGTCGAACGGGTCCGGGTAATTGGCTTCGAGGACGAATTCCTTGCCGTCGGCTTTGACGCGGGCGCTCGAGGCGTCCTGCATCACGACGAGGATGATGCTGTTGAACGACACCACGTCGCGCGACGAGGTGACCAATCCCTGCGGCGAGCGCGAGATGTTGATGACCAGCCGCAACTGGGGAATGCCGCGGACGACCCGAAAGTCATCCATGACAACCGAGAAGTTGTAAGTGGCATCGTCGGTCGGCACCGGCTGGGGCGTGACGACCAACTGGGCGGGGGGCGTTTTGATCGCTGCCCGGGTCGCGGCCGTTCCGCTCACGACGAACAGCATGATGATCAGCAGCCGGGTGGCTGTGTTGGTCAGACGTTTCATGGCATGTCTCCTTGATTGAACTCCGAGCTTAGGCCGCCCGCCCGATTTGTCAACGCTGCCGGCAGGCGCATTGACAGGACGCGGGCGACCGCTACAATCCCGCCCCGCGTCTCGGGAGGCGGCGCGTGGATGCTGACGATGGCGACAATCCCGATATTCAACCTCAGCCGGTACGATCTGTTGCTGGTGCTGGTCGTGTCGCTCCAGGCCACGGTCGTGGCGTACCTACATCGTCCGTTCTGGAAAGGAGTCGTCTATATCCTCCCGCTGCCGTTCACCTTCGCGGCCCTGGCACTGGGGCAACCGGTGGACGCGACCAATGTGGTCGGGCTGCTGCTGGGTTTCCAATATATCCATGGGGTGCGGTGGTTGTACGCGGACCGGGGCGTGCCGATCGTTGCGGCGATTGCGGCGAGCGCATTGACCTATGCGCTTCTAGGTTGGGGACTGGCCGCGGTCGTGCCGGCCACCTCGATGACGTTCGGAGTGGCCGTGGTGGCGGCCTTTGGGACATCGGTCGTGGCGATGAAGCTCCAACCCCATCGGACCGAGCCGGGCCATCAGACGACGCTGCCGGTCTGGCAGAAACTACCGATCATCGCCGCCGTGATCCTGCTGCTGGTGATCAGCAAGCACGAACTGCGGGGATTCATGACGATGTTTCCGATGGTAGGTTTGGTCGCGGCGTACGAAGCACGGCACAGCCTGTGGACGATGAGTCGCAAGATCGCCGTCCAAGGCCTGGCCACGGGCGCGCTGATGATCGTTTGCCGGCTGACGCAATCCCGCTACGGCCTGTCGGCCGGGTTGGCGCTGGGTTGGGTCGCCTACCTGGCCATGATGATCCCGCTGCTGCGCGCGATGTGGCGGGGGCAGAACGAGGAAGGGTGATCAGAGAACAGCGGAGGCAGCGGCTCGTCGCAGGTCATCGCAGATTTCCGGGCGGGGTCGGGCGTCACGCTTGGGCAATGCTGGAAAAGGAATGCGCAAGTTGCTAAATTTACAAGGTGAGCACACCTGCCAGAAAATTCCGCCCATTGGTTGTTTGCACCCTGGGTCTGCTTGGTGCCATAGCTCTTTTTCGTTGGTACAATGTGCCGCAGATCACCATACGGAACGATTCCAGTTCAACCCTTGAGAATGTTTTAGGGAACCTCCGCTAACTGCTTTTCGGAACCCTGTTGGGGGTTGCGGAACGTTTTTTTGTGTTTTGTCGGTCATGGTCTTGCCTTTCGTTGTTGATTTTCTGACGTTGGTTTCTGGTTTCGGTTCGT
>Ga0247727_10006737_pt1 | contig 22398 bp, 25 predicted proteins | sample WisWelCaveWW1625_FD_202498 | JGI IMG/M metagenome (GOLD analysis project Ga0247727, IMG submission 202498) | Biofilm microbial communities from Wishing Well Cave, Virginia, United States - WW16-25 | ecosystem: Environmental > Aquatic > Deep subsurface > Groundwater > Cave microbial mat | place...
GCGAAAACAAACAACTGCAAGCCGGCGATTGGGTGGTGATGTACACCGACGGCGTCAGCGAGGCGATGAGCGCCACGCAAGAAGAGTTCGGCGAGAAACGCGTCGAAGAAATCATCCGCGCCGGCCGCGACACCTCCGCCGCCGGCATGATCGAAGCGATCAGCAACGCCGTAAAAAAACACGCCGAGGGCGCGCCACAAAGCGATGATATTACGCTAGTGGTGCTGAAGTGCAATTGCAAGGAGAATGATTAGCCAGTTGGACAGTTTGCCGGTTAGACGGTTAAACACACAAATAGAGTTCTATACTTGCTTTTTTGTCCGGAAAAAGTTAGCTTTTATTGATTGTATAGGAGGAAATCATCATGCATGTTGATGAGATTCGCAAAGTCGCTAAGGCGCGTCCTTTCAAGACTTTTGAAATCCGTGTTGAGAATGGGGAGAACTATCTTATTCCCCACCCCGAGAATATCTTTATCACGAATCAGCTTGTGGTTACGATTGATGAACAAGGCGATTCAATCCTGATAACACCAGAATCCATTAGCACCATTCGTCTTGTCGAAGACGTTCAACAAGTAAGTGCGGCGTTATAGTCATTTCTCTTATGGCCTCCATCTTAGTCGTCGATGACGAACAAGCTATCCGGACTTTACTCGCCGAGATTCTCAACAAAGACGGGCATCGCGTTACTACCTCTGCCGATGGGGAAGCGGCTTTAGCAGAATTGCAAATTGCCAATTTTGATTTGGTGCTCGCCGATATGCACATGCGCCAAGTCGGCGGCATCGAAGTGTTGAAAGCGGCGAAGGAGAAGCAAGAATATTCCGAAGTGCTGATTCTCACCGGGCGCGGCACGATTGCGACCGCGGTCGAGGCGATGCGATTGGGGGCGTTCGATTATCTCACCAAGCCCATTGATCTGGAAGAGTTTCGCCTCAAAGTTCGGCAGGCGTTGAAGCATCACGCCATGCGTTTGCAAATCGACGTGCAAAGCAAAGAAATTAAAGCGCATCAAGACATGATGGCGCGCGATCTCAAGATTGCGACGCAGGTGCAGCAAAGCTTGGTGCCGCGCCCGTTCATCCATCCCCACCTCGAAGTCGACGTGCGCCATTTGCCGATGATCGGCGTCGGCGGAGATTTTTCGGATATTTATTTTGACGGGCAAGATTGGCTGTATCTTTCACTCATCGACGTCACCGGGCACGGCATTGCCGCGGCGTTGTTGGTGAATCGCATGTCGAGCGAAATCCGCCGCCTCGTGCGCGAGCATCCGCAGCCGAATGTTTTGCTGCATCAATTCAACAGCTTCGTCGTGGATGCCTTCGCCGGCACCGGCATGTTTCTCACGATGTTTACCTGCATGATCCAACTCTCCACCGGCTACGTCACCTACTCCGGCAGCGCGCACCCCGCGGCGATTCTCTGGCGAGACGGCGCGAAAACTTTCGAGCGGCTGGATTCGCAAAATCCGATCATTGGGTTCGACCACATGCCGCTCAAACTTTTTAAACAAGCCGCAGTGCAGGTTCATCCCGGCGATAAAATCATTCTCTACACGGATGGCATCACGGAAGCGGAAAGCGTGAGCGGCGGGCAATTGGGGATTCGCGGCTTGTTAGGCTTTCTCAAACCGTTGATGAGTCATTCTCCCGAAGCCTTGGGTACGAATTTGATTGAAGATCTCAAGCAGTGGTCGAGAAAGCCGATCCGCGATGATATTTATTTGCTGACGGTGGGCGTGAAGTGACGCGGCTGGCTCGTTTGCAAATTATGCCGCGAATTGCAAAGGTTTATTCCTCTGCATTTGACGAAGCCTCTTCAATGTTTCTTTATAAAATCCATCTACATAAACTTCATGCACAGGCCTTTCATCCATTTGTCCATCATTGCTTCCCATCCAAAAGGAACCACGGGAAATTTGTCTTAAGTCATCATTTGGTTCAGGCGCCATGTCAATCATTTCCTTGGTTGTTCGATCATGATTTTTCTTTTGAGAAAGGATCGGAGTAATCTTGGCTTGGCGCGCGTCGTACAAAAATTCCCACGGCAGCGCCGCCAGCTCGGGTGATTGAATACGCAGTTTGAAACGCAGCCCGAGGCCTTTTTGCGCGGCTTCGCGTTGGTTCACGTCGTAGCGGCTGCGCATTTCGCCGGTGAGCAGCGCATCGAACAACTTTTGGCCGAACTCCTGCGCCGTCTGCCCTTCCGCCGAAAGAAAGGAGCGGCGCTTGCCGCCGGAGCGCAGCAGGGCGATCTGCAAATTCTGCAAACGATCTTTTAGCGCCAGCTCGTCAAACGGAAACTTCATCGTCTCGCGCGCTTCACCCGCGGGCGAACGCACAATGGCAATCGGATACTCGCGCCCCGCGCCGGGGCTGATTTCGATTTCAAAGTCGAGGTAGTTCATTGCCGGCAAAATACCCTCCGCTTCATTTTGCTCTCTTCGTTCTGATTCTCTCAACCAACTGCTGATACTTCGTTAAGATTTCCGGCTTCTCCAAGCTTCCAAACGTTGGATCGCGGCGTGGTAACGGTTTATGCTCTCCAGTTTTTCTTGGCGTTGCCACGCACTCGGTTCCGGGCAAAGCTTCCAGACAAATTCCACCAAATCAACGTACTGTCTGAACGCTTCCGCTGAAGATAACTCGCTGTGCAAGCGGGCGCGTTCAACGAGCTTGGCGTCGCTCGATTGTTGGTGCAACGCGCAGGCTTGGCGATAAAGTTCTTTATCTAATTGCATCATGAAATCATCCCGCGATGTTGAACCGGTATAAATACATCGCGCTTAAAAAACCATGGCTTCCGCTAAATCAAAACGCGGCACTTGAATTTTTTCTTTAAAAAATTCTTTGTGACTGGTCAATTCTTCCAAACGTTCGAGCACCGGCCCGCGGTAATAACGTTCGCCACACTTTCGACATACGCCAACTGGCACGTTATCAAAGACAAAAAGTTTTCCTTTGACACGTAAGTCCACCGTTACGCGCTTTTCGTGCACGCTGCCTCCACAGTAATCACAATTATCGTATGAGGATAATTCGTATAACCCCAAAGCAACCTTACGGCCTAAATCGCTAATTTTCGCCAACGCTTTTCCCTCCGTTCAAAGGGTTCTCCATCCTCCAGCGTGTACACATCTTGAGAATCGTCATAGTAAAAATCCAACGCTCCGCGCGCTTCAAGGGCGTGAAGAATCTCTTGGTCAGTCGCTTCAACCGGCTTGCTTTTTCCATTCGAGGCTTTAAACAGCATGAACTCGACGAAATTTAAAACTTCAAGAATCTTACCCTTGGGCAATCGCTCAAACCGAGTGACGATGAGATTTTTGAGTGCAGCTTCCATAATTTTTTCGAAAATATTTCGCGCTACTAAAATTTGACGCATTACCTTCCTTTACCTACCAAGATAGGCGAAAAATTTTGAATTGTCAAGATTCTTGAACGTTTCGAATTGCGCTCACCTTCAAAGAATGCGCTACACGCTATTCAATCACTTCCCACTGCGATTGATACTTTTGCAACTGCTCTTTTGTATACGCTTCCAACGCGTGATCGCGCTCGGGAATTTCGACGTGCTTGGGATTGCCGCACAACTCCGTGGAGAAATAGCGCTGGCCGGTGTCGTTGATCATGGTGGCGATCATTTTCACTTCAGGATGTTTTTTCGCAAATTTCAAACACGCGACCAAATTCGAGCCGGAGGAGATGCCACAGAAAACGCCTTCTTCGCGGCTCATGCGTTTCGCCAGCGCAATCGCTTCGTCGGAAGTCGTGGTAATGACGCCGTCGAGCAGGCTCACGTCGAGATCTTTGGGAATGAAGCCGTCGCCGATGCCTTCGATTTTGTGCTCACCCCATTTGCCGTGCGCGAGAATGGGGCACTCGGCCGGCTCCACCGCGTAGAGTTTTACTTTAGAATTTTTCTCGCGGAGATAGCGGCCAACGCCGGTCAATGTTCCGCCGGTTCCCTGTGTGACGATGAACGCTTCGACTTTGCCGGCGGTCTGTTCCCAAATTTCCGGGCCGGTGGTTTTGTAATGCGCTGCAATGTTGTCGGGGTTATCAAATTGTGACGGCACCCAATATTTGCTTGGATTTTGCGCGCGAATCCCGGCCAGTTTCGTAAGCGCCAAATCCACGTCGCTCTCGCCGCCGGGCGTGTGAATCAACTGCGCGCCGTAGGCGATGTCGAGTTTTTTGCGTTCTTCGCTCATGCCCTCGGGCATGACGATGATGCACGGATAACCTTTCACTGCCGCGACAAACGAGCAGCCGATGCCGGCGTTGCCCGTGGAGCATTCGAGCACCGTCATGCCGGGCTTCAATTCGCCGCGTTCTTCCGCGCGCGTGAACATTTCAGAATAAATGCGATCTTTCAAACTGCCGGAGGGGGAGAACCATTCGAGTTTTCCCAAAATAGTTGCCGCAACTTTTTCGCTTTGCGGGATACGATTGAACTGCACGAGTGGTGTGCGACCGATGGTTTCAAAAATATTTTTTGCGTAATGTTGGTTTTGATTCCAGTTGGTCATGTGGCCTCACAGGTTATTCAGTGCATTTTCTTGCGGCTCATAGCTCACCACGCCGAGACATGCGTAGCCCAGCCAGGTAGATGTCCGGCACAGCGTAGCGCTGGCTCTCATCTTTTTCATCATATTTGCTCAAAACCCCCGCTTCCAAAGCAATGGGGATCGCGTCCTTAAAACGCTGCAGTTCATCGGCCGAAACGGGAGAAACTTTTCCCTCAAGAAAATCCAAAAGCGGAGTAAGTTCAATCTGATATTCATCACGAATCGCTTTGGCAGCTTCATGTGAAACTTCGGATAAACTTTGGATCAACATGCGTGGACGAATGATAACCTGAGAGAATTTATCCGTTTCTTCGCGAAACACTTTTCGCTCTTTTTCCCACGCCGAATGGAAAATTTGTGACAAATAACGAGGCGAATGATCGCCTTTGCCATCGGCTAAACGTTTCCATAGCCAATTGCGCGTAAACGTGCTACGGCTCCCTTTCATTCTCTCGCCGACGAGTGCGTGCAAAGCCTGTAAAACGCGACTTTCATCCAGCGTATCAATTTGACCTTTGGGAGCAAGCCCCATGAGGTTTTGTAAATAGCGGCGCAAAATATCGCTACACGCCGCTTGCTTAAGAATGACCTTATAATAATCCACCCGGTCCCACGCCAGAATCAGCTCTCGACCATAAAGATGGCTTTTATTCTGAAAATCAACCCGTGTGTAAATATCCTCTCGCAAAAATATTTTCCACTGAATATTTTTCAACCGCCCATCAACATCCTGCCATAGCTGAAAAAGCCCGAGAATAGCTTCACTACGCCGCCGCAGATCTTCCGGAGCCGAAGCAAAACCCGCATCCAATCCATCGAAGAGTAAAGTTCGCGTTTTTTCCAACAGTTTTCCTATTCGCAGGAATTCATCCTTCGCCCAAATCGAGGCGTTTTTCCTTTGGCAAAGCTTGTCAAATTCGTCTATAATCCAAGACTGTTGAAATCGAGTTTCGGGCTGCTGGAGACGTTGCAGAATCCAAAAGCTCCAGAAAAGCGACCAGGTTTGCTTATAGGTTTTCAAACTTGCATCAATAGCGCGAAAGCCGTCCGAATCAATCATGGACTCGATATCGGCAATTCCGGTTGGCGCAGTAATCGCCAAAGGATTAAGGGATCTTTCTTTCTCAAAAAAATACCGAAAGAGCAGGGTCTTGCCCGACCCCTTTTTGCCGCGAATCAGAATCGTTCGTGGCTCGATGGCTTTCCGATAGTCCTCCGTTTGAACAAAAGTTTGGCGAATGTCTTCTTGTTGCTCGGCAAGCCCGGTGTCAAAACGAAATGCCGAATCATTAATCAGATCATTTTTGACGCGAAGAATCTGCTTAACTTCCAGGCGCTCGCCGTTTTTCGGCACAAGATATTTGAGCACCCATTCGGCGACGGGACGAAAATTTTCAATGATGGTTGATTCCGAAAGAAGTTCTTCTGCAAATGCCAGCGCCTCTGAATACGGGACGGAATGCGTAATATCATCAATCCGGAAATCCGTTAAATTGTTTCCATTTCGTTGTTCCGCAAAAAGGCCGATGACGTTATCCTGCAGCCATCCCAGCCCTTTCCGCAGGACTTTTTTATCTTTAAGGTCACTCGGCGGAAGCGGACTCAGCAAAAAACGAATTTCCGGGGTAAAATGGCGCAAATTACGTGTATGTAACAATGCCTGGCAAAGTATTTTCAGCGGTTCCCAGGTTTGAGCATGCGGGTAAAAAACAAGAATGGCAAGATCGGAAAGGTCAAAGAGCAAAGGCGCATTATGAGAGGTAATGCCCGTTCGCGCGTCGATCAAAATGACATCCGGATTGATTGTCTCTTTTATGCGGTCAATCAGCAGGTGAATCGGGTTCTTTTCGAGCCGATAATAACGCTCGAAGTTAAGTTCGCGGAGCTGAGAAATATATTCACGCGATATTTCTCCGGCGGGAAGGTAATAGAGCTCCAGCTTTGAGAATGGGCGCACAAGAAACTTGCGTATATCGATCTCCAAATCGGTTTCGAGACGCGCGAGACAGCCAACCAAACCGGAATTTTGCAGATTTTTTGACATTTCTTTTAATCCCAAAATGGCGGCCAATCCCGGCGCTTCCAAATCGAAATCAATGGTCACCACCGTATAGCCGAGTTCCGCCAACATTCGCGCCGTATAAGCAAATGCGGTCGTCCGACCGACACCGCCTTTAACAGAGTAAAAAGTTGTGATAAACGGCTTTTCCGGTTCGTTGTCATCTTCGTCAAGAAATCTCGAATCGACTTCTTGAGCGCCGCGCGCTACGGCCTCCGGCCAAAAGGGAAGGTTTTCCGGTTCCAGATTTTTTAAATCCGTGCCAAAAAGAGAATTCTCTTCCGGCGTAAGCAACTCATAGAAAGCCAATTCATCCTGCGGCACCGAGTGCGAAGCGACAAGTTGATGACGCTCGGCACTGGACATACGGGCAAAACGCGACGAGACAACTTTGAGATTAATGCCGCGTATACTATTGGATTGCAAGACGACTTTTTCATCGGCGTGCGCGAACTCCTGCTGCAAGCGCCGTTCGAGTTCTTTTATTCTATCGTATTCAGGCATATCAAAAACTGTGTATTTCTGGAAAACCGCCCGTGTTCTTGCAAATCAAAGCTTTCATTGCGCATTCCAAAGCGTAACTCAGCAAATAGATTGCCGTGTGATAGCAGTTATTTTGATAGAGCAAGCGCGCCTCGCTTGCGCGTGCGTCGCAAACTTTCAGCAAATCGTTCGAAGACAAGATAGCCATATTTTCACAACATTGCAAGTGCTGATTGGCGCAACCATTTCCAAATTTAAAAAATTCGGGAGAGCGGGGAGATTGAGCATTCACCCAATCTCACTTTCACATCGTCAGCGCCATAATCGCCTTCGCCGTGTGGAGACGATTCTCCGCTTCTTGATACACCACCGAATGCGGACCGTCAATCACCGCATCGGTGACTTCGTTGCCGCGATCAGCGGGCAGGCAATGCATGTAGATGGAATTTTTCTTGGTGATCGTCATCAGTTTCTCGTCGCAAATCCACGGCTTGTAGCGCTTGGAAAGCTCGAGCGCTTTTTCCGGCTGTTTGAAGAGCGACTCGATGCCCCAGCTTTTGGGATAAACAATATCTGCGTCGCGAAACGCCTCTTCGAGATTATCGACGACATGGAATTTCACGCCGGTCTGTTTCGCGTTGTCGGCCGCGATTTGCATCGTGTTCGCCATCAGCGTGTATTCCGGTGGATGCGCCAGCGTTACGTCGAGACCGAAGCGCGTCATCAGCATGATCAAGCCTTGCGGCACCGACATCGGCTTCGCATAACTCGGCGCATACGTCCAAGCCACCGCGATCTTGAGGCCGCGCAAATTTTTGCCGAACTTCTCGCGAATCGTCATCAAATCGCCCAGCGCCTGGCAGGGATGATCGATATCACATTGCATATTGATCACCGGCTTGCTGGCATGCTGCGCCACTTCGCGCATGTAGCTGTTGCCCTCGCCGGGAATGAGATCGTGGCGAATCGCGATACCGTGTCCGTAGCTCGACAGAATAATGCCGGTGTCCTTCGGGCTTTCGCCGTGCGCGATTTGCGAGGTGCTCGAATCGATGAAGTGCGCATGCCCGCCAAGCTGCGTGATGCCCGCTTCAAACGAATTGCGCGTGCGCGTTGATTTGTCGAAGAACAACAAGAAAATCGTTTTATCCGCCAGCAACCGGTGTGGAATGCCTTGCTGAAATTTCTCTTTCAAATCGCCGGCGGTTTCCAGCGTCAACTCAATTTCGCCATTGCTCCATTCCTGCGTCATAATGTAATCGCGTCCGCGTAATGCGTCGGTCATGGTTTGCTCCTTACTCAGTTTTTAATTAAGTGATTTAATCAACAGGAGGATGCCAACCCGCCATCGCCCAAAGACGACGGGCGGCGACAATATCAGGGTGGTTCATAGAAAATGCGCGGTTTCTGCAACGCGTTGCCGAAGTAGTGTTGGTATGCAATGGAAACTCATTCGATAGGCGCAAATGGCTCTGGATCAGAAACGCTATAACCACGCATTTTTAAAATCACTGCGGCCGGCGCCCGAATCAGGAGCGTCTCGCGGTAGAGTGTAAGTAAAATCTGTTCTTCCGTTTTCTCTTCAGCCTTAATGCTTCGCGCTGTTGCTTATCGTGCAGGAATTGAAGACGTTCTCGTTGCTCTACTGTCATGGACGAACGCGCCGCTTGCCACAAGGCGGCATCATTGAGATAAGCCATTTGCGCCAACATCTTTCACCTCGCAAGGACTTGGAAGAAGATAATATATGATCACTGTCATGCAATATACTGAGGATTAGCAGAGAAATCAACTGCGAAAATTAAATTATGATCGCTTCACAAAAAACTGCGGAAACGCCGCGTAAAAACTCATCGCCTTGCCGAGATGAACTTTCTGCTACTGCTTTTGCACCAAGACAGCCAGGTTCCGAGTCTTTTCCCCTGCGACATTAAATTGTTGCAAAGCAATTTTACGCCTGCCACGCCATGGATCTAATACTGTTACAGACCCTTGTGTTACCACTTCCAAAACGAAAGCGTGAGTAATGGCAAGGCCATCGATAGCGAGCAAGTTTACGTAAAGAATTGGGAAGCTCCCCTGATTGAGGTACTTTTGCACGTCATTGATATTGCTATATTCTTTCCGTGCGGAAAAGCCAAGCTGGTTGGCCGCATGAACAAGATCATCCGCGCTTGTGCCATTGGCGTCAGTTTGACAAAGCGCAGACAGAGAAGGCTCGTCAATTTCGAAGTCCATGTAATCTAAAATCATTCTCAAGCAGGCTACGGCACAGGCGTAAGTCTTCTCTTGTTTAAACAAGCGGGGCTTCGATATCGGCTTTCCTTTTTTCATAAATTTCCCTGGCGGCGATTTTCACTTCTTCGAGCGGCGTCCAGCCCGCAACCGTGCCGATTTCACTATCGACAATAACTGTGCCGACATGGCCGATGACGCCTAATTTGGGATAGCCGAGCATAATCGGAACCGACCACACGGCTCGAAAGGGAAATTCTACCAGGTTGGGAACGCCGGCGCAGAAACGATCAGGCAGATGTTCAAGAATGAAATGATTTGCAGCGATTTCAGCAGCTTCGCGGCCAATTTTCAGTTTTCGCGCGGGGAGTCGATTTTTTTTCTTGCTCGTGCGGGCAAGGGCTTTCACGCTTTCCATATTCTTTCCTTTGCGGCGCTAACCATGGTTATTTTGACCTTCGAATCGCATCAAGACCGCTATAAACGATTACAGTTATAAATGCGACAAAAACAAACGCAACTATCCATTCCATTTTATAGACTCTCCATTTCGTTAATTTTACGGTTGATTTCTTTGTGAGTTAACATGATTGCAACAAGCAAAATCAGAATAGCAACGACATCTAAAATCACCAAAAGCAATTTAGCCGTGGCATAATTGGAAACTAACCAGCCGATCAAACTGATTATCGTCACCACGAATATGCCAAGCCATATCTTCAGATACGCCACTCTTTCTTTGACGCTGTCGATTTTTGTCATAGTTGAATGTAACCCAATTACAAATAAAAATCAATCATTTCTTCGCCACAAAAAACCGCGGAAACGCCGCATAAAAACCCATCGCCTTGCCGAGATGATCGATCGGGCATTGATCTTCCGGCGAGTGCGCGTGAATTTCATTGGCCGGGCCGAAACCGATGGACGGAATGCCGTGCATGCCCATCGTCGCGATGCCGTTGGTGCTGAAATTCCAGCGGCTCACGCGCGGGGCTTCGTTGAAAAGCTGGCGATACGTTTCAACGCCCGCTTGCATCGCGGGATGATTCTCATCCAACAACCAAGTCGGATAATATTTTTTCGTCGGATATGTGAGGCCTTTGTAACTCGGCACGGCGTAATCCAACACCACAACTTCCGCGCCGGCGCGTTTTACGCTCGGCAAATCTTGCACTTCTTTCACCGCGGATTCCAAGGTCTCGCCTTTGGTCAAACGGCGGTCGAGATGAATCGCCGCGCTATCGGCAACCGCGCACAATGATGGCGACGTCGAGCGCACTTCCGAGATCGTTACCGTGCCTTTGCCGAGAAACGGATCGGGCGCGAGCCGTTCGTTCAGCTTTTCGATATCGACAATAATCGGCGCCATTTTGTAAATTGCATTGACGCCGCGCTCCGGCATGGAGCCGTGACACGACAGGCCTTGCGTGCGCACTTCCATTTCCATGCGGCCGCGATGGCCTCGATAAATGCCGAGATTCGTCGGCTCGGTGATGACGACGCAATCGGGCCGGAGCTTGTCTTCTTTGACGATATATTGCCAGCACAGACCGTCGCAATCTTCTTCCTGCACGCTGCACACGACATAAAGCGTGAAATCTTTCGCCAGGCCCAACTCTTTCACCATGCGTCCGGCAAACACAATCGCCGCCACCGAACCTTTCATATCCGACGCGCCGCGGCCATAAATCACGCCGTCTTTGATCACGCCTTTGAACGGGTCGGTTTTCCACAAACTCGCATTGCCGACGTCAACGGTGTCGACGTGCGCATCCAATGCAATAATGGTTTTGCCGTTGCCAATGCGGCCGAGCAAATTTCCCATCGGATCGACCGTGATCTCGTCGTAGTGGAATTGCTCCATTTTTTTACGAATGACGTTTATCACATTTTCTTCCTGGCTGCTCATCGATTGCGTTGCAATGAGATCGCATAAAAATTGCGCGCATTCGGGTTGATATTTCTCACTCAGCTTTTTGAGGTCGTTGATCATGTCGGGTTTTTCTCCTGTTTTTAAAATGGCTCCATACTTTATTTTCAATAACGCCAATTACGCGACGACAATACCGCCATCAATACCGATCTCCTGCCCCGTGATGCTCCGCGCCGAATCAGAGAGCAACATCACGGCGACATGCGCGATTTCTTCAACGTCGACAAATCTTTTCTGCGGCGAAGTCGACACCAAATTGGCCAGCGCCTGCTCATACGTCATGCCGGTTTTCGCGGCCAAACCCTCGGCGTTCGCGCGCACCATATCCGTCAGCACCCAGCCGGGGCAAATCGCATTGACGGTAATGCCGGTGCGCGCCAGCTCGAGCGCCAAGCCGCGCGTGAAGCCAATGACGCCGTGTTTCGTGGCATTATAAGGCACGGCATACGGCACGCCCATGCGCCCCGCGGCGGAAGACATATTGATGAGGCGCCCCCAATTCGCCTTTTCCATATCGGGCAACACCGCTTGCGTAAAATAAAAAAGACTGGAAAGATTGACGTCGAGAATATTTTGCCATTCCGCTTGCGTCACCGACGAAAAACGTTTGGCGAGATGAATGCCGGCATTGTTGACGAGCACGGTAATCGGGCCAAGCGTTTCACGCACTTGCGAGACGGCGTCGATGACCGCGGCGGGCTCGCGCACGTCGCAAGGCACCGCGGCCGCGCGCCGGCCCAGCGCTTCGAGCTCCGCTTTGACGCTTTCGACTTGATCTTTGCTGCGGCTGCTTACCGCGACCTCGAGGCCTTCGCGAGCCAGGGCCAAAGCCACGCCGCGTCCGATGCCGCGTCCGCCGCCGGTGACCAGTGCGACACAGGGATTCGGACGTATGGGAAATGAAGGTTGTGAAGTCATGTCTCAAAATAACAAAATTTTGCTGCGAGGGCAACGAAAAAGCATGAATGATGTAAAGTCGGACTTGCGCAAAGGAGTTTGAATTTTTTTGAAGGTTTCGCGCGCAAGTCCGACTTTACTCTCTTCTGCTACTTCTGGCAACACGCCGGATATTCCGGACACAGCGGCGTTCCCCACAACGGGCAATCGCGGCGCTTGGGTTGGGCGTCGCCGGAAAAGGCAAAGGCGCTCACCGTTAAAGCGAGGATGCCGAGAAGCAGCACGAGTTTGCGTTTAGTGTTCATGTCACCTCCTTGCAAAAGTTAAATTAGACGGGTAAATATGGAAAGAGCTAAAAAATTGCGCTGGCTACAGATCCGGCGGCGAGAATTGAGAATTTCTGTAATTTCACCACAAACACTCCCTTCATTTAATTTGTTCGAGCAACTCGCGCGTTTTACGCTCAAATGCCGGCACGTCGAGAAAAATATCGCGGCGTTTCTTTTCCGCGCTGAGTTGCTGCATCCAAAAATCCGGCAGCGCCGGTTCGCTGGTCCAATGCGCTTGGTGGTTGTACAAAAAATAAGTGTCCCGGGACAACGGGGCCTCGAGGGTGAGCACGCGGCGCCAGATTTCTCCCGTCAATTGTTCGCCATCCCAGAAATAGCGCACGCGCGAATCGGAAAATGCTCTCGTTCGTTTGACAGCCCAATTGCGATTGTCCGAGGGCAAAACCGGCAGCCAGATAATATAAGCTTTCAATCGTTCATCCACAATGTTTTTCAAAACCGTTTGCATACGAATTGGATTATCCGGCGTGCTTTGTGGAACCGGCTGAAGCAAAATGATCAAGAGGCTGTCAAAATCATCAACCTTGCTTTTTAATTCTTTTTCGGTAATTTATTTATAGGAAATTGAAACATGTACGGGCGAAGTCGGACTTGGGCACGGAGATGTTTCTAAATTAAAAACTTTGCCTGCCCAAGTCCGACTTCACTTTTGCTTATGATTTTTAAAATCGTGAGGCTCGATATGCGTAATCATTACATCGTATCACCGTTCTTCATAGATAAAGAATTGCCGCCGCTCGAACATTTCGCTCATCCGGATTGGTTTCTCAACAAACCTCTTTTTGAAGGCAATGACCGCTTCACGCGCATGTCTTACATTAATGACGCTATTGCGCAATTCGTGGCTTCGACGTGCAATCGCGGTGAGCGTCCCGTTAGCATCGCCGGCGATTGTTGCACGACCATCGGCGTTCTCGCGGGATTGCAACGCGCCGGCATTCATCCGCAACTTTTATGGCTTGACGCGCACGGCGATTTCAACACGGACGAAACCAGTCCGAGCAGCTTCATTGGCGGAATGCCGCTGGCCATGATCGTCGGGCGCGGCGATCAAACTTTGGTGCAAGCTGCCGGCTTGACGCCGCTGCCGGAAACCGAGGTGATCCTGGTCGATGCCCGCGACCTGGATGCGGAAGAAAGCAAAGCCGTACAAACCTCCGGCGTCCGTCACGTCACAAATGTTGAAGCCTTGCCGCAACAGATCACCACCGCAGCGCTCTACGTTCATCTCGATGTTGATGTGCTCGACCCACAGGAAGCTCCGGCCATGCTGTATCCCGCGCCGCACGGCCCGTCGTTGATGAAGCTGCGTGCGGCGCTGCAAGCACTCACTCAAACGCGGAACATTGTTGCGGTGTCCATGACCACATGGGATTTCGCGCAGGATGTGGATAAGAAAACCGAGCAAGCGTGTATGCAGCTTTTAGAGGCTCTGATCAACTCGTGAGCAAACTTCGACTCTCAATATGGAACGTTTGATCTTTATAAAAGTCGCGCCGGCTTTATCGCGCGCAAGCCGTAGGCCGTTTCGTCCCCAAAATTGCAATATGCAATCGGACTACTGACATAGGGTTGTCACAACGCATGTTTATATTGGTTGTGTAATTCATACAACCAGCACTCTTTTATTTTAAAAAGGAGAAGCACGATGCGAAAAGTGACCTTTGGCGGCGCCAACAGTCTCGACAACTACATCGCCCGCAAAGACGATGCGGTCGATTGGCTGCTGTGGAGCAAGGAGGCGGAATCCTTCATGACTGAATTTTGGAAAACCATTGATACCGTTTTGATGGGCCGGAAAACTTACGAAGTCGCATTGCGCAACAGCAACGGCAGCACGAATCCCTATCCCGGCATAAAAAGCTATGTCTTCTCGCGTACACTGAAGAAAAGTGCTGACCCCAATGTTGAAATCATTGCGGAAAACGCCGCCGAGTTTGTCAAAAAATTGAAAAGTCAAAGAGGCAAAGACATTTGTGTCATGGGCGGCGGTGACTTCGCCAGATCGCTCTTCGAGGCCGGGCTGATCGATGAAATCGGCTTCAACATTCATCCGGTTCTGCTCGGCTCCGGCATTCCGCTTTTTCACGAAATGAAACGCCAGATTAATTTGGAGCTGCTGGAGTGCAAACCCTTCAAGAACGGTTGCGTGTTGGTTACTTATCGGGTGAAAAAGTAAAGCGCTCAATAGCTAAAAAAGTTTCAAATAACGCACAACCATAACTGAAAGGAGAATGAAGATGGATCAAAAAGCGCTCTTCCTAAAATTCTGGGAGAAAGAAGCTCCGGCCACGCGCAAAGTCATTTCGCGCATTCCGCAGGAAAAATCGGATTACAAGCCCGATCCCAAATCGCGCAACGCGCGCGAGGTTGCGTGGCTCATGGTGATGGAGGAAAAGGTGCTCGTCGACGGCCTGGAAAGCGGTACGCTCGACTGGCCGGACATGCCGGCGCCGGCAACGGTGAAAGAAATTCTCGAGGCGGATGATCGTTGGCACGATGATCTGACGAAGCGGCTCCACCAGCTCGATCACGCGGCGTGGGAAAAACAAATTCCGTTTCTCTATCAGGGCCAGGAAGTCATGCGCGATAGCGGCTACGAATTTGGCTGGGGATTTCTGTTCGATCAAATTCACCATCGCGGCCAGCTTTCAACGTATTTGCGGCCGATGGGTTCCACGGTGCCGCAGATTTACGGCCCGAGCGCGGATGAGCCGATGTAACCCAGACCGCCGGTCTGGAAAAGACGCAAGAAACATCTAAATTGACCGGTCACTGGGAGTGACCGGTCAATCAATAACCTCAAAGTGGCGTGTTAAAATGGAAATGCCCAAACCTACCGACGCGCATCGCCGGCTCGACAAGCTCGTCGGCCGCTGGGCCGGAGAAGAGAAAATTCATCCTTCGCCGTTCGATCCGCAAGGCGGCGTCGCCATGGCGCGGGTGGAAAATCGTTTGGCGCTCGACGGTTTCGCCGTGGTGCAGGATTACGCGCAGGAGAAAAACGGCCAAATCGTTTTTCGCGGCCACGGTGTTTTCCGCTGGGAGGTGATGCAGCAATGTTATGAAATGTACTGGTTCGATTCGATGGGATTTCCGCCCAGCGTGTTTCGCGGCAATTTCGCCGGCGAGGTGTTGACGGTGATGAGCCAATCGCCACAAGGCCACAACCGCGCCGTTTTTGATTTCAGCAAAAAGAGCCAATATACGTTTCGCATGGAAGTTTCGCCGGACGGCAAGCAGTGGTTCCCGTTTATGGAGGGGCAGTATTCGCTCAAGAGTTGATCATTGCACTCAAATAGATTTGTCCAACGGATGAAAGGCGGCCCACGGATTTTTAAGAATTATTCGTTGGTCGCTTTTCATCCGTTGGTGACATAAGCGGAAAATTTTATCAAGAAAAAGATTTCGAGGAAAACCCAATGCCAGTGCTGAAAGAAATTGCCTATTACCGGAATCGTCGCGATGAAGTTCCGAATCAAGAGCTGGCGCAGAAGCTGGCTGCCGCAAAAGATCGGAAAGGAATTCGAGAGATTGCCGAAAATCTGTGGAACGAGAATCCGCAGGTGCAAAGTGATTGTTTAAAAGTTTTGTATGAAATCGGCTTCATCAAACCGGATTTGATTGCGGATTGTGCCGGCGATTTTCTTAAATTATTGCAGAGCAAAAACAATCGCCTGGTGTGGGGAGGCATGATCGCCCTGTCAACTGTAGCGGAGATAAAAGCCGGCGAGATATTTCTGCGGACGAAAGAAATCAAACACGCGATGGCGAACGGCTCGGTGATTACGCTCGACAATGGCATTAAAACGCTGGCGATCATTGCGTCAAAAAAAGCGCCGTATCAAAAGCAGCTTTTACCTTTTTTATTAAAATATCTGGCCGCCTGCCGACCGAAGGATATCCCGCAATATGCCGAGAAGATTTTAGTCGCAGTCAATAACGGGAATAAAAAGGCGTTGCTCAAAATTTTGAACGAGCGTCTGGTTGACGTGAAACCGTCACAATTGCCGCGCGTCAAAAAAATCATCAAAACCGCGGAAGCGCTGTGAATTAAATCCAAAGATCGAGAGCGGTTATCTCTTTTTGCGCCAATATTGGAGACGGGGCCTGGCGACGGAAGCGGCAAGGGCTTGTCGCAATTACGGCGTCAACCGCGTCGGCCACAACCGCCTGGGATATACGCGTTTGATCTCTTTGATCGATCCCCATAATCTTGCGTCAAAACGAGTGGCTGAAAAAATCGGCATGACGCTCGAAAAAAAAACGACGATGTTTGACAAGCGCATCGAAGTTTACGCTTTTGAAGCCGTCATTAAAAAAACGTAACGCAGACTTCCCCCGCCACAGCGGGGCAAACGAAGCCTGCAGGATGCCTGCGCTACAACATCGTCGCGGTCATGCCTGTCCTGCCGCAGGCCAGGGATAGCTTTTTCATAGTAATATTATTCATGGAAAGCAGAAAACCGAAAAAAGGCGAAGGCGTCCCCAGAGAAACGCCGGCACGCAATAACATCGCCGCTTTGCAAAACATTCTCGCGCAACATTTTCCGCCACGATCTAAAACGGATCTGCGCACGGAGTTGGAAAAACGCGACTTCTTTCATGCCGGCATGCTCGATCAAGTTCGCATGATGGCGCAAGTTGCATTCGAATTATCCGGAGCGCAAAACAACCGCGCGGCTCTCATCACGGCTTTGTCCAAATCGCCGGTGGAAAAGATTCGGGCGATCGCCGCGTTTGTCGTGCCGCTCATTTTTCCGGATGATATAAAAGCACAACTCGAATGGCTCCGCTTTACCGGCGCGTTGGAAGGCACGTGGCCGCGCGAGGCTTCGGCGACGATCTTGCACAATCTCGTTATTCAACACGGCGTGGCGAACGTTCTACCGCTGGTGCAGGAGTGGATTCGCGATCCTGATCCGGCAGTACGGCGAGTCGTGACGGAAGCGTTTCGTCCCCGCGGGGTGATGCTGGCGCATATCAATGAGCTGAAGGCGGATCCGGCGCCGTTGAAAACTATTCTCGCGCCGTTGTTGGACGATGATTCTGATTATGTCCAAAAATCCGTGGCGAACAATCTCAATGACATTTCAAAGGATAATCCAGAAATTATTCTGGAATGGACAAAGGAGTGGAACACGCCGAACGCGACAAAGCAGCGGCACTGGATTCTCGCGCGGGCGTTGCGGACGTTGATCGAAGAAGGCCATCCGGCGGCGCTGAAACTTTTGGGCTACGGAACGAATGCCAATTTGAAAGCGACGTGGCGGGACAACACGCCGCGCCGTATCAAGATCAATCAGTTCTTGCCTTGTGATCTGGAAATTGGTAATTTAGCTAAAACGGAAGCGAGCGTTGTCGTTTTGTTGATCATGGATGAACCGGGCAAAGGCAAAGCGCGGCGCAAGAGCACGTATCAAATTTGGAAAGGCAAAATCAAAGCGGGCGAGACTAAAAACGTCAGCAAGAAAATTCATTTTGTCGATAAAAACTCACAGCCGCGCGTGGAGGGGGCATATGGCTTGAGCGTGATGATCAACGGCAAAAAGCTGGAAGCGCGGGAAATGAGCTTTAAACGTTGATGATGAAGTAGTTGCTAATGCACTCAAACGCAGAATAAAATTCTAAAAGTTTTATGTTGCCAGCGGATGGAAAAACGACCAACGGATTTGAAAATAAAATCCGTTGGTCGTTTTCAATCCGTTGGGCAAATTTTTTAAGGAGCATCGGTGAATTCCGATTCCTCAAAACAAAAACCAGGCGGGTTCGCGATTCTGCCGGGGCTGAAAACGATACGCGAGCGCCGCTATCAAAGCCCGGCGGCAAGACACGTCGGCAAAAATTTCGCCACGCCGGGGAATGAGATTTTTTACCAGTTTGAAAAAACCGCGCGGTTTTGGCTGGTTTCCTTAAACGATTACACGGAGGAACAGTTTGCGCGGCAACCCGAGGGGCAGTGGTCGATCGGGCAGATTTATTACCATCTCGTGGTGGGCACGGAGAAATTCCATTTGCGCGCCTGCCAGAAATGCCTGGAGCACCGCGCCGAAATGATGGAAGGCGGCAAAACCATGCCGGGCAAAATTGTTTTTTGGCTCGGCAGTTTTCCGCCGGCGAAGATTCGCGTTCCGCCTTCGGAAGAATATACGCCGAAGCAGCCGCAGAGCCGCATGGAGATGCGGGAAGGCTTGCTCAAGCTGATCGAAACGATGCGAACGCTGGCGCCGCAAATCGACCATGCCTCGCCGGTGCAAAAATGGAAACATCCGGCGCTGGGCATGCTCAATGCGCTGGAATGGTATCGCTTGATCGAGATGCACTTCCGGCATCATTTGCGGCAGAAGAAGCGGTTGGATAAATTTCTGGCAAACGGATAATTTTAAGGCCTCACGACAAGCATGAAACTCTTCCATCCCGAAATCATTTTCATCGAGCGCCGCGCGCGGGATTATCCGCTGGCCCAGGAAATGCTCGCGCGCCTGCACAAAATTCCCGTGCAGGAAATCGACTCCTATCAAAATATGGCGGCGCAAGAGTTCGGCCTCAATCGCCGCATCGCCACGGAAAAACGCTCGCTGATTTTGGCGGTGAAAGACGGCGAGTTGGTCAAGCAAGTCGAGCGCGATCTTTTTCGTCCGACGCCGAATGAGTATTACATTATTCACTCGCACGGCTGCCCGTTTGATTGCGAATATTGTTTTCTCTACGACTATCTGGAGCATCAGCGCCCGACGATTTTTGTGAATTTGCCGGATATCTTGCAGCGCATTGAAGAAATTATTCGGGCCTCCGCTGAGAAGCCACAATTTAATGAGAGCTTGAGCGTCTCCTCTTCTCCCCGTCACCCGCTCACCCTTTCACCCTCTCTGTTTTTCCATGCGGGCGAATTTTCCGACGCGCTCGCTTACGATCATCTCACCAATCTTTCGCAGCCGCTGGTCGAGCTTTTTGCCCAACACCACCACGCGCGTTTGGAGATGCGCACCAAAAGCGATTATGTCGAAAATCTTCTCGGCTTAAATCATAACGGCCAAACGGTGATTTCATGGACGTTCAATCCGGAAGAAATTGCCGAGCGCATCGAGCATCAAACTGCGAGCCTAAGCGAGCGCATTCAGGCCGCGCGCCGCGTCCAAGACGCCGGTTATTGGGTGGGACTGCGTTTCGATCCGATGGTGTGGTATCCCGATTGGCAAAAAGGTTACAAGGAGATGATCGAAAAAATTTTCACGACTTTGGATCCCCAAAAAATCTCGGATATTTCTCTCGGCATGTTCCGCGCCACGCCGGGATTGCGCCGCGTGATTCAGCATCGCGTGCGCCACAGTTGGCTCTTGGCCGGTGAAGTGGTGCAATGCGAAGATAAAAAGTATCGCTACTTCAAACCGATTCGTCTCGAAATGTACCGCGCGATTTTAGGCTGGATCCGCGCCTCTGCGCCGCAAGTGAATGTTGAGTTGTGCATGGAGGCGCCGGAAGTGGAGGCGAAGGTGAGGGGGTGAGAGGGAGAGTGGGAGAAAGGGGGATGGAATTTTTGGACAAGTTCACAAGCCGGAACCAAACAGGAACAATTTTCACTACAAAAACTTTTTAACCACGCGACACCAAGAAAAGCTTGAGATTTTTTATCATTTATTGACTCCCGCGTGATACTTCCGTGATAGTGTTTTGGTTAATTGAAAGGCGCACAATTCCATTCACCCAATTTCCGAGTAACCAAAACAGGAGAAATCTGCCATGCGAAAATTTTACGCGCCTTTTTTGCTATCCTTTATAATAGCATTCACCGGGGCGGCTCAGCCGCGGGTCACTTTCAGGGTTCTCATCGAAGACGTCTCACAGGTCCAAAAATTCACCGCCAGCGGATTTTTCAACACGCCAGTTGGCGCAACGGCGCCCGCCCCCATCGGCCCGGGCGGCGCTTACGAATTTAAGTTTAGCGCGATTCCCGGGGCACGGCTCTCTTTCGCCACGATGTTCGTGCCTTCCAATGATCTCGTTTACGCTCCCGATGAAAACGGCATCGCCTTGTTCAATGCGAACGGGACGCCGTTCTCGGGCGATGTCACGAGCCAACTCATGCTTTGGGACGCCGGCACTGAGGCGAATCAGGAGCCCGGCGTCGGGCCGCATCAAGTGCAGCGCCAAACCGGCCCCAACACCGGCCCGGTCGATCCCAACCGGCTGGTGCGTCTGGTCAATGACGGCTTCACTTACCCGGCGGTCAATGCCGTCATTCGCGTTACGATCACGTCAACTCCGGCAAGAAGATTTACCGTGCGCATTGAAAACGTTTCGACGGCGACGACGCTGAAGCCTTCGAATGGAACGATGCAGCCGGTGCCACTATCGCCGGGCGCTTGGGTGGTTCACACGCAGCCGAAGCCGCTCTTTGCTTCCGGGCAATCCGATTATGGCAAAGGCCTTGAAGCCATTGCGGAAGACGGCGACCCGGCGGGCCTCGGAAAGTCACTCGCGAGCGAAACCGGGTTGACGGTGCCGTTGTCTCCCGGGGCTTGGGCGATACACAACAATCCGGGCGCGCTTTTTACTGCGGGCCAGCCGGATCGCAGCAAAGGTCTTGAGGCCATTGCTGAAGACGGCGACCCGATGGCGCTCGGAATGGCGTTAGCCACGCAAATGGGAATAAATTCGAGCGGCATTTTCAATACGCCGGTGGGCGCAACGGGCCCCGGCCCGATTGGACCAAACGGTTCTTATGCCTTCATGGTGACCGCCGCGCCCGGCGCGCGTCTCTCCTTCGCCACGATGTTCGTGCCTTCCAATGATCTCGTCTATGCGCCGAATGAAAACGGCATTGCGCTGTTCGACGCCAACGGCCAGCCGATTTCCGGCAATGTCACCAATCAACTCATGCTTTGGGATGTGGGCACTGAAATCAATCAGGAGCCCGGCATCGGGCCGGATCAAGTGCAGCGCCAGTCCGGGGCAAACGTCGGCGCAGCGGACCCGGATAATAAAGTTCGACTCGTCAATGATGGCTTCACTTATCCAAAAGTCGCCGAGGTCATTCGCGTCACGATCAAGCGGGTAGAAACCATTCCCTTCCATGTGCTCGTCGAAAACGTCTCGACGCCCACCACGCTGAAACCTTCGAACGGCACGATGCAGCCGGTGCCGCTTTCGCCGGGGGTCTGGGCGGTTCACACTGAAGACGCACCTCTTTTTAAATCAGGCGCACCGGATCGCGGCAAAGGACTCGAAGCGATTGCCGAAGATGGAACGCCGACCATGTTGGGTATGGTGTTGGCCAATCAAGCCGGGATTGTTTCGAGTGGCGTCATGAATACGCCCGCCGGCGCTTCCGCGCCCAGCCCAATTGGACCGGGCGGCGGCTACGAGTTTGTTGCGAATGCCATTCCCGGTTCGCGTCTTTCATTCGCGACGATGTTTGTTCCTTCCAACGATCTTTTTTATGCGCCGAACGAAAAAGGCATCGCCCTCTTCAAAGCCGATGGTTCGCCGATTTTCGGCAGCGTCACCATGCAAGTCACGCTGTGGGATGCGGGAACCGAGGCGAATGAAGAGCCGGGCGTCGGGTCTAATCAAGTGCAGCGCCAGCCGATGCCGAACGACGGACCGCCTGATCCCAACAAAATGGTTCGCCTGGTGAATGACGGTTTTACTTATCCCGCGACGGCACAGGTTATCCGCGTGACGGTGACGCCGCTTTTGCCGGCGCCGTTCAGAGTGCGCATCGAGAATATCTCCACGCCAACGACGTTGAAGCCTTCGAATGGCACCATGCAACCGGTGCCGTTATCTCCCGGCGCGTGGGCCGTTCATCACGCACCGGCGCCGATCTTCACCTCCGGACAGCCCGATCGCGGCAAAGGGTTGGA